>Ga0126342_10009371_pt1 | contig 17548 bp, 18 predicted proteins | sample Cyp1metagenome_FD_92528 | JGI IMG/M metagenome (GOLD analysis project Ga0126342, IMG submission 92528) | Coral microbial communities from Lord Howe Island, Old Settlement Bay, Australia - Cyphastrea 1 metagenome | ecosystem: Host-associated > Invertebrates > Cnidaria > Coral ... | reverse complement strand
TTTTAAGGGATATGGCCAAAACCCGAGGTTTTTACTGGAAACCCGAGGTTTTTCCGGATTCTGTGGAAAACCCGAGGTTTGTGTACAAACCCTTTAAAAATAAAGGGTCTAGCAGTTAAGGGTCTATATATATAATTATATATGTATATATAAGTTCAATGTTGTTTCCATGACTTTCTATTGCCATCTCGATCCCTATATCTCCCATGGGCACCCACCCAACAAGCGCATCCGCCTTGGCGTGTCGAATCGGAACCTCCACAGGATGAGAGCTGCGCAGAGCGTCCAGCTGCAAAGCACGACTTTGTTCTTCTACCACCTGTGAGGACATACCCTCCGGTAATTTAACATAGCTATTGAAAATGGCTATATATTTATAGTGGATTTTCCCATTAAACATGGTGATTTTCCATAGTTATGTTAAATTACCAGAGGGTACAACCATAGAATTCATTCACCGTGGATGGATTCACTTCAATACCCATGTTCAACATCAAACCAAATCAACAAGATTAAACACGATTAAAGAAGCTAGAAACTCAACCAACCGATGCCACCAGCATATTCCAACGGCAGTATTGCCACCACCCAGCTGGTTCCTATGAATCTCAGTCGTCGACATACTGCTCCCAGATATGCCACTCAGGGAAGAGAACATCAACCGCCTGAGTCCTTGGCCACAGCTTTGGGCGACAGGAAGTTCAAGGGTAGATATACCCTTCGGAAATTTAACATAGCTATAGAAACTTACCCTTTCAATAGGTAAATCATCTATAAGAAATGGACCATTTTTAATATAGCAATGTATAATATATGTTATTGTAAATTACCAGAGGGTAGATTGCTTGTTTGCTGCAGTGTTACATAGGAAACAAAGATGGGTAAGGATCTGACACCACCTCATCCCATCATATGCCATCCCTATGCCATCCCTATCACCTCTCCGTTGCTCAAAGAGTTGATATGAGTTGATGACTATGACCCACGACGCCAGTTGAATCGGAGAGTCTGCATCCAATTGGCAAAACCTTCATTTAGCCAAAGCTGATCCCACCACTCCATCGTCACCAAATTTCCAAACCTCGAGAAAATCAGACCAAGGAAGGGGCCATGGTCCATGAGATGCCACAAGAAATCAGCCTCTGTCTAGTAGATTTTCAGTGGCACACTTGCAACATCTTGCAAAGTCATCTGGTTGGTTCAATTCAATCCATCTGACAAGGCTTTGTATGGTACATTATGGTACAAAAAAGTGAAACACTGCAAAAACTGCCTGGCCGTTCCCAAGATCTGAGTGTTGCAGAGCTCAACCAAAGTCAGCAAACATGTCCACTGGGCACATGCCTTGAATCCATAACCAGCAATGCTTAGCCACTTAGGGTTCCATCATTCCAGTTCAGGATTGGCAGTATCACATTTATCCAATGAATTCCAGTGATATGACATCACCACAAAGGCGTGGCGAAACCCTGAGGCAAGGCACCACATATGTGACAGTTCGTGCGTGACCACGGTGGCAATTCGAACCTTCCTTGCAACTCCCACAGTGGTCTCATTGCAAAGCAGGTCCACCTGGGTCGGTGGCTTGGCAAGGGCATGTGGCCCAAGATGGTCCAAGTGATTGAATTCATCATGAACACCACTGGTATCACCAGTAGCATTTGCACCTCCCTTTCTAGACAAAAAATGATGGCAATATATGGCAATAATTGGCAATATATATATATATATATCTATCTATCTATCTATCTATCTATATATATGTATAATCTAATATATATATATTGGCAGGCGGCTTCTAAGACCCGACAGTGGCCTCGCGGTAGATCACCAGGCCCCAATTCTCCATGGCACCAGCTGCGAAATCCGGGGCTGCCAGCATGTCCAGTTTGGGCAAAGGAAAGGGAACTCCAAAGTAGTCCTGCGTGGCAAGACGTTCCATCCCATTTTCTTGGAAGATCAAGAAAAGCAAAGTCCATTTGATCCACAGCCCCCCCTGTTAATCAAATTGTCTGGGCACATTTTTACAGAATTCACAGACCAAACTTTAAAAGCAATTTGCTGGAACAATAAGAGCTGCTAATCCACTTCCATTGGAGGATTGGAATGATTGGAATTAGATTCACCAACCAAACTTTGGAATATCTCCATCACCTGTGAGGTCGGCCAGTTGGGTGCTCCTCATAGTAGCTGAGGGCCCTGGCAGCCACAGACAGGGCGAACTGCCCCTGCGCCTCGGAGTGGAGTTTGAGCTTTTAGATGCTTTTTCTATGAGTACACCATTGGCTTTCCTTAGTGATATATGAAAGCTTCCATTTTGGAGGATGACACCTGGGATGCCATTGACCCTTCAAAAAAATGCAAAATGATATAAAATGATGCAACACGACAAACCATGGGATGGAATGCCAGCATTTGAGACATATACGAATGAACTTCAAGGAGAATTGCAGGCCAGCGCTGACAAATTTGCGAAATGAAATGGATCGGCGGTTGGGCCAATCATGGAGGCCCCTTCCAAAACCACCCACATGAAGGATTTAATTAATTTAATATAATTTAATATAACTTAATTATGTCAGTTTTTTTCCGAGCAATGCCAGCATTGCAAAAATCATCCCATATCATCCCCAACGGTCATCACAAGGGATGCACAATGTGATACCATGCCATGCCCCACGAGGGGTGCGGTCACCTGATGTCATCTGGCACGGCGACGAGATCCGACGAGGCACAGCTTGGCCGGGCATGGTCAACACTCGGATCAAGGTCCCATTGACGGTCTGCGCCTCTACATGTTGATCGTTGACCCTGGGATTAAGAAAAAGCCTTGGCCTCCAAAATTCAATATACAGTAATTAGAACATCATAGAACTGGAAAAGACCTGGAACTGTGGGTTCCCCAAGTGTTATATCATGTTCCAATATGTTCCAGTCGTGGCTTCCAGTCTGAACAGGAACATGGCTTTGTTGGTGGCTCGGTCGGCCCGAAAACGCGCACTTTTTTGGACGCACTTCCCATAGGCACAGCGCGTTTGTGTGCATTTTTACCACGTACGTCAGTGTTTCGTGGGGTTGGGGTGGGGCGGGTTGGGGTGGGGCTAATAACGTTCCCTGGCATTTCACATGTTGCTACGCTTGCACATGTTGCTACGCTTGCACATGTGGTTAAGCTACGCAGGTGGGGTGGGGTGTGGTGGGGTGGGGCTAATAACGTTCCTTGGTATCTAACATGTTGCTACGCTTGCACATGTGGTTAAGCTACACGAACATGGGTCTGATGTTAAGCTGATAGAAAATGTTCCTACGTTTGCAGATACATCTTCTTATAGTTTTTCTTACTTGTATACCAGATGGTGCCTGTCGGTGTTTTGAACAGATGTTGATTATATGTTGAGTTTATGTTGAATAGACGTGATTATATTATATGTTGAATAGATGTTGAGTAAGTGTTGAATTTATGTGGGTTATCATATCTGTCGAATTTATGTGGATTATAATTATGTCGAATAGATGTTGAATAGATGTTGGGTACATTCAATCCAGAATCGAAGCAAAACAGTGAACATTGGAATTATGTTTATCATATATGGTGACGCCTGCCGGCGCGCATTTACGAGACGACCGACCGTTGGTTCATTCGTCGTTCGTTCTGCCTGGATGGTGTCGAAGCGACCAACTGCAAGTGCGAGAAGATAGCTGGACATCCTCATGGCACAACACTTGAGATCTCTGAGCTGGTTCGGTTTCGACTTCAACTTTGGGCTTAGGAACGTTGGCATTTACTTGATTATAATCGTGCGATTGTGTGGAATCACATGCAATCGCTTCACAGAAACCAGCAGAAATCTTGATTGTTGGCAATTGTTGCATGAACCCCTCGGTCTGCGTCTTGCAGCTCACCTTCTGGCTCTGGGGTCACTCTAGCTAAATGGGATTGCAAGGGGGTTCGCTTGACATCTCTTGATTCCTGACACTACATCTGGCTAAAGAAGCTACATACATAATGCCTGCGACATACTGCTATGCAGCTGCAATGCCTGCCTTCTAAACTTTGGGTCTGATTAGCTTTTCTGATTGATTTGCTCGATCTTCAAATCAAATTGTGAGCACTCACCCACCTCGCATCCAGGCTGGTTGTAGAATGCCAACGATAACTAGGTGCCAACCCCAATGCTGTCTCAGCCCACGTCGGACCCACTCCTTGGGGTGTCCAGGAAGACAATCCTGCCAGGGGTCCCGGGCCCATCACAATCTGCTGAATCTAATTTGGATCCTTTAGTACTTTCAATATCCTGTAAGAGAAAAATCCTTTGCAAGTGGTTACCACTTGATCCACATGTTACAATGCGCAAAATCAACTTTTGTGATAAGACTGAGTGAAATTTCATCTTCCAACATGTAGGAGAACACTGTCAGTCAGCTTTAATTCCTGCTCCTGTATGCCACCAGTCCTTGCTAGAGTGTTGAATTTCAGTGAAAAACACAAAGCCTGGACAGACCTGGGCAAGACATGCCCACATCTTCATGTGCCAAGTCCTCCTCCGTTGACGTTCCAACGTGGTTTCCGACGCAGCTGGCATGTTCGAAACTGCCGTGAGGGCTGAAGGGATCACGACACCGAGCGCCTCAGCATGCAATGCCACACCAGCGCCCCAAGCATGCCTCGAAAAGCATCGGACTTGCTTCGTTGTGTTAATCTCGTTGTGTTTAATTATAAATACATTCATAATGTAGACACATCATACACAATATTGGAATGGAATGCCATATTAAGAAATGTAGGGTAAGGTGTGCCGAAAAAAAGGGGGTCAATATATAGACTCCTTAATGTTCCACCCCTCCTTTTCATCGTTTTTTCATCGTTTTTTCATGCTTTCCATCAGCCACCAGCAACAGCAACGGCCGGGGCTCCCAACGAACACGGCTTTCCTGCTGGGCTCATCCCAGCAGGGCAACATTCTCCGTGCATCCACCGCTTCGAACTGGGTCAGCGCCATGGTTTTCCAACCATCAGGGCCCTTGTATCCTCGGCAGGATGGCAGGGTAGGATTCTGCCACCTGAAGTTGTAAATGGTTATATAAATGGTTCATGTATATGTGAATGTTGATGAATGTTGGTTGTATCATGTTGTATCTGCTATACTTGGTTCCTAATGCGATCCACCTATAGCTGTAATATTGAATACATCCTGAAAGACCAGGGTTTAGCGCTGGATCGCTTCATGAATGGGTCAGAAAAAATGGACAAACATAGTGGGATTCTGTGGGGTTTATCACCCTACATCTAGACAATGAACGAAATGAAGCGGCTAACCAGCGATGTGTTCTTTTGCTCGGTACGTCAGGCCCAGTCTCCACATGCACAGGCTGCTTTGACCTTTTTTCTCTACATAGGCTTCATGCTCACAGTAATTATATGTAATTATTGGTTAACCTAGAAATTTGCCGTTTCTTCTTTCTTCCCATATGAGACCTGTGGAAAAGTCTACCCACCTAGAGTTGCCTATCGGGCAGCGAAACGCGCTGCGCCGCCGCCAAGTAGCTGCTGCTGTATAGCCCTGCCATGTCCTTTTTTTCACCATCCAAAGCCAGCAAAATTTCATATGACAAGAAATGGGTGGCATTCAAAGCATCCCAAAGTTGGAGGTTATACAGATATACCTGGTACCTTTTGGATTTACCGCATCTGCATTTACAATCATTTACACCTGTGGGTAATGACTCAAACAAAAGACACAGCCATCGGTCCAGTACTGGCCGTCCTTGCCCATTTCTCCGGTGTAGTGGATCCGAAGCACAGCGAGTCCCGGTTGCAAGACGTCTTTGAAGTGCAAAGTGACCTGAGCAAACCAAGCTGCAGTTCCTTCAAAACTAGTTGTATGTCTTGAGTCTTGATACAACCACACACGAGCGGCATATTGAAACGGCAAAAATGTAAGTTCGTCCGTTTTTCATTGGGATTGTGCTCCAAATGTGTCTCTGTTAAAAATATATATATATATATAAATATAACGCGAGAGAGAGAGAGAGAGACCGTTCCACATTGCTCAATGTTGGATAACCGCACCAAAAGAAGGGACCCTGTCATGCCTCTGATTTCAAAAGTAGATCCTGTCTGATTCCGACCCTGAAGGTTTCTGGTTCTGAGGCCTGAGTTTGCAGAACAGTACGATCAAAAGGCATGCAAAGCACTGCCACAAACACATTTGGATACATTTGGGAAAATGTTGCACCTCCAGATAAAATCAATAGTAGAGTAGTAGAAGGAAATGAACACTGTAAAGGCGCTCGCTGGAACTTGGCATCCTTCAAGACCTCCAAGGGATGCAAGGTCGCAGCGCGCCCTGGATCGGTGGTCAGCAACTTGATGGACCCCAGGGTCAAGTCGCGCGCCTGGAAGTAGAACCGATATTCGCTGATGGTGAATGACGGTGATATGTTTTTGCTTCATGTATAATGCATATATCGACATTGTCGGAGTAAATCATGATTGCTGTCTGGTTGCGTGTGTATGGTTCCTAAGAGTCTTCTTTTTAAAGCCCGTCAGCGAAAATCTGCCTTTTTAGTCAAGGTCCAGACTTTTGGAATGGTGGATCATTCCAAATCTCTTTTGGGAGGTTTGACATGGTTTGACGTCAGCTTCCTGTCAGAATTTAAAGTAAACCTGTTTCAGTGACAAGGCTGGAAAATGAGTGATAGAATCATATAGAATCGTCATGGCCCGGTAGAGCTGTGCTCAAAGGCCGCTACTGGATGAAGCAGTTGCGCAAAGCGCACGTAATCATGCCAAATACTCTCTTCATGGCACGATAGGGTTCTTATGAGTTTATCATGGCGTGATCGGCTTACCATCAAATGACAAGCAGCATAACAAGCTTTTCCACGAAGACCGGGATGATCTATATAAAATTATATAAGTACTCTACTGATATGATAGGCTATGGAATGAGAAGCTACCTTGTTTATCCTTGTTTGTCAGTCTACGTTTCTAAGGGACGTAATTTGCCTCGTACGGGGCAAATTAGTGCAGGGTGAGGGGCGTGACGAGGCGAGCACCCACAAATTCGAGTTTTCTTCATAAGGGTCAAAACCATACACCTGCGCACATAATGAAATTATATGAAATTGCGTAACTCCTGTGCAGAATTGTTTGACACTGGGACCATGCCTCTCCTTCACCTGTCAATTTCAATTCAATTTCTGCAACTCTGCCCTCTTTCATGCCATTTTAGAAACGTGCTTGTACGTGCTTGTCCCTTATTGGCATGTGATGCATGCTCTTCAGCGGCTGAGTCGGTGCTAGTATGGCAAGGCGGTTGCAATGAAAGCCTCGCTTTGATCGCAAGCTGTCGGTTGGTTCCTCGCTCAGTCCGAGGTGCGTTGAAGATGATGCTGGAGGTCTCTCGGGTCACATTCAAACTAATGCTCACCTTGCCACTGAAGGCGCTTGACCTGGCAGAAAAATTCAGAAAACGGCATTTTTAACTCAAGCTGCTATTCAACTCATCTCACCATGAAGCCGATGACACCAATGAAACCCCACAAAACCATTGGGGATTGAAAACCCAACGAATATTTTCCAATCCCTAAATTCAGGTCACCTCTCAGGGTCCAGGGTCAGCTCCAAGGCGTAGCGAAAGGGTTCCACCTCGTCGGGTAAAGCCTCATGACCTCAGGATGGCACGATTTATATTCTACTGATATGATTTGATACAGGCTGATATAGGCATCCCTAAGAAGTGATATGCAGTAATAATACAGTTAAGAATGTCTTCCGACAATGTCATAGGTGAAGAAGAAGGAGGAAGAAGAAGACCCTTCGGTTCGTATCAAACAGGTTGTTTTTGTGTATATCCATCCCTTATAGGAAATCATGATACATCACGATACAGTACATCACGGTCATGTTTTGGCTCATTCATGCCCATTCAATCTTAAAGATATATGGATATGGTATCGCATGCTATGGTGACCTAACTTTGGGTGCCGATTGACTCCAAAACGGCTGACTTCAAATGAATTTTGAGGCCCATCCTTTGAGCCACACGTGTTTTGTTCCCAGAGCCATGGTCAATTCCTCATCGAGTTCTGGGTTTACAGTGATTCTGTGTCATTCTTACATCCATCCCTTTGCTTGCCTTCCCAAAAAACTGGATGTGATATCTAAATGATATCTAAATGATATCTAAATGATATCTAAATGATATCTATCTATCTATCCATCCATCCATCCATCCATCTATCTATCTATCTAATCTATCTATCTATTATCTATCTATCTATCTATCTATCTATCTATCTAATCAAACTATCTAATACGCATATATATATATATATACAATTATATATATATATACATATGCAATTATATACATGTGTATATATATATAAGTATATGTGTGTGTGTGTGATGGAATGTGGCTGTATCTGAAAATTGTGTATATCACCAAATTGACACTTGAACAAAACAAATGATGAAAAATCAATCGACTTTGGATAAATTTGGGGGTCGCCTATTTTCAGCCAAACCTATTTCAGCAAGAAGCTCTTCGGTCCCTGAACTGGGCCAGTTTCTTCCGTAGCGTTGCTACTGCCATTGCCTTCGTTCGCACAGCTGGGCGCGAAGAACGAGGCAGGCTTCCGTGGCCATAGGGCTGCCACGCAGAGAAGGAGGCAGACCTGAAATGTAAAATGCTTGGAAAGGAGAAAAATACGACCAGCCGCGGCAAAATCCAAGTGAAAATGGATGAAAATGGAACATCAGTTGTAAAATCATATGGCAATCCATCCAGGGGCTGTGAAATGGAATGACCTTCAGAAAGGAGGTGGGGAAATGGGGAAAGTAAATATCTCGGAGAAGCTACACAATGCTACGCATTAACGGGGGAAGAAACACACTTCACCCTGTGAACATTATATAAATTATAGAAAGCCATGACAAACCAAGGATCCCAACAGTGGTTTGTGATTGTCTCCCAGGACTCAAATATTGGTGCCAAAAAAGGAGCCAAGCCACTCCCCGCAGCCCAGGTCTTGCCCTCCGCTGAAAACGCCGGCGGCTGCTGTTTACCCGCCACGCGGGGAATTGCATAGTGCATCAGACCATGGTGAAGACCAGCGACAAGCAAGTCTGATTGGTGGTTGAGCCACCTTATATACCCCAAATGTCTGACATTATAATCTGTATGTTGATTCATTTTTTATTTACATGCAGTAATTATGTATGTCTGTGATGTTGTTTGATGTTTGATATGATCAGAGTATCAGAGCATGAAAAAACTATGATATGGTCAATTGGGATCATCATCTGAATCCCATTTGTTGCATGGGCGGAACATGAAACATATTTGAAGCTCCCGTGAGCGTGCAGGGCACATGTCGGATGTTGGAAGGTGTGAGATTGCACTAATTTGTGTTACGAGTACTGCAGGATGACGGTTTGCTTGGGCTTTTGGTCCAAGATAGTACTTACCATGTAGTTAGTCAAGAACAGAGTTTGCTCCACGAGCAAAGCGCTCAAGCTGAAGCGGCGGCACCTCAAAATCCGGTTTATGATCACTGTCCCAGACTATTTTTGGGGTTACCCCATTTTAGGAAACCTCCACATGTGTATAGTGACCCCCAGTTCCTGAGAAATCTACATCCAGGACATCGTCAGCACCATCCTGAAACTGAAAAAAATGCAAAATGGTTCAGGTCACCACTCCAACTCCAGAAGGTTAACTTTCACATTGTTCACATGCCATAATAAATATATCTAAGTACATGCATAAAACCAATAAAACCTAAATCTAAATATTGCGCAGTATCAACCTTCAATGTTCTCCTGCAGTCCTCAGGCCGCACCAGCCTCGCAGCATGATGTTTTTTTTAGTCGCAAGAGATCCGGCACGCGGCGGGACTCTCTTTGCACATCGCTTCATGCGCCTCCCACCAGAGCTGATCCCAACCACTCCGGAGCCGTTCGTGGAGGCGTTCCTGAGGCCATCCATCGAATGGAAATGGGACAATGGGATGCCAGGACTGGGACCAAATAAAGAGGATATCTATGCTATGTATACTGTATATGCATATAATATATAGACACATCAGTTATACATCCCGGTTATAGCACAATTTTTGAACAAACATTATAATTATAATTACATACATACATTTATATATTATATACTATATTACTATATGAAGAGGTTCAAAGGGTGAAAAAATGAAATGTGAGAAGCAAAAAGGGAAACGGCAAAAAGCCAATTCCTTGGGGTTCAAACCCAAACGAGACAGTCGTCTTTGCATTTGCTTCACAAGAAGCTCAAGAGCTTGAAAGGTCAGTCATGATGGGAGTTGGGCTACAACTGCCTCCTGTATGAGCTACCTTTCCATGTTTGAAAGCATTCCTGGCTGGTTTGTGCCGTTGGCTCCATACATTGCCTTCTATCAATCATGTCCAAAGTGACAACTTCAAATAGCTGATGTCAACCCACTGATGAACATGAACAGAATCTAGGGTACAAAACCGGCAATCTGCAATTAGATTCGACTAGCGAGCCTTGTGGGTGATTCATCTTGACCCGGTAAACATGGTGTTTATATCCAAACTGTGTCTGCCGCCTGCCGCCAAAGGCTCCCAAGGTTTACGCATTGACCCTGGCCAGTGTAGGATCTTTGGCGACCCCGTCAAGGAGCCGCTCCTGGGGTCATGGACTGGCTGTGGAGTTGAAGATAGGCGCAGTCAGAACTGGGGCACCAAACCGACCTAGTTCTAGATGAACAATTCATATATTTCTTGCAGGGGTCACTAGACAATTCTGGGCCAGACCCATCATTACTAATTCCTGAGGAAATATCAAGTAACCATATGTAACCAAAAATTAAACGACAATCAAACACAAAAGCTTCTACTCATAAAATCGCGCACATTCCTTGTTCTTTGAGCTCCACGCCTTGAACTTAGTTGTTCCGTCCCAATCCCCGCAAGTCCATTAAGTGGCACCAGTCCTGTAAAGGAAAACAACCAGTCTCTTCATGAGAGAACGGATGTTCAACGTCTTGAGATCTTCAGGCACAACTCCTCGAAACTCTGAGCCCGGTGCCCCAAAAACATCAAAAACCAGCCGCTCGGAAAATCAGGACTTAGATTATTTTAGATGTATGTATGTAGATCGTGTAGGTTCCTTCCGTACAGGGAAATACTGGGCATGTTGCTTTGCACCAGGTTCTCTGCTGGTCAGGCATGTTCCACTTTAAACATCTTGAGGTGGGTGGAGTCAGCGACTTCAGCATATCAGCACCCCCAAAAAGCAAACAAGCTAGAAGCGGAACATCGCTGGTATAGTATCCAGAAGCTACTATTCAGAAATCCTTATTGTGTGACTGTGAATCTGTGTTGCAGTTCCAGATCGCCTTTTCCATCCCCATAGGCCCATACCAATCTACAAGCATAAATCAAACGGAGTGATGACACTACCGGCAGATTGCCAAGGTGCCATAGTAGACCATGCTGAAGACACTCCTGGCGCACAAGTCGAATAGAAGAGGGAAACTCATTGGACTAAAACTACGCCTGCACATCTGAACTAAGCGAGGCCCTCAGGGGTAAGAGTGATGTGCAACCAAAATGGTACACCCCGCATACCTTCGCCATTTTAAACAGTTCAGGCGTAATTAGTAAGAATCCGGGGCTGAAGTTGACATGGAAGAAAGGAAAGGAAGGGCCAAAATGTGCCTTTGACTGGTGTATTTGTGCGCATATTAGATCATGTGCAAGCCGCACTGATAAAACTGAGTCACAATGCTCCATTCTCTCGTCACTGACCTATTTATATGGCTGCACATCCCCGTGGAGGAATGCACGCGAATTGCAGGGACAAATGGGACCAATGCCATTTGCTGGATTTGGCCGAAGTTTCATCCGCCGAGGCACTTGAAATCAACAAAAAAATTGTAATCCGCCGGCAGCACACCTAAGGATGAGGTCCGGCGAGGTCTTGAAAAGCGTTGACCCTTCACTGATGGTTGGGCAACCCATCTTGATGCATAGGACATGATATTTTTGGGGAATATCTGCGGGTCCTTACAGGTAGGAATGGACATGGACATTCTTGAGACCACGAATCCGGTTTCGCTATGAGGCTTTAGAATTTCGTATATTATTTGACAAACATGTTTGGATGCAGGAAATGTTGCCGCTAAAACCAACCCTGCTGCAGAGGCAGTGGAACGCACTCATGAATACACAGAAGAAGAAGAACTAAAAGTTCTTCTGCGCATTGCTCATTACATGTATAATTACTATGAGGCTATTAATCGCGAAGAACTGGCTGGGAAACAGCCATTCTTGGGTGGTGGCTTGCGCACATCCCAGAATAATTGGTCAGTTGGGGATCAATCCACCGGGTAGGGTTGAAATGGGTTGAAAATTAACAAACGATCGTAAAAACCATGTTAAGCCATCAGCCAGTTACTCAATTCAATGTGACTATATCATGTTATATCATTTTATGTCATACTATATAATAAGAATTATGTCATACATCATCATACAATATCATACATCTCTCTCTCCCCATTTTCGCCGGTGATCTTTCCCTTTCCTGTTGGCAAACCCCCATCTACGATTGCTTCACCCACCAACCCGTCGCCGGGCGGCAATGGGTCGGATCCGTCACATTCGCCTCGACCAAGGCGGCGTCCGGCCGCCACTGGCCAGTCCGAAAGGCGACTTGCCTCAAGGGGCAGCTACTTATGGCATCTTATGGCCTTATGGCTGGTGGGTTCAACCCATCTGAATAGTCAATTGAGATTGGGATCATTCTCCTAGGTAGGATTGAACATAGAAAATCCGATGGAAACCACCAACCAGTGACCAACCAGGCCTGGTTGCAAGGCATCCTCGTTGTTTGGTGCAAACGTGTCCGAATCCGGCATTCTTAGACTCGCTAGCTACTTCAGAGTGGGCGAATTAGATCGAATTATATAGCACGGAATATCATGTCCACGTCCTAGCTCAACAGTGGGAAGAAACACACACACACATATATATATAATTATATATATATGGTCATCAAATCAAGCACAACAACCGTAGTATATAACCAGCTGCTTCCAAATGGCTGGGGCAATGTTGCAATGCCAGGAGGTGACTTTGCACATCCTGAAAACTTCCCCGCGACAAAGTTGGTGACGCCTTTTCTAGGACCATATTGGTTCCAAAAGGCATCCTCCAGACTTTGCAAATCGTAGCCCCAGAAATTGATCCTAGGAGGCGCACCAGAAAGGTTTGGTACCATGGTTACCATGACATCAAGCTGGCGCAACCACAACATACACCAAGCATCTTCACAGGTCAAAGATGTTCAAACTATCCAACTTGAAATGGCATCACAATACTCTTGACATTGACAAACATTGATCTGGAAACTTGCAGCAACTGGAGGCCCACTATTGCCCAACTTCCATTTGCAGTAGCACTGGTTGGCACTCTGCGGCTTGGACTTCTCTACTGGCTTGATCAAGGTTCTCGAAATGGAACAGGGCATTACCCAAATCATTGTAGCTCACACTTCGTGATGCAACCAAAGGTGTGGTATGGTTTATCTCTAATCCACTATACCGATATGTATAAATATATGAATAGATGATTGTCACGATTGCAGGAGAGCTAGCCTCTGATAGCCTCTGTGGTCATTCCGCTGACAGCAAATTTCCAACCGGATACTCTGCAGCATCCCATCGGCCAAGACTCAATGGATCATCTTTGAAGTCACCCGACTGGATCCGCCGCACCAGGTGCTGAAAGAAGCGCTTGTTGGGATGCACCACACGTGCTGCATTGTTCAAACGAGTCTGCTTGGATGCCATCTTTGTAGCATCATCCGGAGACCATAGCGGCAAGGGATCATGCGACATAGCGAAGACTGGGACACTGAATAGTTCATCGGCAGAGTCGACCATCAGCATATCCTGAGCTGTAACAACTATGCCAAGCTTCCCCAGAAAGATAAGATGAGAAAAGAGATATGGGTTTAGTTGATGAACCCGAAGAGATAGAGATGATACCTGTTGATACCACTTGAGACCCGTTGATGATATGATTCTTCCCAAACACAGCTAAGTAGTTCTGGGATGTTCTGGTGCCCCTCTTGCTGCCATGCCTCATCATCAAGCATCACCAAGGTGTCATAAGATGACAGGTTCCATACTGCCAGCTGGCCCATCGTAGGAACCAAATTTCGGCCTCGCGGCCCAGTCAACCAGTCTACCGAGCCAAGCTTGGGCTGGAATTGGCTTTCCCTGTGTCATCTATGGCTATGGATCAATACCTATACATACCATTTTTAGGGGATGAACATCCATTTACCAGCTATTTTGGGGTTCACTAGGTACCAGGGTTTTGACCCATCCCCCTATCATTCATCAACCAAAAGTGATCATCCAAGGCTCCAAGGCCAACCACAGCTGCCCCTTTAGCTGCCCGCACCTCGAAACCAACTCAGCTTCCATTCGTAGTCTCGAGGGACCTTCATCACCAACGAAGGCGCGTGAAAATATTCCAATCGCAGCCCATCGGCCAGCAGTTCCCTGCGAATATCCTCAGGGATTGTGGCCTGGCAGAGATTGGAATAGCAAAGCTTATGAGTTTTCAATAGTTTTCACATGCAGATTCCGAGTGACGCGCACGACCGACATCTTTTGTTGAGGCCGTAGTTCCAAGAGTTCAGCAAAATGTGAGTGGGCCACACAAATTCCCGAAACCCTGTGGTACGATCACGAACCCACCATTCGAACCCGAGCCTAGATTACAAAAGCAATATCGTAAGTTTAATGTATATTATATATATAACTATCGAATACAATCAACCTTTGTACAATTTTTTACAGATAGTCTCGCGCCTTTGGGAACACACATTGAACCATAAAAAACAATGATTTCATAAAAATGTCCTCTCCCTCCGATTTATCCTTTCTCGTTGAGCATGGTGTTTTTGAGGACCCGCTGTGGCTGGGTCCGGTGGGTTCAGTGTGCCCATCTGCCTGGGTCAAAACCACGAAGGGCCTTTGTTGCTTGGACTTACGTCGGATAGAGAAGGCCAAGGTCCTGGGCGATCAAAAGCTAACAGGCTTGGACGGTTGGACCATGTTTCAATAATTTTCAATATATTTCATATGTTGCATTAATGTGTCATTATTCTTCTTTTATATATCTAGTGTACATGTATATATTAGTATATCATATACTTATGCATCATCTGTTGCACTTTGATTTAAGACCTGTCGTTTTTTCTCAATTATCATCTTTCATAAATGGTGTGAAGGACAAGACTAACAGGAGTTGCGTTTTCACGGCTTGAAGGCGGTTGGCCCATTGCAGTACGAGTAGCTTACATAATTCCATGGTCATAACATCTGAGAGGTGAAGCTTTTGGCACATCAACTGCCCAGTTCATAGTCTTGCTGAACATGACTATATACCTTTTTTCGTAGCTGACCTTGATAAACATTGATTCCGTTCCAGCACCTTGCATATCTATGCATCTGTTTGGGTGTTTTGTCGGTCCTTACTACCTCAGCATGTAGAGCGATCTGGGCCCAGGGCAGCTCCGGTCCAGCAAAGAGAGTACACACCCATGCCTGCAAAAGCTGGGTTTTTACCATCCCAAATATCCAAATGAAGTGCGGAAAATGGTGATAGAAATCTGTATTATCCCTTGCTGTGTCTTCCCTTTCAAAATGGCATTGGAGACAAACTTGTTGGCTTCCCAGGGCCATCCACAAAGCGATCATTCGCACTGCCAAACACCCAATGCCTCGTTTCCTCTTGTCGAGACATTTCCAAAATAGTCCAACATGATCATGCAACTTACGAATGGAAAGCAACTGATCTCGATACATACACAATTTTACGGGAGCGATTTCTATAGATTTCTATAGGATGGTGGGCATCACCTGCATCTCCCCACCGAGCCTCTCTCTTTTCATGTGACACGACCGGTGTCGTCGACTTCGGCGCTGGAAAAGAGTCTAACTCTGCCTGCAAGCGCAGTGCTGGAGCACCCAGGGCTCACCAGCACCCAATTTGTGCACCTCACCCATCATTCTGCTGCTGAATTATGACATATTATGGCTCACCCGAAGATGATTGAGGCCAGTTGAAGATGATCCAGCGAATCCCAAGCATCCATCAACCTCTCTCCAGAACTGGCCGCAGGATTATTTTACTGGAAAACCTATAGTTGGATAATGTATGATGTTGGGTATAATTAGTTGGGGTAATTGGTCAAAATCGGCTAAAAGCATCTAAAAGCCACTGTCCTCCAAATTTTCCCTTACAATCAATCCACTGACCATAGCGGGCCTGAAAATCTTTCAGGAAATCCGTCTCCATGAGCCACTCCCCCTGCCAACGTGCATCACCAACCGGGCAAATCTGGCTGGCGTTCACGACCGCACCTTGCGACATGATCGGCATGGGACACATTACTGTAAATGAGATGAGGCACTCTAATAAATCCCAACCCACCAATTTTCGTTCGTGTTCAGATTCACCGTTTCGCATCGTTTCGCCATCTGAATTTTAGAGTGTCGAACTTCTACCAACAAACTGCGCTTCAAAAAGCGGATGAACTTTCTGCACAAAACCCAAATGGATAAACATAAAAATTGGCTAATGGACCTACTAATGAAATGCTGATGGACATTTGACCCAGGATATGTCTGATGATCTCAACTCCTGCGACCATTGCATCGCTGACATCCATGGCATTCCATGGCGCGCCTGGTTTTTTTTGAGGAACCAGAAGCCAGTTCCTGATTCACAGAAACAAATGCTGCGGGAACGCCAGGGAATGTTCTTGGTTGTTCTTGCTTGGAGCTATGCGCCCTTCATTATTACAGTATGCCATGTCTTCTGACTCTCAGCCAGCCTACAAGCAGCTTCTTAAATTCTCTTCGGGTTGAGATGGTGAAGAGCCCACAAACATTCAGTTTGTCACGGAAAAAGGGATGAAGAAACGATGAAACATACGAAACATGATCATCAAACATGTTCACATCTAGGAGCCTAGGCACTCGAGCTTCCTTTGGAGCTGGTGCAATCCATCAAGGAGCTTCAAGCCGTTTGAGGACATACTGATGCCCAAGAACAGATTTTGCGCCTGCATGCACCTGAACAGGTTCGGAAAAGCTGAAGCTCATTGGGAAAAGCATAATGGATTGCCTATCAAAGAACTGTGGCAAAGAACATTGCACACCATGCCCAATTTTGCCAGAAAAGTGTGGTATAGACCATGCCGAAGTATTCAAATGGAGGCTGACCATTGGGTTTACCACAATGCATATACTTTTTTTTTGCATATATAGATAATATGTGATCATATGTATAATATGTATATTAATATATATATATATATATATGCGTGATCATATGTAAATATATATACCTGAGAAGGGGTGGAACGAAAGCCAGCGCTTGCTTTTTGACTCGCGCGGGGGCGCGTGAAACTCCACCTCATCCATATGGCATGGCTCAAACATGAAGCGCCCCAACATCAAC
>Ga0126342_10009370_pt1 | contig 17549 bp, 5 predicted proteins | sample Cyp1metagenome_FD_92528 | JGI IMG/M metagenome (GOLD analysis project Ga0126342, IMG submission 92528) | Coral microbial communities from Lord Howe Island, Old Settlement Bay, Australia - Cyphastrea 1 metagenome | ecosystem: Host-associated > Invertebrates > Cnidaria > Coral ... | reverse complement strand
CATATATATATATATATATCATAAACAACATAGAGATCATGTATACCATAGATAACATAGATACCAAATATACCATATATAACATATATATATATATATATCATATACATCATAAACAACATAGAGATCATGTATACCATGTTGATATCATAAATATCATATATATATATCATATATATATAACATATAAATATATATGATATACATGAAAAAAGGAGGTGCTTACCACCGTTAAAAAAAAACAACAGAGAAGGCGCGAAACGAAAGCACACACACACAAGCCGCTTTGCGGTCGCGAGAACCGCACTCAAAAGGCGAGGAGCCTTGCGCCCCACGATCGTTCAGTTTCGCGCTGGCATATTCTTTGTTGCGTTGCTGTGCAGCTTGGTGGCCCCGGCTGGGGGCAGGCGGCGGTGGAAATCACGAAGCTGCTTGCATTCCTTCTGGCGCTCTTGCTGCTGCCGAGATCTGGGGGTGGGTTCCCTGTGCAACAGTTTTCACTGACCCTTACAATTTTAACAGGGTGGGCTCCTGAATCAACAGTTTTTTCTGGCCCGGTGTGTGAACTGCTGTGGATCTACTTGGTCTTCTTTGTGTACAACATCTGTAATTTTACCTTCCTGCTGGCTAAAGCGCCCTTGAAGGGTTACAGGACAATTCGAAACAATTTGGAACGACATCTTTGTCCTTGGATCACAGGTTTCACCTTGGACATCCAGAAGATCATTTCCTTTTTGAGTGCTCACAGCCTTTTGCTGTTGACTGCAACCTGGTCCCAAGTCCAGGGGGTGCACCGTGTTCCACGACGTTGGATAACCCTTTGCAGCTTCCTTGCCATTGGCACACTTCTGCTATTGGGTGCACCTTGGGGTGAGGGTTTCACCATTTCTATGGATGGTGAGAGAGTCACCTTGGAATTGTATCCCTTGGTGACGAAAGAACATAGAGAGGAGCCCAAGGCGGTCTTTGGACCAAAGAGCTATGCGAGATCGACTGTGAAGAGAAGCTATAGGAGGGCGGTCAAACGCTCCATCACCAATGGATTCACCTGGTACAGAGGTCGATTGTTCACCACTCCAAAGCGATTTCCTTCCAATTGGATGCCATCATTTCCGTCGGAACCAACACAGTCCAAGCAGCCACCACCAAAGCGGCATCAGCGACGTCGATTGCTGTGTTTGTCCTGGAACAGCGGTGGCCTTGCACAGGCCTCATGGGATATGTTTCAACAATGGGCTGAAAACCAACATGTTGATTTTATTACCATGCAAGAAACCCACTGGCCATTCACTTCAGAGTGGACTCAATCACAATATCATTGTATTCACAGTGGTTTTTCGAGTCGACAGGCTGGTATCCTTTGTATGGTCTCCCAACGGTTGTGTCAGGCACATCAAATTTCTTGGACAGAAATTGAACCTGGACGGTTGATTCAAATTCGTATTCATGGAGCATCTAGGAACATGGATTTCTTGGCCATTTACCAACATGTGCACTCTGGGGACAGACTGATCAAAAGACAACTTCTTTTAGATCGATTGAATGATGTCTTGAGCAAGATCCCGCAGCGTAACTTGCTGGTACTTCTTGGTGATTTCAATACTTCCTTATTGCACAGATCGAAAGTGGTGGGCAGCGGCCATTTCATGCACAATGGACAGCGTTGCACAGGCACGACACATTCTGACTCACAGGAACTCCATGATTTGTTGCGTCAACATTCACTTCTTGCATTGAATACATGGATGACTAACAATCCTGCAACATTTGCACATGGACAAGTAGCATCCAGGATCGACTATGTGTGCTGTCGACAAGTTCATGCAGATCACACTGCCAAGCAGGTACAGGTCATGGATGACTTTTTCATGCGTAGTGCAACAGGGGCTCAACATGCACCTCTTCTGGTATCACTTCTCAGGCATTGGACTCCACCATCACGACAGGTCTTTGCCAACAGCTGGACCTACAGGCAACGATTGGAGTTATACAATCGATGGGATCGCCCAGATTCTTTCATGCAAGGTCTGCAGCAGGATATCCAGAACAGCGTTGCTCAACTACCTATTGCTGATGGCTCACTTGAAGCACTCCACTCAGTCATGAATCAGATCAAAGCCACTGACTTTACCACAGGACGTGATGCACCGGTCCATCAATATGATTTGACACCCTTTCAGGCATTTCAACATCATGAACGGCGACTACGTGCATTACCCCTGGATGGCTGTGATCTTACCACGTTATTTCAGGCATGGTTTCACATTTCAAAGCGACTCCAAGCACGCAGATTGATGAATACAACTGCCAAACAATCACGTCGGGCCAAAATGCAGAAAATCTTTGATCAGGCCGATGCTGCAGAAAGGTCTCAAGACCACTTCAGACTCTATCAAGCAGTGCGGGCCCTGGCACCAAAGCAGAAGCTGCAGAGGATTCAGTTGAGACATGCTGATGGCACACTGGCCAATCCATCTCAGGCGGCCAACATGCTCCAGCAATGGTATGAAGATCTGTACCATGCACCAGCCTCAGACTATGATTTGGTTCCCTTCAATTGGCCATTTTCAGCAGACGATCTTTTGAAAGGATTCCTGCAACTTCCCATGATGAAATCTTTGGCACCATCATATGCACCAGCACCAATTTGGCGCATGGGGGCTTGGGCAGTGGTTGAATTCTTGCAGCCACTCCTTCACCGCTGGAGCGCTGATGGCAGGTTGCCGAGGGCGTGGAGTGATGCCTATTTGACATTCCTCCCCAAACCGGGTGGTAATGGAGGAGATCCAGCACAGTTGAGACCCATTTCACTGTTGGAACCGTCTGGAAAAGTGATTCTTGGACTGGCTGCCAAATGTCTCTTGAAGGAATCATGGTGGCTTCTTCAAATGGTACCACAATTCGCCTACCTCCCCAGGCGTGGCTGTTCAGACGCAATAGGACGCTTGATGACACATCTTCGACAGGTTAGACACAGATTGAGTCAACTGCAGTATCCTGTGCACAGAGCGGCATCAGGAGATCCAATGCCGGCCTTGTATGGTGGGCTCATCATCTCACTTGACCTTTCGAAGGCCTTTGACCAAGTGAATCGGGCGTTGCTCTTCCAGGGACTCTCTGACATGCAGATATCACCTGATTTGATAGCATTGTTACAACACATCTATCATACCACTGGTTTTGATTTCATTCACAAGGGGGAGTTCAGACATGTGGCCACATTCAAGGGCATCAGACAAGGTTGCAAATGTGCTCCAATTTTGTGGACATTGTATTTCATTCAGATCTTCAATGCTCTGCATGAACATTGCCCTTGGGACTGGCTGCAACGATGCATTACAGCCTTTGCTGACGACATCTGTCAGCACGATGAATTCTCCAGTCCAGAGGACTTCTTGGTCCTGTTGCGAAGGGTTGGACATTTGTTGGACTGTTTGGCACAGGCTGGACTGCCTGTCAACTTGAACAAGACAGTGGCGTTGTGCCGCATGACTGGAAAACGATTGCAGAGCATTCAGAAACGCTTCTTTCAAAAAACTGGTCAGGGCATGTTTTTGAAAATACCCAGAATCGACGGCACTGTAACATTGATCAAGTTGGTACATCAACATGCCTACCTTGGAGTCAAGCTTTCGTATTTCAACTTTGAAGCATACACTATGGCACACAGGTTGCAGGCTGGCAAACGTACACAACAACTGTTGCATAAGTGGCTCCATTTGAAAAGTGGCCTGAAACCTCATCAACGTGTCAAACTTTGGCAACAATGTGTTCTGTCCAGCTGTTTACATGGTTTGATCCATACAGGTTTTCAGGTTCAACATCTACTTCAATTCCATCGGACATGCATACTGCAGTTGCGCAGAATATTCAAAGAACCAGTGCACCTGACCCTGGAACCCAACGTGGACTTCCTGAATTCACATGGCATTTTGCCGCCTTTGGTGCGTCTACGTGATCTTTGTGACAGCACTGAGAGGCGTGAACAGCTCAGGGTCACACAACTTCAACATGATGATATTTTACATCTACAACCACCTGTCAACTATGCAGTATTGCGACAGGAACTGGAGCTGGCGCAGCAGAGATTGCACAGTGCAGACCTTTGGGACCGCCCCTCAGACACATTGCATCCACATCAATGTCAATTTTGTGATGCTTGGTTCAGTACGATTGCAGCCCTTCGAAGGCATTGGAAACAACAACATGATGTTCGACCAGGCCAGATCCAACAGGTGACTCCCAGTGACAGCCTGCAGGGTTTACCTACTTGCACATACTGTCACACTCAATTCACCACGTGGGCCAATTTCAGAAAACACATTCAATTTGCATGTTGTGGCATGCCACAGGCAGATCAAGCTGCAGATTTGGAGCACAGACTGAATGTGGTGGAGTTCCTGCATTACTCCAACGGCGCACACTTTCAGGCTCTTGCAGAACAACATGATTTGCTTCGATATATGCGTTCTCACTGCATCTTGTGTGGCAAACATGTTATGTCTGCCAGAGGAATGTTTCATCATTGGTCCACCGATCATGCTGACACGTACAGACGACATGGTAAGGCTCTTGAAACCGTGCTGCAGGGAGTGAACCAAATTTCACCGTGCAATTTATGTGGATGTCAGTTCACCAGGAGTCACAGGTGCGTGATACACAGTCAAATTGCTATGCACCTGGCCTCCACGATGCCAACTGCTTTGCCAAACCACAGTGAAGATGCATTGCATGTGTGTGACATCTGCCAGAAGGCCTATGTCACCAAGCATGGCCTGCGTCAGCATATCCAGCGCTATCACCGAACTATGGATGTCACTGACTCAGATGATTACATTGACATGCAACAGGCACACAACATTCTTGTGGAGGCAGTTGAGACTGACGACTGCGCCACCTTGCTCCTGAATCCCATGGTACTGGAATATCTGGGGACTTGGTGTCCAGTCTGCAAGACCACTTTTGCACAGCGCAATATTTTATCCAGACACCTACGTCATCACCATGCAACACTCTGGAATGATGCTGAACGATTTGCAATGGAGCTGGCTGCATTGTATTGTCAAAAAGGGGAATGCTACTGTCCCTCACCTCAACGATCCAAACACATTTGCACTGTCTTTTTACAATTCAGTATGCTCATGCATCAAGCGTTGAGGTATGCCGGGATCTCTGGACCTGCTCCTGGACTGGCAGGGGATGACTTGCCCACTGCGCCGGCAGCACCACCATCGATTGCGCAGACGGTAGCAGCCCTCGTGTTCAATGGACAAGTGGATCAGCTCTACTTGCAACCTGACATCAGATTGAGGTTGACCATTCAATGCTGCTTCTGCCCTGCACATTTCCGGAGTGGAGATTCCTTGACAGTGCACTGCCGGCAGGAACATGCCGATCTTTGGACACGTAGCCTGCAGGCTTTTGAATACCTCAAATGGGTCCTTTTTGGTGTCAGTGGTTGCTGCTGTAATCCTGGTGCACACCATGGTGATGAACATGAATGCATCTCACTACGTCAGATTGCCATGGTTTATGAGGACCTAGGTATGCCGATCTTCATCCCGTACAGCTTCAAGGCCAAAGACGTCATTGACCTGCTGATCAATTTGGTCAGTCCAAGTCATTTGCAAGAACTCACAGTACATCTCATGATGCGTCGGTTTGGCAACCTGTGGCAACATCGAGGTCTTCTTCAGATGCTAAGGGTGACGTGCTTGATTTGCCAGACCAATGTCTCCCTCAACAGTATGCAATCTCACTTGAAAGTGGAGCACAACCTGACCTTGCCGAGGTTTGCTTTTCATATGCATCAGCTGGCCGACATTTTCTACATGTTGCACAGCACAGACCCGGCATGTGATTACTGTGGTGCATACTTGCACACTGATGTCAATTCAGATGATCTTGATCTGATGGTGCGGGAGCATTTGAAGGAGTGTCCAATGATGATGCAGATTGCAGTCTTGCTCAGCCAACCCATGTGGGAACGTGAATTCACTTCTGAAGTGAACTGGCCGACACAAGAGGTGCTGCTGGAGACCCATCGCAAGAGGGCCAATCGTCGCTGGCAGTTCCAGGCTCCACTCTCAGAACCTGCAGACTGCTCCTTGATGATGTTAGCCAACTGTGCCAAACACTACTTGGATGATGAATGGATGGTCCAATACATGACATATGGATGCTTGGTTTGTGGACGGCAATTTTTCAGCAGAAGCCTGTTTTTGTCTCATCTTATGGATGTGCACAATTATCACCAATATCTGACAGAGAAATTGCACCACCTGCTATTGATGCTGCAGACGGCCAAAACCTGCCCATATTGCGGCTCAACTTCACATGCCAGTGCTGTGGGCAAGAGGTGCATCGCAATTTTCAACTTAGCCACCGCTCTGTGCAATGGCTGGACCATCAGACGAGATGGGAGAGCTGAACATGGATCAGGCATCCTCAATCTGGAAGAATGTCCTCAATCCTGCTCAACTCAAGCAGCTTGGCCTTGGAGACGGAAACAAAGAAAACAAGGATCCAGCTCAGACAGAGCGCATGGCCAAAAGGCACAGGGGGGACAAAGCCAAGCAGATGCCGGTTCAACCCAAGGGCCACAATCAGGAGTTGCTTCACCTCATGGGGAAATTGATCCTGAGGCAGGAGGACACGTTGAACTCCCTCCTGACGGAACATCAATTCCTGGTCCACGTCAACATTGGCAATGGGAGCATAATCCCGGATCTCATCCAAGTCACACAGGCATGGAAATCGGGTCAAAGCTCCTCCAAGGATCCACTGAGACACCAGCTCGCGCTGACAATGATGACGGCGCTGCGGGACAGGGTTCACAAACTGAGCCAGTCTCAGACCCAAGACGATGTGGTCAAGGAATGTTGGCGCCTCCACATTCTGGACCGGAACATGGAGATGCCATACCTGAAGTGGAATCCTCAGGCCCAATGTCTGGAACCGACGGCCGACAAATGCCTGCTAGTCCCGGAGGTGCTGAAACACCTGGAAGGAATGATTCGACTGATGGCCGACAGTGCCACCACAGTGAGGTTCCACTCGATGCGGCGCATGGCAGACACGCCGACAAAGGCAACACCGTGGTTATGGACGGTGTCATCACGGACCAGTCCGGAACTGTGGCATCAAATCAAATTTCTGACTTTTCACTCATGCTGGCAGCTTGTGCAATGCAGGGTGAAGTGCCACAGCATGCAACGTTCAGCACTAGCTCAGCAATTGAGCAAACTGGTATGAAGCCGCGACTGGTACGGCTGTTGCTCAATCCTTCTCGTACCTTGTGCTATGCCAATGCAGCTTTGCAGTGCTTGGCTTGGGTGAGTATCCTTTGTTCCAAAGTCATTGAGGCTGCTTGGAAGCACAACTATGGATTGATTGATGCACTGACCAAATGGACACCAGTGCCGCTTACGTTGTATGACTTTGCACCCTTCCAGGACCTTTTCAATGGGGGAGATTGGGGCTTACGTGAAAAAGATCGCCAGAATGATCTGAATGACTTCACGTCTCACATTTTGATGCTGATGGCACCGCAATTTGTGAACAATTTCTGGTTACCGCAGCCTGCCCTTTTGCCTGGTTTGGAGGGCACAGGGCTACAGGATGAAAAAGGACATGTCCTGCAACCCATCACTTTGCCCTTGCACAACACATTGACACCTTGCAGTCTTTCTGATTTGATCCAATCTTGGCACGACCCCTCAGGTCTTTGTCGAACATTTGTCGAGGCCCCAATAGCCTGCTGCTTTGCGATTGACCGAAACTTGCCACCTCACAATATCAAAAATATGCAACCAGTGGATTTGCGTGATGGACTGTTGAAACTTCCTTTCCTCAATACTGATTTACAGATTTGTTGGAAGACATACAGAATCATTGCAATTGCCTTCCACATTGGCAAACATTCAGCAAGTGGACATTGGCGTGCTGCGTTGTATCATCAGTGCAAGTGGTTTGTTTATGACGACGGGAGACTGCCTGAACAGATGGATCAATTGCCTTCAGAAATTCATCAACAAGTGAGTCAGATATGGATGGTTGACAACTGCCTTGACAGGACACCTCTGGCGGCTCATGCGGCTACGCCTTCTGCAAGCTCGTGACTGCAGCTGCTGGGCAGAGTGGACCGCCGGGCAGAGTGGTGCAAAGTGGATTGCTGGGCAGAGTGGTGACCTCCGGCTGCTGCCACTACGGTTGCCTTCTGAAGCTGCGGCTGAGAGGGGCTTTTAGGGCACAGGTTGGCTATTGGCTTCCCGGTGTCCTGAATGTTGTAGCAACTTCTCACCCCTTTCTTTCGAGACATTCCATTGGTATTTACCTGGAATCAATCCTTTAGCTTCTTCTCACACAGTTGCATGTTTCCTTAGGGATTTCTTTAGGTTTCAACCATTTAGATACGGCTGCTCATATTGAGTTTTTGGCTGTATTAATTAATTTCAGTAGCCTACGGGCTGGCGCATAGCTCTTAAGACCTCCAACATGGACATGTATGAGGAGGCCGTGGCAACAATCCACGAGAGGCTTGCTTACCGACTTGAAAGGGTCGTGGGGTCGCAAAAAACACACACACAAGCCCCTCTGCACCCACGAGAGGTGCGCTCAAGTGTTCTGCATCAGCGCAGACGGGCGCCCCACGGATTGCGTTTTGACTTGTAGTGCCATTTTTGCTGCCGCCATTCTTGCCATCCACTTTTGATTGATTGCGACTGCTGTATCTGGGCTTGCTGTGACCATTTTTATTTAATTTTCTGTGGCAACCACGACGAATTTCTTCATTTGTTTCTGGTTGACAGCTGTCCCTGTGATCAACCAACTGACCTGTGACTCCTTCATTGCGATCACCATTGGAAACACTGACCTGATTGCAGCACACTGTGGGGTTGGCTCCTAAAACGACGCTTCTGGCCTAGCTGCTTTCAGGACATCACAGAACAGTTGGCCATTTTTACCAAGGGACTTCACAGTGCGACGGCATTTCAAATACAGCCTGGCATCAACTCAATTTTCAGATATTTTGCAGACACACATCACTGGGGTCGGCTCCCATCACCTGACTGGCCGTGATTTTGATTTGACGGAATTGCTTCATTTAATTTCAGATCCTATTGCTGCAGACCTGAAAGCTGACTCTTCTACAGTGACGGAACGGAATCCAGTGCTCCACAGGGAACACAGTTTTGCAGCGACAGCGTTCAGGACCACTGGCAGGCACACTGGGGTCGGCTCCCACACACTGACTGGCCGTAACATTCATTTTGCAGCTTTATACATCTTTATTGCCTTTTGGGACATTGGGGTCGGCTCCCATTCACTGACTGGCCGCAATTTTGGATTTTTCAGTGAGCACCATCTTGCAAATACAGATATTAATTTTGTTGAAGGCATCACTGGGGTAGGCTCCCATCTTCTGACTGGCCGTGCAACGTGCTTTACAATTTTTGATCTATTTACAGGTGCTGTACATTTTGGGGTCGGCTCCCTTTTTCTGACTGGCCGGATATCCTGTGCTACAGTTTTTGATCATTTCACAAGTGCAGCAGACAGCACTGGGGTCGGCTCCCATTTTCTGACTGGCCGTGATTGTGAGACAATTGCAGTTTCCAACAACTTCTCAGGGGTGGGCTCCCTTTTTGAATGTCCCATTTCTAATTTCTGGCCCTCAGAGACACCAAACCCATACAGCAAGAACAGTATTTATTGGGGTGGGCTCCCTTTTCCGATTCCCTGGCCCGAAGACAATTCAACACACACGGACTGGAGAACAGACAGATTCGATATTTGGCAATTTTTTGCGGCTTTATTTGCATTTGGGTTCTTTTCTCTCCTGCTGGCTAAAGCTGCCCTTGAGGGACAACAACCACATTGGTATTGGCACAAAATTTCGACGACATTCCTGGGGCAAACGTTTTGGACACAAAGCGCCACAAGGAATTGCCATCATTGCAGGTCTGGTCCCAAATCCAGACACAGTTTTGCCTACAGACTCACCGGGATTGGCTTGTTGCTTCTTCTCGGGATGACAGACATTCACAACACCAGATGGCAGAACTGCTGGGGCGAGGGTTGTGACCCTTCCATGGGGGTCACTGAAGTCTTTGACAATGCAACAACATGGACTTGGCCAAGGACGAAGCAACATGGACAGCAGCCTCAAATGTGCAACCGCACCCAATTGGGGCCTGATTTTGCAAATCGAAAATCCAAGGTTGAAAAGAGAAGCATACAAAGGGCATATCGCAGATCACTCCGACTGGGCTCAGCGTGGTATCGAGGACAGCACTACAGCTCCACTGACTTTGAACGCATGGGATGTAGACCCAACAACACGCCTGTGGCACATACTCCAATTTCTCCGGGCTTGCAACATGATTGGGAACAGTGCCACAAACATCACTCAGCCAAGAAACGAATTCAATTTTGGCAGTGGAATTGCGGTGGCCTTGCGATTCCGAAATTGGACGAGGTGAAGGCATGGCTCGCCATGAATCACATTGACGTAGCCATTTTGGTTGAGACTCGCATGCAGTTTGATTCAGAATGGAGTGACGCTACATGGAATATACTCCACTCAGGTGAGGGCCCCAACCGTGGGAAGGGGATCATGATTCTCATCTCCAAAAGACTGTGCAGAAGCTCCCAAATCAAGTGGCAAAATCATGTGGGTGGTAGATTAGTACATGTGCGGCTTAATCTTCCCACAAGACCGCTGGATGTTGTGGCCTGTTATCAACACACCTTCCAACCAAATCAATCATGCTTGCACAATCGTGACATCATGTGGACCAAGATAGACAATGTTCTACAAGGGATTCCCAATCGCAATGGACTAATTCTTTTGGGAGACTTCAACAGTGCCCTCCAACAAACACATGGACTCATTGGCCATGGAACTTTTCACTGGAAAGGGAAGGAAACCACTGGACGCATCCATAGTGATCATGGAAGGTTCCTGAACATCTTGCGTGGACATGCCCTAGTTGTCCTGAATTCCTGGGACAAGACACTAGGTCCTACGTACGTGCACGGAGACCAAGCCAGCCGGCTGGACTATGCATGCGTGAGGCAGCCCTTTGCTGACTCACTGGCCAAGCAAGTGCGTTATTTGTGGCAATCCCCTTTCATTCAGCAGACCACGCATGGGCATGTTCCGATTTTGTGCAGCATTGCTAGGCATTGGATTCCTGAAAACCGCCAGACCAGCATCCAGCAGGTCACCATGCAGCAAAGACAGGCTGGACGCCTGGCCTACCTTGCACAAACGCCGGAATGGCAAGTTTTTACGCAGCAATCACAACAATGCCTTAATCAGCATCTTGGAGATTTCACTGCAGATGTGGATAACACCCTAGACCAGATGCACAAAGAAGTGATGCGGCTGTATTGCAAAGCTTTTCCCTCCGGCAAGGCTGCCCGAGCCACTCCTGCCTGGAAAGCCGCCTTGCCGACGATCCTCAACAAATGGGATCACAGGAGACAAATTTTGCGGCCACGTGCATGCTCCACACGCAACATTTTTCATGCTTGGTTTCATGTAGCCCGTTTTTGCCAACTCAGAAGGAGTCACCGGAAGCAAGCCAGATGCATCCGCCAAACTCAATTTGCAGAGGTGGTCCAAACAGCTGAGCAGGCAGCCAGACAGCATGATACCCATAAGCTATTTCAGGTGATCAATAGATTTGCCCCCAAACAACCACGCAAGCAAATCCAACTCCGTAATCATGCAGGTCACATGGCAACACCATTGGAGAGTGCTGCAATTGTGAACAAATTTGTTGCAGATACATGGCATGGCCCCCCTTGCATGAACCTGAAATTTGACCGACCACCAGGAGTTCCGTTCACAGTGGACCAGTTGGCGAAAGCCCTGAGCCTGATTCCGAGCACTCGAGCCACAGCCCGCCCGTTTGCTCCAGGGGTTGTTTGGCGTCAACATGCAAAATTTCTTGCACCACTCATACATGCCAGACTCAGGGAATGGTGGTCTTTTTCACCTCCAATCATACCAGCTAGCTGGAGACATGGATGGTTATTCCTCATCCCCAAACCCCTGAAACCTCCTGTTTCACCAGGTAATCTCCGCCCCCTGGCACTCCAGGAACCGGTAGGTAAGGCGATCATAGGTTTGCTAATCCACCTAGCCATGCAAGAGGCCAAACAGCACCTGACTTTATATCCTATTTGGGCATATCTGGAGAATCGATCAACGCTTGAGGCCATTAGAAGGGTCTGCTCTCATTGTGAACATGTGCGCAGATTGGTGAAAATGCATAGATCGACCCCACACACCAGAGCACAAGCACACCCCAGAAGTGGCCTTTATGGGGGATTGCAACTATGCTTGGACCTTCAACGGGCATTTGATTGTGTTGACAGATGTCGATTATTCTCCAAATTATCCCTTTTAGGTATCAATCCTGCCATCATCCAACTGCTGACCACCTGGCATGAACATATGATGTACATCGTGCAACATGACCCCACAGAGAGCAGCATCCCCGTTGGCCGGGGTGTACGCCAAGGATGTAAGGCGGCGCCGGGTTTATGGTGCTTTTTCCTGGTGATTTTCTTTCATGAACTTCAGAAAGATGGTACGATTTCACTCCATTGGATCCAAGAGCACATCACCATTTACGCTGACGATTGTCACCTGGGTGCCTGTTTTTCCAATTTGGAGGAATTTCTTGAATTGCATAGGATCATTGGCATGGTTTTCTCCACGTTTTCTCTCATGGACATGCACATTAATCCTAACAAATCAGTGGCCATCATGGAGCTGAAAGGATCCCAAAGCGGCTGGATCAGACGCCAATTCATTTGCAAGAGACAAGATGCCGATTGCCTGAAAATCACAGTGCCTGAGTATTCAGATGTCCATATCCCAATTAGCCAGACTGCCAAATATCTCGGTGTAGTTATTTCATATGGCAATTTTGAAGCTGCCAGTGTGAAGCACCGCCTCAGCCTGACACGCATTGGATATCGACGCCTGCAGAAGTGGCTCACAGGCAAACACTGCCTGACAACGGCACAGCGGTATCGACTCTGGCAGACTTGCATTTATCCAATTTTCAGCTACGGTGTTTTTGCCATGTGCCTTCCTTCCAATTGCATTCACACAGCCATCACACAGCTGACATTGATGTTACGCAAATTGGCACATGACCACTCCTATATCACAAGACGCACAAATGAAGCAGCACTTGCATTTCACCGCTTGCCGTGCCCGACTCAATTGCTCCACGGCACTGCCGTTGGACTGCTGAGGACGGTCACTGCACGCCAACATGCATTGCTTCCACATGACATTGCGCATTCCATCCAGTGGTCTCATTTGCCGGAACTCATCAGTCGATTGGAAAGCATGCAGGCCACTGCATCCTTGGAGAGACTTGCCCCTCCCACGCTGGAGGCCAATCTGACCACTCCATTTTTCCAATGTGCCAAATGTGATTTTTGTACGGCTGATGTGAGTTCATTTAGAAGACATTGCACAACACACCACAACCATGCAACATACCGCACATGCTTTGCCAAACCAGCTGATTTTGCACTTGATGGATTGCCCACATGCAAGTTTTGCCACACAGAATTTACCACATGGAGAATGTTTGTTGCTCACATTGAACGTGGATGCCAGGCCATACACAGTGGACCCACGTCCTGCACCTTGGAGACGAGCCGTGCTGGTGCGGCCCTTGGCTCCATTGAGCCCATGCAATCCCAACTGGCAGATGCAGCAGCCAGAGGACTTCGATTGATCACAGATGCAGAGCTTCACAACCTGAAGCAACAAAGGTTTGGAGCCAATCTGCTGCAGATTGTGCAAGATCGAAACTGGGAACGTGTGGCAACAGACCAAGAGGCCTGCCAGTATCTTGCCTCCAGGTGCATCATTTGCTCCTTTCAGTTCTCACGATGTCAGGAACTTCATCAACACTACCGGCTCAACCATCCAGAGCTTTGGGAACACGCTCCACAGAAGGGTATCCAGCTCACCAACCTTTTCAGCACAGACAGCCCATGCACCTGTTGCGGAGCATTGTTTTTGACACACATGTGCCCAACATGGTCTCAGATAGCAGTCTTGTTGGTGAATGGAGCTGGCGTGGACACATCTGACATTGAACCCATCACTGATGTTCGACAAAGGTGTGACCTTTGCTTGGAGTTCTTCAGCACACCAGCCAAGTTGGTGCAACACCTTCAAGAAGCTCATGGACTACAAGGCCTGGGGTTCAACGTCAGCAGGGATTCACTTGACAATCACACAGCTTGCGCGCACTGCGGAACTTTGTTCCAAACTATGGGGGGACTCAAGTCCCACATAGTACAGGGCCGGTGTCAGTTTTTCAACCCCCAGGCGGCGACAGAGACGATTGACATTGATCCCTTGTGGCGTGAGGCTTGCCTGGATGGGCGCTTTCTTGAAATTCTGAAACCTCCTGGCAATCGATTGCGCCTGACAGTGGTCTGTCAGGCCTGTGGGAAGGGCTGCAAGAGGGCAGCAGACTTATCACTGCACCTGCAAACGGCGCACGCCAGACTCTGGCGCCAATCCCAGAGATTGACGCAGGTACTTGTTGATATCTTTTATCAACAACAATGTTTCTGCAACCCGAGCACAGGCTTGAAACGGGGACACCACATTTGCCTGCCCTTTAGGCAACTGGCTATGTGCTTCCACCGGCTGGCTTGTGAGCCTTTTGCACCCACGGTGATCACTGACCAGACGCTGCAGGCCACTCTCTCAGACAAGCTCCCCAGATCAGACAGATACATCATAGAGCAAGCCTTGGTTCATCGGCAGTTCAAGACCCTGTGGCAGGAGACGGCGCCCTTGAAGCTGCTGCGGCAACAGTGCCTCTTCTGTGGCGCCAGACCACACACAGCAGACCTGGCACTCCATCTACGAGAGGAGCATGCATGCCAACATGCCTTCTTTTTGTTTTACATGGAACAGTTGCTGCCCAGCGTTCATGCGATGAATCCAGATGACTTTCAATGCCATTTGTGTGGTTTGATTTTCAACTTGCCTGCGCACATGTGCCCTGATGAGCCTTTACATGATCGAGCGGCCCTGGTGATTTCCCATCTGCGTGGCTCGTGCCCGGTGCTTATCCAACTGGCACTGCTGTTTGGCTCTCTGCTGAACGGTGCCACATTGCAGCATGGAACTTGCAGACACGGAGGCCACGACCCAGATCATGGCCAGCTTCGGAGCCCTGGCACCGTTGTTCCGAACGCAGGACAAGTCACTGAAACTGAGCCCCAATCCACGGCAGACCAAGGCCCGTCGAAAAGACGAACACTCCAGCCCAGACGAAGAGATGGATCAACTGCCAGACGGACCACACCAACCAACAATGCGACTGCTGAGCACTCTGGCTCAACTGGCACTACGACACGACCAGGAGTTGCAAAGCCTTCGAAAGATGGATCAATTCATTCTTTTTTGAGCCCAGAACAGATGGGAGCTTTGCACATCATGATCCAAGAGACAGCCCAGTGGAAATCCCAGATGGAGGCCCAGAATCAGGGACACCTGATGCCACTGCGCCAACACCTCATGCTGGCACTGCTGAACTCACTGCGCACCAGAGCTGGCCAGATCGTGGAGAGCAAGGAGACGGATCAGCTCTACGAAATGTCTCTCAAGAAGGGGGTGATTCTTGCAGACCGCAGTTTCCCCTACCATCGTTGGGATCCTGCGACACAGAAACTGGTGCTGGACAAGAAACCTCCGATCTCCTACAAGAAGATGGAGCAGCACCTGGACGAACTTCAGGAGATGATGCAAGAGAAGGAATTGATTGCCCGCTTCCATGCCCTACGGGGGTTCAATGCATCCAGCCAGAACGCAGTACCCTGGCGCCTGCAGATTCACATGAGGAGGGACAGGGCTTACGAGCTCCTTTACCAGCTCTCTCACAACTCGGTGTGGATGGCAGTGGGGGCATCGATGAAACCTCACACCATGGGGCAATCACCTTTGGCCACGGCGCTTCAGGCAATGACACAGGAGCAGAAGACCAAACCCAAGGGCAAAGGCAAAGGCAAACACAAAGCCACCAAGCAGGAGCCCTGAGAGATTTCCTTCCTCTCGACGTGGTTGCTGCCATGATCCGAGGTGCTTGCAGCCTGATCTTGCGGAATGACAGCAACTGGTGCTATGCCAATGCCACCACATGCTGTTTGTATTGGACTCTCCTGAGCCTTGAATCACCTGAGAAGTTTTTATGGGGGGCACATTGGATGGAACTGACAGCCTTCTTGACACGGCTGGACAACACGCCAGTCGCGCTGACCACGACGGCATGGTTTCAACAAATATTGTGCCAATGGGGACATGAGCATGGTCAGAGAGACTGTGCAGAATGCACACTTCAATTTCTGACACTGCTGCAGCCGGCAGCTTTTGACATGCGCTGGGAAAGAAGACTGGAAACGCGTGATGACATTGCTCACATTGACCATAATGATACATTCAATCCCATCACATTGACCATTTCAAATCAGATGCATGTTGATGGCACTGGAAACCTGACTGACATGATTTTCGCCTGGCATCAGGAGCATGACATGCGCGCTGCACTTCTGACTGCGCCACCGTGTCTTTGCCTGCACATCGATCGTTTTCATCAAGATCCAACAGGAGAGATCACGAAGAGTTCATGCGATCTGACACTGGAAGCTGAAGTTTTGCTGCCTGTTTTCACCAATGCTGGCATACAGGTTGACACAGTAGGATATATTCCAGTTGCTGGAGCTGCACACATGGGCTCGGACCTTGCGGGACATTGCCAATCCATCTTGCGTATGCAACCCACAGTTGTGACTCACATTGGACCAGCTGCCTGGATGCTCACCAATGATGATGCGCCACCACAACCAGTTTGGAAGCAGCCAGACTGGGTCAGGCAAAACTTGGTGATGATCTGGCTTGTTCGAACAGATTGCATGCGGCTGCCAACATATGTGACTCCTATGGCCACTTGTGCAAGCCCTGACATTGCCCAGCAGAATGATGACAGGCGCGCCACACTCACTGTGGATTGCGCGCCGATGGACACCTCAGTGCCTGCCATGCAACCAGAAGGTCCCTCCAATCTTGGACCACCTGATGCGAACGAAAAGAATGACACTCTGATGGCTGCCGCATCTGAGACCTTGCGACCATCGGAGACCAACCAAAATGCAGACTTGCTGACACTTCTGCAAGCACAGCAGGGCGTGGATGATGTATGACAGGTCACCCAAGATCCTTTTTTTCCAAGTGACCATTTCTTTTCACCATTTCCAACATTGGATTTTACCATCAGCAATTTCAGGCCTTGACAAGATTCCAATCTTTGGAACCAACGACACCAGACTCGTTGAAGGCTGGCACAGACCTTTGAGCTATGCAGAAAAGGCGTGTAGGAAAAAACACACACACACACAAGCCCCTCTGCACCCACGAGAGGTGCGCTCAAGTGTTCTGCATCAGCGCAGACGGGCGCCCCACGGATTGCGTTTTGACTTGTAGTGCCATT
>Ga0126342_10009369_pt1 | contig 17550 bp, 13 predicted proteins | sample Cyp1metagenome_FD_92528 | JGI IMG/M metagenome (GOLD analysis project Ga0126342, IMG submission 92528) | Coral microbial communities from Lord Howe Island, Old Settlement Bay, Australia - Cyphastrea 1 metagenome | ecosystem: Host-associated > Invertebrates > Cnidaria > Coral ... | reverse complement strand
TTGATGATTTTCAGTGATGATTTTCATTGATGATTTTCATTGATGATTTTCATTGATGATTTTCATTGATGATTTTCATTGATGATTTTCATTGATGATTTTCATTGATGATTTTCATTGATGTTCCCATCTATAAACCTCCATATCCTCCATTTGTAGATGATTTTCCCATCTATCTATCTGTATATATATATATATGTAAACCTCCATTTTTTCCCATCAAAATCCCCACTTTTTGTCCGCCTGCGCCAGGCGTTCGCCCTGCATCTGCGCCCTTCGCCGCAGCGTTAGGTGGGCCCAGGACAGCAGCACAGCACACTGCAAACGCCTGGCGTTGCACAATGAGGACATCTTTTTTGGCCAAGAAGAACGGAGGATGTCATGTTTCAACAAAGCAAAATGGGGATTTAGCAAATTCAACAAAAAACAAGCAACCAACATGTATGATTTGACCAGCAGTAATTTAGTTGAGGTTTTAACAACAACAACAACAACAACAACGAGGACTTTGCGAAGTAAGTATGGTGATTTAACCAACAGAAAAAGCTACAAACAAATGAGGATCAAGGCCTGTTGGTTCCCCAAATCATGATTTTCGGCAGAGCTGTGGATGTTCAACGGACAAGAATGGGGATGTTATGGACGCGCCAAAGAAATGTGATGGTATGGACTACCAAGCAGTTGAAGTTGAAGTTGCCCTCCGGTAAACTAACATAGAATTTATGTACCATTTGTAGATCATTGGGCTCCCCCTGGGTTTTCCGCATCTACGTTCAGTTTATCCCAGGGTATTGCCAATCAAAAAGCGTGATCTATGAACATAGGGATGCTACCAAAGGTCCCTTGGCTGTTCCTCACCAAAGACTTTGAGAAGTCTCAAGCGGCCTACGTGATGTTCTCACACAAACATTGCAGTTGGATCCCATTGTCAGATTGAACTATACATTATGTGTATATATATATAATATTATGATATGTTATGTATATATAATATTATGTATATCAGTTGAAACAGAGAATTCAACGTTCAATCGATATTGGATTAAATTATATTGGATTTTGCCGTATCATATATTCAAGATATCTATTTGTTGATATTCATATATTATATCATGGGATGATCCAAAAAGAAAGTCTCCCAGGTTTTCATCCAATCCCCCTTAAAAAAAGAACAGCGGCCCGAACGGCAGCGCCTCGTTGACGTCCAGGCCTTTTAAAGGGATGCCCAAGAGATGCCCAAAATCTGGGTTTCACAAGTTTCAAGACCATCACCTCCAGATAACATTCCAATTTTGCTACTTCACACTTCTGAATCTGACAAGTAGGTCCGCAGTTCAAAACAGGTGGATACGTCGCAGTCATCGACAAAAACTGGAGCGATCACGATCATCCCAAGATGTTCATTCCACGAGACTTTCAAAGTGAAAAAAGGGGAAGGCATGAATCTGAAAGGCGATAGCGACCTGTACCAACTGGGAGTAATGGGGGGAGTAATGGCTTTGATGGAGTTTAATGTAACTATCTGATACTATATGGAGGTTTCCTAAGATGGGAGTACCCCAAATCATCCCTTTCATTTTCGGATTTTCCATGAAATAAACCATCGAGCGAGCTTGGGATACCCCCATTTATGGAACCCCCAAATATCTATGACCTACAAGGTAGAGCCCCCGAGCTAAGTCGGTTGATAACTAGTTTCACTGTGGAAACCTGAAACTCCCGCACTTCCCATACCATTCGAGCCTTGGCATTCGCTGCGTGTATTCCGTGCAAACCTCAGGGAGAATGGTGATGCTAAAGTTGGAAGTAAAAATCTGCCAGAAACCCCTACAGTTGTATTGGCAAAATCAACGTTGCTTCTGGTTTCCTTGTCAATTATGTTGCAGCATCAGAAAATGGTTCAATACTTTTCTCTCAAGATCCCATTCTTGTTTGGCTGGTTAAATCCGCATCTTCGTTGCTGTTGAAACCATATAAAATTGGCACGGTGAAATCCCGTTTCTAATCATCTTCAGATCATGTTCAATTCTCCATCCTAGCCACAGTTTCTGCTTGGGAGTGTAGTTCCACAAGTATATAGTGTATTTGTTGCGATGGTTGCAAAGGCCCCATATGGAGCTTTCCTAAAATGGGGGTACCCCCAAATGATCCATGTTAATAGGATGTTCCATTATAAACCAACCATTTTCAGGTACCCCCCCTTTATGGAAACCCCCATATCCCAGCACCCAACTGCACCATATCCCAGCTGCCTGAACCCGGTCTCCTTGGCGGCGTTCGGCGGCAATCCGACCTCGGCGGCAACATGAACAGTTTAGCCAACAAGAACAGGGAGAAAACCAACCATACTTCGAACCAGATACCCCTCTTTTCAAATCCACTTTGACAATGGAAAACCCCACTGTTTGACGGAAAATCATCTGTAAACGGAGGATGTGTCATTTACCAAGATAGATTACTCGCTTCTGGTGTGATAGAGATAGCAAAGTCATCCACTCAATACCCTGCATGCTGCGAACATGGCCTGGTAGCAGGTTCCTGAAAGTGGATAATATTTACGCATGAGTATGAGTAAAAATTGTAACCCCGGGAGGGACCACTGATTTTAGTATATGTGAGTGAAACAATAATCAACCGCCCATGTGGGAATGGTTAATACATGTTAATACCATCTATTTCTGGTGATTTGGGGGATGGTTTATTATTGGTTTACCCACATGTTATCGCCATTTCGGATATTATCCTATTAAAATTGGTGATATTATCCCATTGACGCACCATTAAATCCCCATTGTTGATGGTTAAGCAATGAACCTTATTGGGGGACTCAATAAGTAGAAGACCCATACCCGGTCACTTGGTGATCCGGCCATGCATGCAGAGAGGCATACAGCAGCACCAAGCGGCAGGCGGCCTCAAGGACACCGACGGCAACTTAAACCCCAATCCCTTTCTTTGCATATATTGTGTACATATATATACATATATTGATAGTAATTGATAGTAAGTATGCAGTATACATATATTGATAGTAATTGATAATAAGTATATAATATACATCTATTGATAGTAATTGATAGTAAGTATATAATATACATCTATTGATAGTAATTGATTGTAAGTATGTATATATATATTGGAATTATCACAATTCACTTGCTGAAAAAGAAAATGCATGTTTGATAGTTGCACATGAACATATACAGACAAAGATATAGATATACCCTCTGGTAAACAAACATAACTACGGAAAATCATCACTTTAATAGGTAAATCAAGTATAAATGAACCATTTTCAATAGCAAACTGTTAGTTTCCCGTTATTTATCATTGTTATCCCTATTGTTGAGGCTTAAATCCCTATTGTTGGTGGCTAATCCCTACATTCCCAGAAAATCCCCCATGATGTCACCGTCGTCCTACCTCGCCGCGGCGCACCACTGCTGCAAGGCCGTCGAAGCGCCTCGTGATCCAAGATATAGGGATGGACACACAGTTAACACATTGCTTCCATATGTGTGATGTGTATATATATATACGTATGTGTGTATGTACATATATATATATATGCAGATATGTATATATATATATGTATATGTATGTATGTACCTATGTGTATATCTATATAGCGATCCTCAAAAAAGCTGTTGGTAAAATCCTGCAAAGATAGTGCCGTGTGTAAGCTTTTCTATATTTTTGCTAACTACTGTATATATAACATACATATATATATATATATGTATATATATAATGATGTTCTAATTGATAAAGATTTGCGTGTGTATCTGAAATTGAGAGATACCCCTAAAACCATGGTATTTAGGGATTGACATAATGACTAGTTTCAGACAAACCCGTTTATATGATCTTATAATCAGAACCAGAAGATCTCAATAAATATACAATATACATATATATATATATAATATATATAAATGATATCATATGATGTGATACTATTTTGTATGGTGATTAACGTGTATATATATATATATATATATATATATGTATATGTATATGTATATCTGTGTGTTTCCCTAAAATAGGGGTACTCCAAATCATCCAAAATTAGACAATTTTAGTCTTGAAACCAATGGTTTTGGCGATTCCCCATTTTAGGAAACCTCCCTATATATATACATACATACATACATACATACATACATACATACATACATACACATATATATATACATACATTACATTACATTGCATTACATTACATTACATTACATAACAAAACATAACATAACAATACATACATTACATTACATTACATTACACTACATTACATTACATTGCATTGCATTACATTACATTACATTACAATACATACATACATACATACCTATATATATACATACATATAAAATAAAATATTCTAATATAATAAAATATGATATAATATGATAAAATATGATATAATATAATCTTATATGAAATTACATAATATAATATATTATAACACAATTTAATATAAGGCAATACAATATAATATAATAAAATATAATATGATATAATGTAATATAATATAATATGATATAATATAATATAATGTAATATAATATAATATAATACAATATAATATAATGCAAAATAATATAATATAATATGATATAATATAATGCAATATAATATAATATAATACAATGTAATTTAATATAGTATAGTGTAATATAATATAATATAATAAAATATAATATAATATAATATGATATGTGTATGTATATCATATCATGATCTGAATCAGAAGCTCCCCATCTCGGCCTTTGCCTCTCCTCTCTGCATGCCAGGCCGATTCTGGGCCTGGAGGCGAAATCACCGGGAAAGGGTGAGGAAAGCGCGAGGATTTCAGCCGCAAAACTTGGGATGATCCACATTTATATCATTGGATTGGTTTAAGGGAAAATCTACAGGAAACCATGGTTTTTACCATCAAATATAGGGCTTTCCTGTAAATTTTCCCATCATCCAATTCTATGATTATAATATCTGATCCCAATAGCTAGATGGTTGATAAATGTATTCCCATGAATATCACCATTATACCATATATATATACTATATATACTACTGGTTGGTGGTTGACCTACCCCTCTGAAAAATATGAGTCAGTTGGGATGATGAAATTCCCAATATATGGAAAATAAAATTCATGTTCCAAACCACCAATCAGACAATAGTCATATTGGAATATAAGATGGAATGACCATTCTGAAATAGATGAAGCAATTTTGAAATGGAATTTGCATCAGATATGCAAAAATAATGGGGTGACACATCGGATTGAGCTTGGCCACAAAAAAGGGACGAACTGCATTTTTTAAAAACCAAAACAACCTATTTCTTGCGCAACAAAACTTGATTTCCCATGCAATGGAAATGTTACTCATATCTGCCACCAACAAAGCTTCGTAACCAATACATACTTTAGTGCCCTTTCCAGACAAAATTGGGCTGCCTCGAGAACAAACAATATTTAGCCTAATATTTGCCTATTATAACCTATTATAACCCACCTTTAGATCATTACAACCCGGTATAACCCATTATAACCCATTATAACCTATTATAACCCATTATAACCCATAGTAACCCATTATAACCCATTACAACCTATTATAACCCATCATAACCCATAATAACCCACAATAACCCATTATAACCCATTATAACCCATAATAACCTATTATAACCGATTATAACCCAAAATAAACTAGTATAAATATAACCCATAATAACCTATTATAACCCATTATAACCCAAATAGCCTATTATAACGCATTATAACTTATAGCCCATAATAACCTATTATAACCCATTATAACCCAAATAGCTTATTATAACGCATTATAACTTGTAACCCATAATAACCTATTATAACACATTATCACCCAAATAGCTATTATAACGCATTATAACTTATAACCCATAATAACCTATTATAACCCATTATAACCCAAATAGCCTATTATAACGCATTATAACCCAAATAGCCTATTATAACACATTTTAACTTATAACCCATAATAACCTATTATAACCCATTATAACCCAAATAGCCTATTATAACACATTTTAACTTATAACCCATAATAACCTATTATAACCCATTATAACCCAAATAGCCTATTATAACGCATTATAACCCAAATAGCCTATTATAACCCATTGTAACCGATTATAACACTCATAATAACCCATTATAACCCATAATAACCCTTGATTTCCCACCCATTTCTCAGCATGTCTCCCGTTCAACGCCGCGGACCACGTGACCACGCCTCCCTCGAATGGCTCTAGCTGTGGCCAGGCCCCAATGCATTAGGACTTGGGAGGCCAACATGCAGTGGGAAGATCGATCCTCGGCCAAGTTACTCGAGGGATTAGTAATGGCTACCCTCCGGTCAATGGCTTAGTAATGGCCACAATAAATGGTTGGTATAAATCATCCCCAAATGGCTTAATGATGGCTTAGTAATGGCTTAATGATGGCTTAGTAATGGTTTGATGATGGGATGTTTATATATATATATGGAATAGATATCATAAACACCCTATACATGGATGTTTTGTCATGGAAGAATCATGTAGAATGGGTTTTCCAGAGCCAGAGAGCCATGTTGGATTACCGGTAGATACAATGAGTTTTCTTGGAGGTCTGATGTACGCTTAGGGGGGGAGTTCATGGGCTTAAGTGGCTTCAATGGGCTTGAATTGGGTCTAATGGGGTTCTATAAAGATAAAAGCCAATCTGAGATGGGCTGATATATATATATATATATGCATGTATATATATATATGTATATATATATATGTATATATAAATATATATATATATATGTATATATATGTATATATATGTGTATATATATATGTATATATATATGTATAATATATATATGGCCCGTCTTCCACAACCGTGCCAGCATTGCCGCAGCCTTTTGCAAGTAGCATCGACTGCTGTGAATCTTAAGTTAAAACGGATCTGAATGCTCAGCTGGCCAAAAGAGACTGATGAGTCCTTCAGAGCACACCAGAACAAATAGCCTCCCCTATCCACTTTCACGTGTGCCCCGAGATGCTGCCAGAGTGGAAGCTATGGCATTACAGAGCATTGGTGGATAAGGCTGAGCACGCAAGGTGAGCCAACTGTTGTTGCTGTCTTTGCCGGTCAGGTGAAGATGTCTATGATTGGAAAACTGGCATCTTCCAAAATGTGGATGACAAATCTTCAAAATGGTCGACAAAGTTGGAAACCCTTGCTGCATCAAACCGGTGGACTTTCGCCAAGGCATGTTGAAAGCGCAGTAATCCACTTGATAAAGCTGCGCACCAGAATCCAAAAAAGAGCGGATTGTGGGAGTCAACCAAAGTCTAGAGGTCCACGGATTTTCCAAAACAAAGGCTATGTTATAAAACTTACATTGTGAAATGATCTGTTTTGATACATCCAGCAATGCGTTACCTTCTTGAACTTTCGTAACATCTCGCGACTTTAAGCCTGGCAGTCCTGACATAAGGAAAGTGGAATCATCTCGGAGAGGTGGAGGTCCAATGCCATCATGTTTTCTGGCCCTAGACCAGGAAGTGTATGGAGTGCCCAACCAAACTAATGCGATTTCATGTGCATGCCGCTCAATCCAAGCTAAAAGTTTCTGGAGATTCTGCGTTTGAAGCAAATCACAAGCATCATTGTAAATAATATCATAAGCAAAGGATACAAAACCGTGTGATGCCATGGCTCGTGATAAACGTGCACAACCGCTGAAAATCTCCAAGACATAGCGCGGCTGAGAAAAAGCTTTCACTGAAGGCCAAAAAGCTTTCGGGCCTTGGTCTCCAAGTCCTGCTGACTTTTCAGGCACTGGGTTTGCAGTGACTTGGGCAGGGCATGAAATTCTTGGCTCACTCGAGCATGCGCTTCGTATCGTTTGACCGACACATCTGCATTCCACCTTCCTCTTTGTTTCACTTCCAGGGGACTGCGTAATCTGCACAGCCGGTCGTGAGATGGTCCTGAGTGCCTTAGCTGATATAGTACTGCGTGACTTGTGCTGAGCCCTAACTTTACCAGGGTTTTCTTCCAAGTGTTTGCCATGTGGTTGTAGGTGATGTCGAACATGTCCATATTTGTTCGAGGCAGCTGTAAAAGCACCGCCCCCAACCAGGGCATTAGAGGACTGTCCAGAAGGAGGCTCTCATCTGAGAGCCCCACCTTTGACTGCTCTCTTCTTTCGGCAGGGTGCAGGTGCAGAGCAAAATGCGGCATTCCCGGAACTGGCTTCACTAAGTCTGAGATCTGTAGATCCAGACATTCTCCTGGACGAAGGTACGCGGAGAACATCAAGAGTGTTGCTGCCGCTGCTACGGACTCCTGCATGTTCAACATCTGGATCACCATGGCACACACCAGACCCCAAGGCAAAGGAGGCCTGGTTCGCTGCGGCTCCAGCTTTCCCCATCCCTGCAAAGCTCTGCGGGTCCTGGGCAATTGGCTCTTGCTTGAAAACTCTGGGTGGCTGTCGACGATGGCGGCTAAAGTTTTTGATCCGTCTTGAAGATCGAAGCCTAGCTCGAACAAATTGTTCAGAAACCAACAGCAGACCTCGTCGAACTTCTTCTTGTTTGACAGACTGACTTTCTTGGCCTTTGCGAAGGCCTTGAGGGCCTCCATCCTTTTCAGATAGTCCCGAGCCACGAGCTCTGAGACCGCAACCTTCTCTAAAGCCGTCTGCCCCGGAAAGCGAAAAGCATCTTGCCTTTCTGCCACCTTCAGCTTTCGAAAGTTGATCTTCTCCAGAGGATTCTTCGGAATGGAAATTTTCTGATGGGCCTTCAGGTGCGGCTTCTTCACTGCCCCCGTCGGCTCGGCTATCAACATTCCAGGGTAAGGGCATTTCATAGCAGACATGGTCAACGATTGCCTTCTTTTGCGTCTTTGAGGCTCCATTCTCAGCATGTTGAAGTCTAAGGTGTTCCCAACGCCGGGATCCCTTGTCAGAAACGTTCTTCTCACTTGGAATCCAGCGCACCGCCAAAAGGATATCCGCACACAAACTAAGAGCTGCTATTCTCCTACAAACCCTCAACATGCCAAAAGAACCTGATCTGCCCTTTGAGCAAAGAAGAACAACGCCCATGTTGTCGTTGAAATGTAAATGCTTCTTGCCAAATTCGTGCTTTGAACGCAACTTGTGACGCAAGGCTGCAACAATTCCCCGACCTTCAAGCAATGTGATATGTTCCGGCCTCTGCATATGTATTGAAAAAACATCATGCCATGAATCTTCTGCCATGACTTCATCAGGAACTTCCGGAAAAAACTCATCCAAGACAAACGGATCCCGCGCTACTTTTGCCAGAGGTTTGACGGTCTCTGGGTTGGAGAAAGGATCCAAATTTTTCAGAGCTGTTTCACGTGGCTTGACCTGATTGTTTGTTTTATATCGCCAAGACTCTTTAACACTGCCAACCAAGCTCTGAAGACTGACATCTAAGCTTCGCCTGCTCACTGCGATGCCTGACAGCGAAGCATCTGATGAAGTGACATCGCTGCTCCAGCATCTGCGTAGCTTCACACTGCAAAGTTTCAAAAGGTGAGAGGCCCAACGAGCTTCTTTTGCGGCAGAGTCCCATAACTTTGAACGGCTGTCATAGCTATGATGGATAAAGTCATACAAGGATCTAAAAATAGAAAGCAGGTCCCGTCTCAACATGCAAAAGTGGACAGCATGACCCAAAAGTTTCTCAACAGCCTTGCCTTTTACCCTCGGTCTTTTGGCAAGCCAAGCGAAAGCTTTGAGAACAAGCTGCAACCTTTCCGGAATTGGGCTGACCACTCCACTAACCCCATCAATATAGAAACCCAGGGATTGAGCTGTATCTGTTGCATCCAATTCCTCATGCACCCGAAAACCTGTTGCCCTCAATTTTGCTACAACCGTATCCTTGACATGTTGCACTCTATCCTGATCCAAGCCTGCCACGTTCAAGTTGTCGGCATAAGGTATGATAGCCACTTCACCGCCTTCCAAAGAGGGAGGCGGAACACCGTCAATGAGCAGTCTCGATGGGTCCAAACCGGTTGATTCCAACACTAAATTTTGGTGTATTCTTTGCGATAGATACATTGCCCAGCTCCACCCCATAGGGACCACCCGTAGCCTCGGCCAGAGCTGTTCATTGACGCCACTTCCAAAGCGAAGCTTCGGATCAACATTCCAGGCCTCGACCAAGTGGCAGGGAATAGGTGGCAAACAAAACAATGGCTGAAGTTGTTCGGGAAGTGCCAGGCTGTAAAAATAGTCTTTGATGTCGCTCTGAGCAACATACAACGTGCCCTTCTCGGGCATCACCAAATTTGACCATGAACTACCTGCCGCCAGTGCCAGCGGCGGTGGACTCTGGAAACGCCTGTTGACCTGTCTACAGTCTAGAATAAACCGGAGTCTGTTGTTCTTCTTACGAACGAAAAACGGTGTCACAAGGTCTGCTGGATGATCAGTAAAGTCTATCATACCCTTATCATGAAGATCCCTCACAAACTGCTGATATTGATTTGAATCATTCTGCAGTACTACATCCATGTATGGTCTAATCAAATCTCCATCCTCCATCAATTGTCCAAACTCATCCTCACTGAGCAGCATGCTGGCCAAGGGATCCTTCAACATATCTCGACCAACGCTGTCGATAACCTGGTCCATGGGAATGGGAGAAGCTCCACAATCAGGCAACGACACAAGGTCCCTCTGATAGGATCTGACCGTTGTTGAACCATCGTCCCCTGAGTAAGAGACGGCACTCTGCAGAAGCTCTTGGATAGCTTCACGCTCTGTACATGCCTTGCTCGACTGTTTCATACGACCAAGTTGTTGAAATATGCTGTGATGCACCGAGTCATGAACTTCCATGCGATGTGTCTGCACATGAGGTGATTTACCAGGAAGATACATCTCGTTTAAACACTGTATCACAGAATTAACATCCTCCACCCTTTGACGAACCTTGGCCTGTCCCCTTCGTGAGCAAACAGAGGCACCTGGACGGGCTGGAGGAGAAGGTGAAAAAGGTAGGGGAAAAACATCTCGCCATCGGTCTTCATGAAACGATAGCCCTGGCTCCCCACCTTCAATCTCAAAATTTCTGCCACCCAAAGTGGATGGCACTGCGGCTGGAAAAACTGGCTCGCCGACAGAAGCCGCATCCACCGGCGAGCACCATGTGCTCATTTTGCGTCACCGCCGGAGGACTGGGCCTGATTCTTTCCGGCTCCCCTCCGACGGTTGTTCTCTTCCTCTCGAGCTTTTCGGGCCTCTTTGAGGATCGCTGCTTCATTCCGCAGCTCGGTTGCCACATGCGCGGCCAGGGCTGCGTCGATCACTTGGCCACCCTTCTTGTATCGCCATCCCATCATGTGATCACTGGCTGAGTAATCTGGATTGGATGGGCTGATGCGATGAGCTTCTCGAATAACTTGCATTCGACGAACCAGCAATTCTGCAGCTTGAAGTGAGCAAACGTTCAATTGGTCCACAGTGACCATGGACTCCAAAATTCTGGACAGCACTTCGTGTTCGTATACAGATCTGTTTCCTTTGGGGATTTCTGAACTACGCAACCAGTACTCATGAAAAGTAGTGGGTGTGAAATTCTGATCCCTCAAAGCTTTCAAGATATTCAATGATGTCGTTGGCCCATCCAGTTGAAGGCCACCCCCCTGGGGAGTACCCTCCACCATATCCGCAACACCGCCATTGAAGTCTCGCCTGCGAACACCTTGGGCATCAAACTTGATGGGAAGAATGCGCAAATCATCAAGTTGGTATCCAGCTGCATCCTGCTGATTCACTTTTCTCACAAAACAGCCATCCACTCCACCCAAAAGATCCGGAACAACTCCATGATTCCCTAACACAACTGAGCCGACTGGCAAAGCTGCAGGATCTATGCACACGATGTCTCCCTTCTTTCGCCCCCCCGCGGTCTCAACGCAAACCCACACCTGCGTTTGAGGAACCGCTGCACCTGGGGCAGCCGGTGGCATTGGGGCCACTGCAGGTACCACCGGCGCAGCCATTCCCAAAACACCAGGCGGTTGTGGAGGTGGCAAGGGGGCAACCGGAGCAACCACACCAACTGCCGCAGGAGCTCCTGCAGGAGCCAAAGGTGGCAGCCCTCGAGAAACTCGGATAGCATTGGCCTCAACCTTGGCTTGTCGGACCTCACCTGCCAAGAAAGCGGGATCCAATGGCGCAAAACCATACACCGCGGCAGCTGGGATGTGCCCTGGGATGTTGGGATTGTCTCCAAGAAACTCAAAGCCAACATAGTCAGGATTAAATTGATCCAATTGTTCCTCATATCTATCATAGTCAGGCGTCAAGATAATCCATGATGAACCCGTGGTTGGGGCCAACAGCAGGCGTGCGTGCCAAACCACCGGAGCTTCTCCGTAGTTGACCAGGGCAAGCTGCCCGCTTTCCATGATCTCAACCGGTGAGTGTCAGCACCTTCCCTTGGGTCCCAAACACACCTTTTCGACCCTTAGCAGAAGTAGGACTGGTAGTCTGGGATAGATAGACACGATGGTACCACAAGGTCGCCAATCCACCCAAAATCCCAACTCCAATCACAAGAATCAAAATGGTGCCCACACCCAGGGAACTCTCGCAAGCGCAATTGCACTGGCACAAACACTGACAAGGACTGCAAATCGGATCACTCTGCAATGCCCTCATCGTCCAACCAATGCAAAATGCCACTGCGCCCACTGTCAAATGGGTTTCCATGACACATTCGACCCTCAAGCACTTGAGGATAAGATATAGCGGCACTAATGCTTTCGACTCATCATTCCATTGCAAGCAAACTACATATATATGTATATATATATATGTATATATATATATAATATATATATATATAATATATATATAATATATATATATATAATATATATATATATGTGTGTGTGTGGCATGACCAGAATGAATGGGATTCCCAGCCATGGCAACATCTAAAGAGGAATGGCAATGGGCTATCCAACCTTTGGTCAACCCAACTATGTGTGGAATAAGGAAAATATTGGGTTTCACCAGTGATTATGGAGGTTTCTTGTGCAAATGGTCCCTTGAACTGCTTCATGTTGGGTAAAATATGCTGAAAATGTCGTACTTGCTGTAAGATCTTGCCAAGGAAAACCAACTATACTGATGGCCCAAAACTGGTGGTTTCAACCGGGTGTACACACGTCACTTGAGCCATGAAAGCTAGCCAAAAATCCCATATCCCATCCCATGAAATACGGTTCTCAAAATCCCCAATAAAGCCGGCATGGAAATAACCCGCTATTTCATAACCAATCAACCCTTTTTTTAAAGGAGGTCATCTTCCCTTTTTGTTGGGTCCAGCCAATGATTGCCCATCAAAATATCCCGCTCTATCTGGGCTGGGCTTGTTTTCCCTAGCATTTCACTATATGCTTAAGTAGGGCTAGTTCAGCTATTTATGGTTCAGCCATTGGGGGTGAGAAACTCGGGATCAATGGATTGAGGAGCCAAGCAACATTGCAGCACTGGGTGGCTTCACGTTTCGCAGCACTGGCCTGGGGGAGGAGAACTCAGGATGTTTGAACCATTTTTGATGGATCAAACTCTCTACCCACCATCATTTCCAACCCACCCACCTCTCACCCTAAACCCCTGGGAAAACTAACATGTAGCCTTCTAAATAACGGCTTTGGAATCACGTGATGCTCCAAAAACCGACAAAGTTGTTGGGCTTCCGTGACTTCCGTGGTCCATTTTCAGGTGTTTTTGGGGTATGTTCCGTGAGTATCCACTTAAACCCTATCAAATCTCAGTAACCTCCATACCATGCCCATATATCATGGGCATCTTATCATATTATCCCCATCTCGGCTGGTTCCATGGTCTGCTCAAAGGGCTATCCCATCCCATCTGACCCCCTGCGCACCTCAGAAATGGCCCTGCCACACAGCACCAGGCGCCTCAACTGTGAGCGATTGCACCAGCACGAGAAAGCGCTGCGCAGCAACAGCTCGTCGCGCAAGGAGAGCACCTGCTTCACCTGGCGGCTCGGCAGTTGTAGACACAGAAAAATGGGTTCATCAACAGCTTGGAAGGACAAGATATGGTGAAAATTGGACCCACAAATGGCTGATGGTTGGTGAAATTCAAGATCTGATCCCGCAAAAATTCGGATTCAAACACCCAAAATGTGGAGTTCAACCCGCAAAAATTGCAAATTGACAGACATTTAGAATGATAAATTCACCAGTCGACAGGGGATCCCCACCTGCCGAATGGCCCGCACCCGTCGCCGCGCGCGGCGCAACATCCACAGCCGCTGCAGGTACGGCGGCGACGCCACCGTGGCGGGCGCGGCACCACCCGAGAGGAGCAGGTTGGCCACGGCGTGGGCACGTTGGAAGGCTGGCGCCTGCTGGGTTATCAGATGTGTTTTTTCTAAGGATAAAAACGGAAAAACCATGGAAACCCCGTGGCAAACCATGGAAAAACTATGGTAAAACACTGCAAAACCATGGAAGAACTATGGTAAAACACTGCAAAATCATGGAAGAACCATGGAAGACCCCCCCTGTTTACAAACTTGGGGATTCCCTGACGTTTCCAATAAATTTTGGGGATTAAAAAACCTGCTCCGGGAATTGGGGAGAGCCACGGGTCGTAAATGAGGTTGATGATGTTGGTGATCCTAGGTCCTCAATTCGTCAGGATCCACAAAATTGGCACTTCACGCCACAATTTTTCGGGGACATTCGCCTTTTGGAACATTTGGAATTGACATGAATTGACCAATTCGATCTTCGCCATGTTTGATACCCTCTGGTAAACGTTTACATAACTATGGAAAATCACCATTTTCTAGCTGGGAAAATCCACAAAAAAAATCACAATTTTCAATAGCAAACTGTAAACGTTTACCAGAGGGTATATCCCATTAATATCCCATTGAATCACTATAGAATCCCATTAAATCACTATAAATCCTATTTTTCATGGAAATCTGGACCCGGCAATGCTTCCCACCTTAGACTGCACAGGTCCATCAGGGCCACCCAGCAGCAGCGTGGCCACCTCCACTGCGGCCGCTTCTTGGCACAGCTCACTGAGGTCGCGGCAGGGGTCGCTACCTGAAACCGCAACAGGGCGGCAAAGAAGGGCTAAAACTCAGGGAAATCTTGGGAAAATTTAGAGAAACTGTGGAAAAAATCTGGAAAATTGAAAAAGAGGACCAACTCAGAAAACTGATGGAAAAATTGAAAAACAACTCCGGAAAGACTTGAGCCTAATTTTTTGGGGGGGACCGGATGTAAGCAGCTAAAACTGGATTTGGTGGAAAGCAAACCAAAAAGTGCGGATTTACCCAGTAAATAAAAGAGGGTGTAAACGAAGAATGGTTCAATCATCGTAGCGAAATGTGTGCCTTTCACCCAAGCAAACAAAAGGAGGTGTAATCTATCAAGCAACAAACAAACTGGATTTAACCAACAAACATTGAGATAAAGCCAGCTTTGTGTGGAATAGTTTGATATCATCAAAAATGAAGACATCGATCAGCGAAAATGGAAGATCTACCATCTACCAAGAAAATAAATTTGAAAAATATGTGACCATTTGAAAGCCAAAAACCCAGTATATGTGATGTGATAGATCGGGCGAAAAAAGGGCATAAACATATATATATAGAGAGATACATAATATAGATACAAATACAGATATAAATATGGAGTAAATCAATGTGGCTATCACCATCAATGGGGGTTTCTTAAAATGGATCCCCAGTCGTCACCATAGGTTTCAATACTAAGTCATGGTCGAATCTTGAATGATTTGGGGGTACCTCCATGACTTAGGAAAACTCCAAATGTCCAAAACCTGTGCTGCTCCAAGTTTCTCCTTTCAGCGAAGCGTACCGAGCCGGGCCGTTCAGGGCTTGTGGCAGCAACTGGTGGGGTGGCCACATGCCGTTTCCTGCGGCTGTCGGTCAAAAAGATCGGCATCGACGGAAACGTGATGGGGTGATAGGGTTGCTTTCCTAGCAACCAAATTAACCATACTTGGTGTTTCATCCTACGTAGCAAGTCGATTATGTGTCTTTTTGAATGGGCTAAACAAACTAAACCGATTTACAACCAAAATTATCCAAAATTGTAAGCTCTGGCATGAAGCAACAAGTCCTTTTCTTGAAACTAACGGGGAATCCTGATATTAGATCACGTTCAGACCCAGAAAATCGGGACGTTCAAACCCATGACATGTGAGGGTTCCATGGTAGTCTTCAGATGATACATCAATTCAAATCTGGGTTCGGTTCAATCCGGCGGGGAGGTTCTTTTTTGAACTATCCAATTCTCCAAGTTTGGAAATATCGCGAACAAGAATGTGGTTCCATCTCTACAACACGGGCAGGTAGTAAGAATAAAGTTAACGAAAGCGTTGCTGTTTGATAGTCCAAACTGTCGAAATCTGCGGAGTCAGCGATTCTATTTTCGCGCTACATCCTGAACTTCCTAGACGTTTGGGACCTGGGCCCGCCATGAAATTTCGCAAATGTGCCACAGTGACCAAAGCCAATCGCAAGGCGAAAACAAACCCACGAACCTGAACAGCCCGTGACAAAGTAGGCTACATGATTGAAGTCGCACAAGGCTGCATGATGCAGCACACAAAACAAATGGCGCCCCACTAAGTAGACGAGACGGCAACAGCCATAGTAAACAAGCAATGGAAAAAGGACATTCATGGGTTCAGATTAACGCGGCAAGAATGAGCAATATTTCGTTGAACACCTGAGGGAATCACTAAACAGAAGAACGGGTTGCACAGAAAGGCTAATGCTGTAGGCTTTATTATGTCGTCGTAATCATATACGGCCGAAACCTGCAGCCTCCATGTGAGAATCCCAGAATCGTTTACAAAACGGCGTCTCAATTTTGATTGCTTGCTTGGAACATGATGAACCTTGCAGCGTGGCTCACTCACAGATTTTCCTTCTCCATCCTGCGCACATGTTCTCAAAAGATCCGGGCCTTGTAAGGAGAAACGATTGTCATGCACATCATTTGATCAGCTCGTTGAGGCAGTGGCTAAAAAAAAAGGGCGCCGGCAAGCACAGGCAGAATCCACCGGGCACAAAAATCATAGGCAAAACAAGCGCGCAACAGTGGAAAAAAACTCGGCAAGGTGCTCCGGAGGAGGCCGTAGTCCGGCAACTCCTCGGCCCTGGCCCACGGCAGTCGTCCCAAAAGGACCCCAGCCGCGGGCATTCTTCAGCGAGCTCCTGCCAGCAGGGGTTGACAACAAGCACATCGCAGTGATGAACTCCTCCTGCCTCCGCGCAGGTGGCCACCTTCCGCATGATCTTTTGGCCAATCCTTGGACCGCTTCAATCTTCGGAAGAAAAGCTGGGTGCCAGCTCCCTTAGATGCGGCCAAAGGCTCTCATCCTCCTCGTCCCACGGAAGGGAGCCCGTCAGGAGGTAAAGAAGAACCTTTGTGCC
>Ga0126342_10009368_pt1 | contig 17550 bp, 11 predicted proteins | sample Cyp1metagenome_FD_92528 | JGI IMG/M metagenome (GOLD analysis project Ga0126342, IMG submission 92528) | Coral microbial communities from Lord Howe Island, Old Settlement Bay, Australia - Cyphastrea 1 metagenome | ecosystem: Host-associated > Invertebrates > Cnidaria > Coral ... | reverse complement strand
TGGCCCCCCCCCCACCTCATCCCCATGATCCCCACGACCCCTCTCCCCTCACCACCCCCACAAAATATGAACAACCAACACATTCACCAAGAAAGCAACAACCAAGTAATAAATCTATGTGTTCACATTACATCAACACTTGCAGTTCTGTTCGGTAACTCTCACTTGGGAAATAAAATCCGATAAAGTTCTATTCCAATACCATCACTTGGCAAGCAAGGTTTGAAGTTCGTCGTTTTTTTCGTGTTGCCGGCGTATGGTTTGTCCACAGGGGCGTCGCTAACATCTTGTCTTGCTCTGCTGGTGCAAGGGAAAAAGCAACTATGCGAGATGCACCGCCCAGGCACCACCGTCGGCACCTATCATGTAGCGCCACTGCCCATACCAAACATGAAAATCCAACATCGGAACTTTTGCTCCATGCGGAACCTATCGGCAGCACTCATCCCAGAATCGCTCAGCTTCTTTCACGCCATCACATGTCATGTGAAGAACTATCTGAAAGCTTCCCGCCGGCCAGAGTTGCGCCAATATGGCATCCCATGTGGCAGAGGTCAACTGATGTCTGCGCGGTCCGGACATGCTGCGAATGTCACCAAGTTGGTGCAAGTACACTTCGTTGCTTCCCCGCATCTTAACAACAAGGGAGAACCAGTGATGCCACACACGCACTGAAGAACTCACCGTGGACCAGTGCCAATCAGATTTTTTGACGGCTTCCACGTTCTGCGTCTGCAAAAACCACGGTTTGCTCCAAAAAAAAAATGAGCTCCACGGGCCACAACGTCTCGGGATACCACCTCTAAGGCCCTTTTCCAGACATCTTGCAAACGCATGACGCTGAGTCCAGTCATGTGGGCAAAAGCACAGCTCAACACCTGAGATGTCGACACTGTTCTCGAAAATTAAAAAATACTTTACGTTGACATTATTGTGAAACTTTCGCTCAGACATTAATTCTGACACTCGTTTATATCATAAAAAAGCACTCTTCCTGGGATGTTTGATTTGACACAAGATGCAGACCGGCGATTCTCGCAGCCGAATCGGCACGTCCCAGAAAGTCGTCAAGCTCGCGATCGTAGTGACTATGTTGCAAATAAACTTTAAAGAAGGCTCGCAATGATTACAAGCAAAAGGGAAACGTTTCACAAACCTACAAATAAAGGAAGAAGGAAAGAAAGAAAGAGTTCAATAAAGAAATGCGCAAAACGGAAAGAAAGGAAAAGCCAAAAGAAAACCACGCAACAAACCAAGCAAAACAGAAAGTACAAAGGAAAAAAAGAAGAAAGAATGGGAGAACATGACTGGAAGCGGGCCAAGAAGTTTCTCAAAACTGTGCTCCCTCGGGTAACACAACGACCAAAACCACCACAACCATACCCAAAACCACAACCACAACCGACAAGCACGACAACAACAACAGCAACTACAGCTACAGCTACTACAGCTACTGCTGCGACTGCTGCGACTGCTGCGACTGCTGCTACTACTGCGCCTACTGCTACTACTGCTACTACTGCTACTACTGCTACTACTGCTACTACTGCTACTACTGCTACTACTGCTACTACTGCTACTACTGCTACTGCTGCTACTGCTGCTATGTCTTCGGGGAATTCCTGCGCACAGCGGCCACATATATACCAAAATGATCACACATGTCGATTTTACGTGACCATGTTTAGACCCTGTCTGTTTATATATATATATATATACACCAAAGTATGGAGCTGATGTCTAAATGACCATTAAAATAAAATAACTGATAGATATTGATAGTGGATATGTTTGTAATGGTTTGGCAAGGAAGCCCCAGTTTTCTTGAAACAAATCCGCTTATCCCATTGTATCCCAGTAAATTATCCACTATTGTCCATTGTCAACCATTAATCACTGCACCCCCATTATCAAAAGCAAATTCCAATAGTTTACAATCATTCAAATCCCAGCATGTGTGTTTGCGAATCATCCGCACCTTTCTTGGATAGATTCCAGTTGTCCCGTGATATCCTAATCATTAAAATCCCATTATGATTATTGTTATTACTACTACTATTACCCTTTGGTAAATTAACATAGACCCTGGCAGATAGGGGTTGGAAGACTAGTTTCCACTATAAATTGGTCATTTTCAGGGTCTATGTTTATTTACCATAGGGTACTATTAGTATCTATTAGTCACTACAATCCCATTAATCATTCCTGAAGGCTAAATCCACAGCAGTTTGCCTTTGATTTCTGCTGCAACAAAGGCAACTGGCCTGCGCCCAGTGGCTGCCGCGACTGCAGGCAGTCATCGCCTGAGTTCAGTTCACACTGGGGTTATGGGAATACATTACTTATATTATATTATATCATATTAATTTATATTATATTATGTTAAATCATGCTGTATTATATTTATATTTAAGACATATTATATATTAAACTATATATGACATTAAATATTAAATTGGACAGATTATGTATTAAGTTAAATATTGAATTATATATAATACAATACACATATATATATATATATAATCAAATTGCATAGTATATATTATATATTATATATGATATGTTCAATCAAAGTAAATATTGTATTATATTAAACTATATATTATACTATATATTAAATTGCATGTTTTTTTTATTAAATAAATTATCAAATTGAATGTTAAATTAAATATCAAATTAAACATTAAATTACACATTAGTTTTTATTAAATTGTATGTTAAATAGTATATTGTATATTATGTTATAATATATTATCATTCCATATAATACGATGTATATAGATATGTCGATTCATTATTTATATTAATTATGAATGTTTGAAGTAAACATGTAGTAGATAGCTATAGATAACTTAGAACCCCATGATGTTTATCTTGGTGACCATGTCCCCATCAAGTTATATAATCCAAGTTTTGACGCGCTCACAACTGCCCCAGGCACTGGTGGCGGGCACAGGTGAGTAAAGGTGAAATTTGTCCGAAAACAACACAAACATGCAGCAATTATGCACCACCATTTCTCCTTGCACGCATTCTTTTCATGTGGTTCTGGTTCAGCAGCCACCTTTCAGAAGTGCCGTTTTCCCCGGTAGAGACTGAGTCGGTCAAAAATTTATCGGTTCCAGTGATCTGACCAAAAAACGGACGGCAGTCTGCTTGGGAATCACGGGCTTGCAGGGCATACCAGCAAGTGGACTTTTTTTGAGGCCAAGACGTGACATGGAATAGCACGTCTTGACGTTGGAAAAGTAGGCAGAATGTCATGATCCAAAATAGTCGAAACGTTCTGCCAAAGATTTCTGAGACACAAAATCTGTAGTGAAACTATGTGAAACTGATCTTTTAGCATCTGGCAGCAACAGAGCGTCAGGATCGTCAGGATGGCCATATATGTCGTCTCCCCAGTAGCATCTGTCTTCATGGGACACCTCCATCCATTCCATCCCGTTCTATCCCCAGAACATCCCTGTAGTGTGGTCCCAGGAATGTACCTCCAATTTCGGAAGGTTTGCAACAGCCATCGATAGTGACAAAAAAAAACTTCAATTCCCCAGCTAAATTCTTGTTCGTACATTGTTTCTACATGTTTTTACATCTTCCTCCACATTACTCTTGATTTATTCTTGGATAGACCGCATTTCGACACCCAGGTGGGCCTGCATTGGATTTCACCATGAATCTATCGGTAAAAAATCTCCATGTTTGTTGCTTCAATCGAACATGAAAATTATAACACCAACTCAACATGTTTGTTATTTTGTTGGTGTTTAGTTCCATTAAATCAACATGTTTGTTGCTTAAGCCCCCATATTCATAGGCTAAAACCACCCATGTTTTTTCGGGGCCCACATCGTCGGACCGAGTGACTGCAACGTAGCTGATCTGATTGGGCCGCAAGCGTAGCAGTGGCATCTCTTGGAGCCTCGAGCTACTGGGGATTCAAATGGATAAACGTTAATGGGTGGTTAACCTGTATTAAGCACCATGAATGTTCATGAATGTTAATAACCTTGGGTAAAACATGAAGTGGGAATTCAAATGGTTTATTCATATTTTACCCAAGGGAAAAATAGTGGTTCATTGGTGGTTCTTTGTGGTTTTATGTTGGTAAAACAATCATAAACCTGTTGGTAAAACAATCATAAACCAACTATATCTGGTTGGTGGTATACCTGCCCCTCTGAGAAATATGAGTTCGTCAGTTGGGATGATGAAATTCCCAACTGAATGGAAAATAATCCAAATTTTCCAAACCCACCAACCAGTATAATGTTGGTAAAACAAGAATAAACGACCCATTTTTGAGTGTTTATACCACCTATAAAAATTGTGATTTGGGGGATGATTTATTATTGTTTTACCCACATTAAGCTAAAATGACAGGACTATCTAAGAAGGTACAACTCAGTAAAGTCTTACTCACATCCTACTAAAAAAACGCGATATTGTACATTGAATCCGTTCTATCGTTTGGGGGTTACTGACTATGTATGTGTATGTTAGTTTTGTTTTTTTGTGATACACGAAAGTTTGAGTAGTTCAAATTTACCCAGCATGTGGGAAAACTTCCGAGTGGGGTCTTGCTTTGTTTGTTTAGTATCCAATTACAGTAACATGACCTCAAGTAAAAGTGCATACAGCCTGCTTTTGCGAACATGATTTACTAAATCGTTGAATACTGTGGCAGTGCTGTTGTGAAACCTAGGTCTGTTAATGCAGCTGCTTGGAGGTGTTCTTGCACTACATTGGATATTTTTTAGGTTACCCTCTGGTAATTGAACAGGTTGCTATTGAAAATTGCCATTTATATACAGTTGATTTTCCATTAAAAATGCTACTTTTCTATAGCTATGTAAACGTTTACCAGGCCGGGTAATCTGAGCGGATAATCCATAGAAGCTGTTGAGATTGAAAGCAACGATGCCCAGTCATCAGGTGCATGGCTTCGGCAACATCAATGGCCCGGTACTTCTTTGGATTTCTCTGAGAATAGGGTAACGGTAAATCCACGGAAAATCATGGTCTCCTCAGGAAGTGATTCATCAATGGGTTTGTTTGCAAATGGGAAATCCACAAATTCAATGCGTTATCGTCATTTTCAGAATTGTTTAATGCAATTCTCGCCTTAAGTCAACAATTTCAAAAAACAAATCTACACAACACGCAAACTAGAGGTATCTATATCTATATGCAATATATTGCAGAAAGAATCCAATGGCTTTTCCACGTTTTACAATGGAATCTCGCAATATTCAATGGTTTTGTTTCCAAAAATCAATGGTATTTTACCATGTGATCCGTGAGAAAATTATGATCATCTCCTATAGTGACCATTTGTTTCCAAGAAACCCAGCGAGGCAATCTTGCCACTGGGACATTTTGCCCAGGATGTTGAAGATGCTGTTGTAGAGTGCCACATCCAACGACATCCTTAAAAGAAACTGGGGAACGATCCCTCGAGAAAATGCTTCTTTTTGCCTTCCCACTCACTACAAACTTAAGAATGATGTACCCTCTGATAAACTAACATTGCTATGGAAAACCACCATTTTCAATTGGTAAATCAACTATAAATGGCCATTTTCAATAGCTATGATAGTTTATCAGAGGGTATGTTCAAATATACCTTGACCAGGGCTGAGAAGATTCCACAGTCGTTGCCTCCGAGCCCAAACACCTCCACTTTTGGGCAGGGCTCTGTCAGGACGTTTCAGGACAGACATGAAGAACTGGCTGCTGGTCTCACCCCATACCCCAAAAGACTTCAATTGGCGCCCCAATGATCTCAGCTAAAGGCTTAAAGGCTATAGGCTATTATATAGATTGCTATAGTCTGTAGTCTTAAAAAACGCTTGAAACCTTTTAAAGCAATGCAGTCTCAAAAATTCATTTGACACCTGTCAAACCAATGTATTATGTATATATTATATATATATATATTATATTATATATATATATATATTATATATATATTATATATATTATATATTATATATATATATTATATATATATTATATATTATATATTATATATATAATATTATTATATATATATTATATATATATATTGTTATGTTTTGCTTTGAAGACACAACCATTTCTAGTGGATTTCCAGCGATCTCTCACTTGCTGCCCTGGCATCGGCGTAGAGCGCCAGGCTTCGCTCAGCAAAGCCATGGCTTTAGGCCACTGAGCTCCCTTGTCACACGCACTGAGCACGCTAGCCAAGGTCACCGCATTCCTGTTGGATCAGTTAAAATCAGTAAAAATGCCCGGTGAACCATCCAGTTGACAGAACAAGAAGATAAACAAGGACTTGGGGGATCATGGGTTTTGAATGGTTTCATAATAAGTTCTTTCATAATCAGACTAGAACGCAATTTCAAGTGTGGGCCCAGTACTGGCCACTTGATGAAATGGATCGGAAACTCTGGCTGTGACAAGTTAACTGGACCGACAAACAAAACAATGGTTGCGTGCAACAGTAAACTTGGGAAAGCTCTTAGGGAAAAAAAAAGTGGAGTTTATACCGTTTCAGTATATACTATTTGCAGAAACTTACAGTTGCTTCTCACTGCACATACCCTTCTATGAATCAAGCCACCCATTGATACAGGAAATCATAGGAAATCTACAGTATGTGCTAGACTGCTAGATTTTTATATTCCTGGTGATAGCTAAGGAACGGCAAAATCAGTTTGCCCTCCATCTGATGGAAAAAATGTAGTGCCCTTTGCCACTGCATCGCTTTTGCGCACGCGTCGATGGCAGCATTGTAGGAGATCCTGAGACGGATCCAGACGGAATTTGATGGACAACATACCCTCTGGTACACTTACAAAAAGCGATGGAAAATCACAATTTTCATGGGGTAAATCAACTTAAATGGCAATTGTCAATAGCTATGTTTGTTTACCAGAGGGTAATATGATCATTAGATTGTAGACCCAACGTATCAAAAGACATACTGACAAGTAACTAGCGATCAAATGTGATAGCTTCATGAGGAAACTATGGAGACGCAATATGTTTTTGGCCTCAGGATGTTCCATCATGGAACCAAAAGTAACTTCGGAGATTAATGTCCTTTTCCGAACGGGCCATATTTGCAGTTCCTCGAATGAAATCTTGCAGGTGTAAACATCTATCTATCTATCTATCTATCTACCTATCTATCTATCTACCTATCTATCTATCTACCTATCCATCCATCCATCCATCCATCCATCCATCCATCTATCCATCTATATTGATTTTGATGACCATTGTTTGTCCTCAATCACAGTTTGAGTATGTGCATGTGTGAGGGGCCTTCAATCCTTCGATGCATAGAAATCACATCCGTGTAAATCAATAAACATAAACCACAATCATGTTGGGATAATTATCATTGATCCTATCCCACAAAACCCACATTAAGAGACCCTTCAATAATTGCTAGATGTTCCATTTGTTTTGGCGTATTTAACATAAGGCGCAAATGGTTACTCACCATTATCCGTGACTCTCCATTATCATGGATCCTGTCTCTATGAACTAATTGCTAACCACATCTAACCACCATCATTCTTAGGTGGAATGGATTATTTACTAACCGTCAATCCACTAATTCACCATCGGGAATGATCCATTTTATGGGTATTCGCCATTGCTAACCATTCCATCTATACTTATCAACTACTAATCCAGTATGGGTGGAACTATCATTAGTAGTTCCATGTTGAACTATCAACTACATGACTGACTACTAATGATAGTTCAACTAGTTTCATTGGGACGGTGTAAGGGAACATCTACAGCACACCTTCCGGTGTTCTTCCCATCAAAGATATCAGGGTTCCTGGGAATATTCCCGTAAACCAATCCAATGGTAGTTACTAATCACTACTAAACCCAATGATAAATTATCCCAGCAAACCAAACGGGGGTCCATTGAAAATCATCCTAAATCGAGGTAGTGTATAGTTGCGTTTACCAGTCACCAGTTACTAATTTATATCTGGTTATTAGCTACTGCAGTAACTCTAGTTGTGACTTATGATTCCAATGATAGTTTTCCAAAAACAAGCGCAATCAATTGCTCATCTCGCAACCATGTTAGTCACGTTCATCCCGAAAAGAAAAAATGGTATGATATGGCTTCACGAAGAGTAATCAACTACTAATGTCTCAATTATATTAAGTATATACTGTGTGGTAATACACACTACCCACCAGCAAACTAACATAGATGTGGAAATAACACATAGGGCAACGGTTATATGCGGAAACTTACGCACTTGTATTCGGAATCTATCCCATAGATGTGGAAAACCTTCCATTTGTAGATAATTTTCTGAGCGAGGGAAACCGTGGGTTTTCCACATCTATGTAAACGTTTACCCTAGGGTAACTAACCACAAGGGGCACCTCAATTTGTAAGTTGGCCCCATGAACCATAGTTATATCCCCCATAAAACATAGAATTCAAATCACCATTTTCTTGGATTTAACAAAATGGTGATTTAATGAAATTTATATAAATCTATAGCTGATTTTTGACAGCTAAGTTGATAAGTCCACCATTTTGGGGTTCTCACAAACGCCACAATGGTCACGTCACCACCTTGGGTCGCCCCACCGATCGGCTTCGATCATCTCCTGCCGCATGGAGCTGAAGAGTCGCAGCGCCATGTCCCAGCGCCCGGCTGAAGAACACCTGGGGGTCGAGCACAGAAACATTAGCTATGAAGGGATATTAAATGATTAATGGGGATATAACTACCATGTGACAAGTAACTATGGTAACATGACTTGTCATTAAATGGGGACAATTAACTATGGTGGTTTCTGGGGTAATTTTTCATGGTGGTAATTGAATGGTGGTAACCAAATACTATACAGAAACCATTAGCCATGAAGGTTATATGGTGGTTTCCTCTTAAATGTGGATAAATACCCCAAATCATCCAAGTCATTGGACCAGTTTTAGTATTGAAACATATTGAAACCCATGGGGGCAACAATGGTTACATGGTGGTTTCTATATAAACATACATATATAGAGTGTATATATATATATACATATACAGTATCTGGTGGTTTCTATAAATATATATCTATATATATATACATATACATATATATATATATACATGTATATATATATACATATATATATATATATGTTGGTTTTCTCAGTCATGGGGGTAACAATAGATAATGAACCACCCAGACTGGGAATGGTTTACAAACACAAACATACTACCTGTATGTGTATATATATATATATATACATAATATAATATTATATGTACGGTGATGACTGGGGGACGGTTTGTAGCATTGTTTTACCCACATTACCCCAAATCATCCAAGTCATTAGACCAGTTGATTATTGAAACCCATGTTTTTGGGGTACCCTGACTTTGGAAACCTCAAACTACGCCCTGCAGTTCCCAATGAGTACATCATCATTGTTGGGGATATAACCATCATGGGCACCAGAGTTTTTGGAGCCCCAACATATTCTGTAATCATGGGGAATCATATAGTATATAAGCATGAACAATAGGAAACTGTATCAACATAATATCAATGGTTCATCTATTACTAGCATTCCCCCCATGATGAGTAATATCAAGAATAGGGATATCACCATAATCAATAGGATGGGGCTATAGCTGAAAAATGCTCCGGATGTAAAGCCGAAAGATCCTAAAAGCATCCAGTCAATCCATTTATTGCAGGATGTTTGGGGTATAAAGCTGGGAAAATTACCTAATGTAAACCCCAAAGCATCAACTTGCGCCACCTTTTGTATAGCAACCCCCGAAAAGATAGAAAAATCAAATCTTACTACGGTTCCTGTCAAAACCCTTTTTGGGATTCCACATTAGTCCCCAAGAATCCTGTGAAGCGCTGCGGGCGCAAACTTGAAACATCGGGAAACATTGCAGAGAAATCAAATTCCGCTAAAATGGTGACACATTGTTTTTCCCATGTGTTTTCTTGTTCCATCTTTTTGGGTGTTACTACATATAGTTTCAGCATGTACTCAAAAATTACCCCAACGAAAAAATGGGTAGATGGGGATGCTTTGTTATTGGTTTTACAACGTGCATGGTCCGTCTGTTCAATGTAGTTAACTTGTCCACAAAAGGAACGTTTCCAGCCATGTTTGCTTACCAGAGGGTACTGTTACAACACTTGGGACATGATCAGACAAAAATGAAAAACCTGGGGTTTGTGCAGCAGGGCAGTCGGGTAGTGTATCCGTGGCATCAATTTCAAAAGGCGTATTGATAATGATTTCATACATACATATCCCATAGGATCCATGGTGCTGCTATATATGGTAACATGGATCCCATCAATATACCCCCTTTATGTTAGCAGCTGTTAGCATATATACCAGCACCATGGGTCCGTCATGGGTATGTATTTCTTCATAGTTCTTCTATTTCTATGATTTCTTCATGTCAATCAAGGACATCCAACAGCTGCACAAAAATGGTAGTACCGACCTGATCTCCCCCTACCGTAGGTGATGTGGGTCGACCCAGTACATCATGCACCGGGTTAATAAACTCCAGGGTTCGCTAAAATGTGGATTCGATTCAATAGGATTTGATTAACCTAACTAAGATGGGGATTCAACAATGATGTTCAATGGGGTACTAGTTTCAGAGCCATTAATTTATTACTTGTCGATGCCCCCATGCCGCCCCCTAAGTCATCGAGGAGCAACATCAGTTAATCGATGACATGGCAAGTGATTTACCCATTAGGTAATCAAACATGGCAATGCAGAATCCATCATTTGATATATGGCTATGAGTCAAAACCCTGGTACCTAGTGAACCCCAAAATAGCTGGTAAATGGATGTTCATCCCACTAAAAATGTATCTATAGGTATTGACCCATACCCATATGATTTTCCCCCTTAAAACCTTCATTTATAGGAAATTTCTCAGCCAGCCATGTTTGACTAGCCCTCCGGGTAGTGCTGTCTATGGCTCACCATAGTGGCAGGAATGAGGCCCACACGCACTGAGCAATGTGTTGAAAGAGACTCCATCTGGATGAAGCTGAAATTGGGGCCTCGGCAGATGTACAGTACCCAGTGCATCAATTGTCATCTATGATAGATGTCGTTCATGAATTGAAAACACAGTCTCTGATTTTGGATACCCTCTGGTAAACATACGAAAACTATGGAAAATCACCATGTTTAATGGGTAAATCCACGATAAATGGACATTTTCAATAGCTTTTTGTATGTTTACCAGACAGTCTTTGATTTTGGATATCAACCCTGGGAAAAATGATGAAAAATCTTGGGCATTTCCAATATCAGGGAACAAATCAAGCGGTGCCCTTTTTTGGACATGCCTGAGGTTGATGCGTGGCCAGTTGCCGCAGTATCCCAGTACTCCACAGCTTCAAACTATAAAATGGTGGTCAAAACCCTGTGCCATCTGTGCCCTTGGGTCAAAAAGATCCCAAACATGTTTCCAATTTTCCAGAATCCTTGTCCCTATGGATCCGGAGACTTCTTAACATTCCTTGTAACACCCCTATATCATGTTCCTTCAATACTTCCGGAGGAGGTATTTGGATCATGTTGAATCCATAGATCTTGGTTCCGGGCAGGAGCTGAAACATCCAAAGGGCATGCTGCCAATGTCTGGCCCGTTTTAAGGCGCCAAGGACACTGTTGCAGTGCACCGTCTGCACCTGGGACATGGCGAAAAATTGGGATTTACCCTCTGGTTATTTAACATAGCCCTGGAAAATCACCATTTTTTATAGGTAAACCATCCAAAAATGGGCCATTTTCCATGGCTATGTTCAATAACCAGATGGTAATCACAAGAATTGGGAACTCCCAATGGGATTTCCCTTGAAGAAATCAGGCGCCCGGATTTTTTCAAAACCAGGGTTGACATTCCTCCATGGTACCCTCTGGTAAACATACAAAAAACTATGGAAAATCACCATTTTTAATGGGAAAACTCACTATAAATTGCCATTTTAAATAGCTTTTTGTATGTTTACCAGGCCGGGTAACCACCAGTTCCCCTTCCAGTGGTGTGTCTTAAGTCACCAAGCTTTAAATTGACAGAGCTCCAAAATATATCCAATCCTGTGTGCTTTGTGAACGGTATATTTACCAACATACATCCAACACATGGAACAGATTTCTAGGCAACCGATTAAACACACAAAAATCACCATTAAGCATCATTATGGCTTGTGGTAAATATTGGTTTGTTTGGAATTAATTGATACCAAGAGAAACACACTCAAATCATATAAGATCTTAGGTCTCCCAGGTTGATATATTGGGCCCACAGTAAATCACCAACGATTCTGTCAAACACAATTCTGCCTTGCTTAAACCCACTTGGTTGTGTCAAAAAAAAACATCTTTCAAATATGTTTCATGGCTTAACTTCCTGTTGACATTCTGTGTGACTTCAAACCAACTTTTGTGGCTCAATCTCAATCCCTTTATTCTTTGCGTGGTCAGGAATTACAGTACCATCCCTCAAATAGACATAGACCCTTAGAACTAGCAATGTTCAGAGGAAACCAGTCTTCCAACTCCCGATTTCTGGCAGGGTGCATGTTAGTTGGGGGCATGGTATCAAACACTTGTTCCTTCTCCCCGCTGTACCTGCACGGATCTTTCTCGCAGTCGCTCCAGCAGCGATACCTGGACGTTGATCTGCAAACCTAGGTGAGTCCCATGAATGGATGAAATATGAGGAGGCTAAACTGGACATATGGGTTGATTCACCTTACAAACCATCATGTATGGTGAGATTTAGAATGTGAGGTCGCTATAATTTACCCAAACATGACGGAATATGTATATCAATTATATCATGGTGCATCAACGTAATATTATTCATCAGATATCATCATACATCATGCGTGTGATCGTTCAACTATTTTCCATCCAAATTTATAGTCACAAAAACTGGATTCAAGTCACTAAACTCACCAAAACAAAGACATATCCATTGATCGCTTGGATCATCTACCGGATACATCAGGAGAGTAGTTGTCTCATCACTTACCGGGGCTAAACGTAGGGAATGGAGGAATAGGATGATTGTCTATTCCAATATATTTGGCCGATGGATCATTCCCCCATTCCTATATCCATAGTCCATAATATGGGGATATATTGATTGTGGATATGGATGATCCCCATTTATTATGGAGGATATGATCATCTTTCATCCATATCCATCCTCTGTGCATTGCTCTTGGTGACGTGACATGGTAATGAAAATAAACAGTTTTTGTCGATGACTTTCATACAGAAAGCGCCTCGTTGTCATCCAGTACCATGTGATAGCTAGAGGATGCTAGAGGGTAAATATATTTGCAAGAGCGCTAGACAAAATCTTCACTATCACTGGCCACATGCCATTTATAGTTTGCTTTTAAATCCCGCCAACGAATATGAACTAGTTCAAAATTTCCTGATATGTTCGTATACGTCGCGTACACACGGATAATACAGGCCGAATCATCCCAAATTGCTGGCTAATACGACTTCCAACACTCCAAAACCACTCCAAACAACTGCCATACCCATATTCGTGGACTGGCCCAGGTATCTTATTGGTTATGTATACATCTCATATATATATTATATATATAATCCCATTATACATATATATATATATATATGTAAACGGATTATATATTATATATAATATGTGTTCATGATTTTCCCATTCTATCACCATGTTGGCTGATTGCGGGTTCAATCCCCTATGTTTGTCTTTCCTTTCCGTGTTTCCATGCAGGTCCAAGCAGCTTGCGAATCAAGGGCACGGCAGCTGGCAGACCTGTCCCTTCGCAAAGATCTGCTATCTCCTGGCGGCCATCGTGGCGACCAGCTCTCGGATGTCAGGGGATGTTTTTTCCTCCGAACAGTGGAGAAATCTGGAGAAATCATGGAGAAACAACTGATACAATGCTTAGTAATCAACAAAAGGAATATCCTTCAAATTTGAACATCATGGGAGTTGAATGTCAGTGGCCTGACCATGGTGGTTTTCGTGAGGGGAATCATCCAAACCGCCAGATACAAACCAGGTTGGTGAATTGCGATGATCATTGATAATCTCAATCCATCCAGATTATTGCCCATAGGATCCATGTATGCTATATATGGTAACATTTAGCATCAATATACCCCCAATGTTAGCATATATACCATACATGGATCCTATGGGTTGGGATATGTTAATGGTTATAGATGATCCATTTACTACATTCATGATTAGGATTGACGGCAAATGGGTTGATGGTTTGATTGACTACTATAGCAATTCAATCACATCCCCTAATATGCCCTACCCTCTGGTAAACAAACATAGCTATTGAAAATGGTCATTTATAGTTGATTTATCCATTAAAAATGGTGATCTTCCATAGTTATGTTAGTTTACCAGAGGGTAATATTGGATACCACTTCAGAATTCCTGTAGGATCAATTCATTCTGGAGGCTGCTTGGCCAAATTGGCCATTAAGCGAGAGCGTGCATCCAAACAACAGACAAATGTAGCAACCCAACTTGGAAATGTTGGGAATCTGGACATCATGAGGTAAAAATTGACGAGCGTCAGGAAGCATCTGCATTGCACTTCTGCCAGGTGGTTTGTGGTCAAAATGGAGCTGGTTTTTACCCATCGAACAAATGCCGCGGGATTCCCAACGATTGGAATTCTTGTCTGGCTAGATAGCAGGTCGCAGAATTTGTCACTTGCATCCTTAGCATCTGCGAACATGTCTGAGTGTCCAGATGCAAGAATCCAGTCGAGTTCCTCACTGGTTAGTCAAACATTTCTCAACAATGACACCTGATGACACCTGGCTCGTCGCGTAGAGTTTATGCTTGGATACCTTTATGCTCGCTCCATTGGGTGAATCTGGGGAGCCTTCATCTGACTCTTGGGGATGTGATGACCTTCCACCCTGCCATCTTCCTCCATTGCTCCATTGCTCCCCGCTGGTAGCCGGGGTGTCTCGCAATGCTGCGAGCCAAAACATTTGGCAAGAGATCTGTAGCTGCCACTAGATGAATAATCCTTGAATATCCTAGAGTTAAGTCACTAAGTGACGTTAAGTGTCATTAATCATAGATATCATGGTCATATGTGGGTCAAAACCTATATAAATCCCCTGGTGAACTAAAAATTATCTGGGATTTCTATGGATTTCTAGTCTTAAATATCCTGATCCGCCCCAGAAAAAGGATTGTTTCTTGCGACTGATCCATCCAGTTGTACAATTGGACACCCGCTTCTACTAGAAGCACATTCGAATTGCAGGGAAACCATGGGAAACCCGGTATTTCAAGAGATCATCAAAGATCTTTTGTTGATAGCTATTCCGTTCAAAAATCCGGCATATCTCGGAATGTCTGTGTTGAAGTCCGACCCCGCCAGCAGTTCTCGGAAACGCCCGAGGGACGCAAGGATGATATGGAAACCCTCGCGGACCACCTGAACGAAGTGTTGCCTTGGTGACACGGTCCACTGTCAAGATTCTAACAATCGTAAGGGGGTACTCCCCAAAAAACATGAAGTCGGTGACTGCACATCTTGATGCTATGAGTTTATAAAAGCTTCTATCTCCAGGGAGATGCCTTGTAGGTTTTGGTTATCGCAGCTGGACCTTCTGTAGATATCAGTTTTGGGCTTCGCCAGATTCAATCGACTCACCTGTGCCCAAGCTGAATGACCAAAGGCGTCTGAGTCTCCTGCACTACTTGTGAACCAAGAGTATAATAGCCATAGTATGACATCAGGTAAAACGACACAGAAGTGATACCTTGATTTTCACATCTGAAAGAGTAATAGGATAGACGACCTTCTTGGATTCATTGATCAGGAGGTGATGTCAGCTTCAACTTGCACCAGTTGCACACCCTACCCGCGAAACTCCATGGCACCAAGCATTGATTCTGGCCCTTGGGGATGGTTGGGGATGGTTTAGGCTTTGGGGTAAAAACCACACTGAAAAAGTCCTCATTTCCTTTGGGTTTTCGTTTGGGTTTTCACATCCTCCGAAGTTCATACGCATTGCGGATGAAGTTCAAATTTTTGGCTGTACCACCTTTCAATACCTTTCCCCCGTTGCTTTTCAGCCCAGCCCCACTGGGCCGCTGGACCAGATGATGTCCCTGGCATCGACCTTCCCCGCAGCCTTGGCCAAAGGCCTCGTGAGGCCTATCACCTGCAGGTTTTTGACGATGGTTCAGTGGTGGACCAGAACTATGTTTGTTGGTTTATAAGCCCTATTGACTATAGATATATAACGTTATAAACCTATATATATATATATATATATAATATATATACACACGTATACATATATAACCTATATATATAATATGTATATATATATACATATAACACCTTTATGTTTTGTAAAGTCTAGTTATTGAAGCTATGAACCAACTTCCACCTTGGATGCGATGGAGACTTCACCAGCAATGGGTGGATGTCAAGGACAAACTTGGGGGCACAAGCTGGCACAGGCAATCAATCAGCAATATAGTACCCATATAGTACCCATATGCTCCATGGTGCTGATGTACTGGTATATTTACCTACAAAACTGGGTGATTCATGGTGATTTTGTTCGGGCAAATGTTGGTAAATATTCCAGCACCATGGAGCACCATGGGGTAAATACCCAGTACAGTGTTTTTATGAAAGACAACCATTGGTTTAACCTGTAACTTTGGGATTCCGTCAGAGCTGATGATCATCTAGGGTGACATTGGCCAGTGAAGTCGTAACCGTCGTAACCTTTGAATATTGGGTCAGAGTCTTATCCCCAATCCGACCCATCATTCAGGCGTGTTCAGAACCAACCTGAAACAAGAACTGGAGATAGAAAAATCAGCTCTCAAGCTGAACATCCAAAAGGGCCATCCAGCCTGCTCCACTTCGTCCGGAGCAAAGAGGTTGGGCACCTGCTCTGATATATCCTTTGGAGCAGAATGCTATAGCTATGGCTCAAATTCAAAGGATTTAGGATATTTTATGATGTCTTCATATCCAAAAATTGTGCTCGATCACAGAGGCATGCCATCAAATGGTGGCCATGGATTTTTCTCAATGGTACCAGACGGCTTTCCAATCGGTGGCGAGCCTCACCAGTGTTCAGGATATTGTTGATGTCCTCCAAGAATGTCTCCTCGTGCCCATCGCTTGGAGCTGGAGCTGCAGAACGGGGCAAAAATTTCTATCGGAAGCTATGTGAAATCTACATCATATAATATCTATATATATATATGGAAGGTTCTGGCTCACGAGGGCCCCAACACCCATCGTGTCCATTATCTTAGCGGGAACTTTGTGCGACTCCCGCGGGCCATAGCAGCTGACTTTGCAGCGCTATCCCTGGCCTTTAGCCTAGCACTTTCTTTTGCACTTTGTCCACGCTGCTGTGTATGCCCCGGGCAATTTTGAGCTTCCTTCTGATCACATTGATCTTTGACATTAAGAAGGTGACTTGCTTGCAGTGT
>Ga0126342_10009367_pt1 | contig 17551 bp, 13 predicted proteins | sample Cyp1metagenome_FD_92528 | JGI IMG/M metagenome (GOLD analysis project Ga0126342, IMG submission 92528) | Coral microbial communities from Lord Howe Island, Old Settlement Bay, Australia - Cyphastrea 1 metagenome | ecosystem: Host-associated > Invertebrates > Cnidaria > Coral ... | reverse complement strand
GTACCTCCATTTTAGGATCCTGAAATTCACATTGAACAGAATGTGTTGTATTGTTGATAACCATCATTCCAAACCAGTATTGCCCTCTGGTAAACATACACATAACTATGGAAAATCACCGTTAGAGGGTAAATCAACTACAAATGACCATTTTCAATAGCTATGTTTGTTTACCAGATGGTAACCAGATAGATTTTCCAGTTTTAGTGGGTAAATCAACTACAAATGGAAAATGGTACAGTACCTATCCCCCCCCATCGTCGATGATCTCGGCGCCTCGTTGGGCTCTCCGGTGACGTGGTGGAGCAAGCGCTTTAAACGCTCCATGACCTGGCTCTGTGAAGAAAAAACTGGCGATTTTTCGATGGTTTTTGTACGTTGATCTATGGAAAATGGCCCATTTAGTTCGATGGTTTACCGAACTTCAAAATGGGTGGATTTTCTATAGCTATGTTAAATTACCAGAGGGTATTTTTCTGGTTGATGGTTGAGCCACCCCTCTGAAAAATGATGGAGTTCGTCAGTTGGGAGTAATTCTTCCCAATATATGAAATGGAAAAATAATCCAAATGTTCCAAACCGCCAACCAGTTGTATGTTTCTTGTCATTGTTAGATGGTTTTTGTGAGATGTTCATGATGGTTTACTGGTGATTTTTTCGGGTTTTCATGATTTCTAATGGTGATCTCTATGTTTTTCAGATGACTCTTCTTGGGTTTGATTGATTTCTGAAAGATTGATGTTTAGATGGTGTCACCATAATGGTGACTCTTATTTTTTTTTCCGCCACAATTGTTTTCTTTTGTAGAAAAACATGATGATAGAGTGGGATTAAACGAACCAGGGACCCTGGGGATATGATGGGGAGAGAAGTCCCACAGTATCATGTGGGTGTGTCTGAAAATGAAGATCTACCACATCTTCAAAAGCAATTTTAAAGGGAAATGGATGGCTAAACCAATGGATGTATATAGGGGTGTACTATTTTCACACAAACCCATGTACTGCAGGTATGTAATTGTATTGTATGTGCGACATCAACGCATAGGTCCAGATACATGATATAAATGTGTGTGTGTACATATATATATATATGTATATGCATACATAATTGCCAACGTAACCAAGTATGATCAGTAGAGAGAGCGGTTGACATATCCAATGAACACCACAAGAAAATTCGCAAAACAATCAGTAGTCGAAAGAATCAATAGGCAAACATGATGGCAGGTGTTTATTCTGATTGGAGTCACCTCGAGGCATCGAGGCTTTCCAGACTCAAGGCGATACGGCCGTAGGGCAGTTTTTTGGCATGTTCTGAATGGCACCTGTAGTCGCTGCTCGGACATGTTTTTAAGCAGAAACACCAGGTATGATTTTCTAGCAGCCCCCAAATAGATACCCTCTGGTAAATTAACAGTTTGCTATTGAAAATGACCGTATATACTGGATTTTCCCATTAATAGCATGATGATTTTCCATAGTTACGTAAACGTTTACCAGAGGGTGGAACAGTTGGAACCCTGGGAACTTTGAGTTTTGGGCTTGCCATAGGTTGCCATATCTGGCAGGAACCATGGATTTTTAGGTGATGATCTCGATGGTTAACATGAGTGAAACATGAGGTACAAATAAGCCCAGAAATTTGGTCATTGCCGGTGCATCAACATGTTTTTTTTTTGGGGTCATCATTCTGAGCCAGATCTATCTACTCCAAAAACTTGCGCACAACTCCACGCTGTAAAAGGGACACCCTGCCTTGGCCTGTGGAGTTAGCTGCACCCCGGAAGCTCAAATAGCTGCAGATTCAAAGTTTGCTTCAAACGGGTTGTCCAACAAACGTCGGGAAAAAAGCTTGGTCCGAATCTCACATATCAAACCAAAGAGATCAAAACGCCGTTGGTTTGCTGCTTGCCCCGGGCATGTCTCAACACTTTGTGCCCAGGTCTTAATCCGTTGCACTTCTTTCTCATGGGAACGTGGGGTATTCCTCACAGCCATGGATATTCAACACATACCTTTGTAACATGGTCATTCCATAGCTATGTTAAACTGCCGGAGGGAATTCCGGGTATTTGACGGGGGATATTGATCAATCCCCATGACATGTTGGACTTTGTGAAAAGATACCGGAAAACTGGCACACCCAAATATCAATGGATCAGCCCTTGGCATTATCACAATCTGCACACCTCAACCGTCTCAAAATGAAAACTTTAAACTTGACGATGCCCTACTTGGTGGTTCATCCCACTTACCAAGTAGGTTAGTTCACCCCAGTTATAAGTTGATTAACCCTACTTATCCCACTGTAAAAACCAGGGATATAACCTACTTAGTAAGTGGGATGAGCCACCAAGTAGCCATTGGACATGGAGATCCGAGGCAACCTTTGAGCCATGTTTAGCCAGAGCAATGGAATCACAAAACTGCTGTGTTTGCGCCAATTGAGCCATTCAAAATCATCCCCAATAAACATCAATAAACATCAATCATCCCCATTTTGAATCAATACCCAATCGTTCTATTATGGATTCATTCATAATCCCCAATAAACATCAACCCGTTACTGGAAAATCCCCTTCACCAATTAACCGCACTCTAGGTGAAAATCCTAGAACCCATAGCCATATTCGTTTGGCACTGCAGGGGCACCCAAAAAATGGAGAGAGCATACTATAATTATCTATAACTATTGTGAATAAGTATATAATTAAAGTGAATAATCATTGTGATAATCATCAGTGAATAAAGTATCACAATTATTCACTATGATTATTCACTATGATATTCATAATTAGTATCATAATTATAGTGAATAAGTCTATAATTATTGTGAATCATTTTTCAGTGACCAAATCTTCTAGATCCCTCTGCCATGGGGTCATCCCAAAAGGCAACGTCAGGGCCTGTCAGGGCGCCCAGGGGCGCCCGTAAGGTCCCGTTTCAGAAAGTACAGCATAAAATGGCTCAGAAATTCTTGGATTGTAGAATATTGATCCCACAATTTCGCCATTTGATGTCCATTTAATACATTATGTAATACAATATGAGTCCCAAAATTTCGCCATTTTATATACACTGAATACATGTACCATGTTCCAAAATATTGTATTCTTGGATTCCTTCGATAAAAGGGGTCCTTAAAAAGATGCACCATATTTTCCAGGAGCTTTGGATGACTCGCTGAGCAAAACTTGCAGCATCCACTGTGCACATCTTTCTGACTCCGCGGTAGGAGGACGGTGCTCCGATTCCTTGGGATGGTGCGTGCGTGCGTTTTACGTAGGGTGGCTGGATGGGTTGCTGGGGGTTGCTGGAATGATGAAATTGATAGTTAGCCAGTGGATCATTCCCGAACATTCCCTACGTAAAACGCACCAGTAAGTTGTGGCTTAGTGAAGCCCGCCCTCAAGCCCAGCCGAAGATTGGCTGAATCACCGGAAAAAAAACCCAACACTATTGGCTATCCCCAAGTCATCACCATTTGTTTTTGGTGCGAAAAAAACACATTCCCAGTCATGCTAGTTGTTTATGGCAGGGTTTACATGAATCCAATGATCTATGAATTATCCATGAAAATTATCCATGAAAATCATCCATCATTGTTAATCAATTGGGAATCGTTTCCCACATTTCAAGCAATCTAATGATCTATTAATTATCCATGAAAATCCTCCATCATTACTTTTTTCATCATTCAACTGTTTTTTTTTCCTCTCATCAAACTTTCAACGTCAAGCTTCGGGTGTTTCTCCTGGAGGTGTAGCAAATAGCTTTCAATGGCTTCGTCCGTATGGTGAAGCAGTACCTGCCACGAAGTCGTCAGAATGAACGGGGCGGGACGGTGATGGGAATGGTACCAAATGTGTCAGACATAGCTAGCAGCTAGCGGGGCAATCCCACATAAATGTATGTATATATAGTGATTTATAGTGGATTTATCCATAAAAAAATGGTGATTTTCCATGGGTTTTTGTATATTTACCAGAGGGGTATATATATATGTACACACAGATATGGTGGTACATTTATAGATGGATTGTCCCGAAAATAAAACGCCATCCATTTTGGGTACCATCTATGGAACCCCCTATATATTTATATATACAGTTTCATTAAGATAGCAAATTTTACATTGCATGAACTCCGCAACAGGAAGCAACACCAAAAAAAAACACAGCAGTAGCCAAATCTTCCCCAGTGTCCCCCAGTTTTTTGGTCACTGGTTTGGTGAGCGTGAAGTCGCAGGGGAAGGTCCAGTTGGTGTTGCGATGAAAGGCTTGCACCTGGATCCGGAAGCGGTTGCGCGATGAATGGATGTTGGATCCTTGGGGGTTGATGGCAATAGAATAGTAATCTATAAATATAAATAATATATATATATCTGGTTGGTGGTTGAGCCTACCCATCTGAAAAATATGAGTTCGTCAGTTGGGGTTACTATTCCCAATATATGGAAAAATAATCCAAATGTTCCAAACCACCAACCAGATATATACACATCAAAATATATGGATTGTAATAGAAATTTCTAGTTGACGGCAATACTCAATGGTAATATTTCAATATATTTCATGCATAGATGATAGGGACGCACAGCATGTTCGATCTCTACCCAGTGATGGCGCCAAAAAACCAGGCAATGACAATCTAAACCCACCATGTTTCACCATGAAAAATCCCCAAGTCGTGGCTGCGAAATCGGCATTTCTAAGCGTCACGATTTGTTGTACTTGAACCATTACATTAAAACATCACCATTTAAACTCAACCGTGTATAAAACCATTGTACAAACACATCAAAAAACCACCATGTCAACCATTAAAAAACAATTTCCCATCTTACAATAATGGTTGGTTGATAGGTTTCCTTACTATGGGTTATCATAATGCGCATTGAATGAGCTAGTATAAGTCCCTATAATAACCAATCAACCATCATCTATCAACATCTGTCAATTATATTCCCATATTGTTGATGGCTCAAACCCCTATAAACCTCTATAAGCTCCAATATTCTCCAATTCATCAGGATATTTGTAAAAAAACACATCACATCCCAAAGAAAGAACCAATCTATGGTATTTTCCAGGGCGCTCATGTGATGCACCTGGTCCCGCCACTCTGAAGGCATGGCCGCAAAGTAGCTGTATTCGTCGACGTATCTGGGACAGGAGATGGTGATTTAACATGATTTAACCAACAAATGTGGTGATTTCATAGATTTCATGGGGGTGCAGTCCACAGCTATTTCGGCAAACTTTCCCAGCTTCTCATGACTGAGCGCGGTCCAACCGTTGCTCAGGATTGAGTCCCTGAAGGGTGCCAACAAGAGGCATAAATACGGGATAGCCAATAAGTGCACGTCAGTACAACGCTCAAAGTAGATTCTCAGTGTAAGACTGATCCACTTGGACCTTCAAGTGCTTCAACTAGTTGGTCAAATCTCATGCTGGTTCTTTGGCAGATCACGCCGAAGCATAGATCCTTCCAAAGGAGGTGATCCATGGCTGGCCACACATGATGCAGGTGGCATGGATCCCCAGCTTACGCTGGAAAATCCGAACTGATACTGCCGTTTTGGCCTTCATCGAGGAGCCCGTCGAAGGCCTCCAAGCGAAGAGGAGCCTTCGATGATCCTGTGCCTTATGGCTCCATTGCTGGAGCTGCAGCTGGTCATCGGGTTACAAAATCCCTTCGCTTCTCCGTGAGATCGCGAGAAATCACTTCGTCAAATCCTCGCCATTTTGGCCCAACATTCAGTCATTCTTAGGGGTGCAGCTCCACTTCCTGGGTATAACCATACAGAAGTCGGGGGTAATAACCTCTGGTAATGACTGTTGCATAGCTATTGAACATGGCCCAGTCGAAATAGTTGATTTACCCATTAAAAAATGGTGATTTCACATCCGCTTTATGTAAACGTTTACCAGGCCGGGTAACCTCAACGTTTTCTGCGGGTGTGAAAACACCATGGTTATCTCCAGTAAAACCTCAACATTCAGCATGCCATTGGGATAGGGGTTGTAATCATCAAACCGCTGGGGAATTCGACAGTACATAGTCAAATTCATGGGGATTTAATTTGCAATAAATGTACATCATACTGATTGATATTACAAATAGTGATATATTGATAGTACTAATAGCGATATTTAGTGAATCAATATCATATTGATTGAACTCATTTATCCTATTTATATAGTGTTTTTTTACAGTACATGTGGTTTTTGATACAACTTGCAGTTCATTTGCATCCTGACATGACTATAGGTCAACATCTTCATGCCCTGGTGAACGCCAAAATCGGTGAGGATTTTTGGATGTTAAGTCCTCCCAAATGTTTTTTCAGATCGGTTGCGACATATTCCCATGTGCTCCATGTAGGTATTTACCAACATAAAGGGGTCTTCTTTAGGTCTTTTTGAGGTTGGTAAATCAATCAGAGAGCACAGTCTTCTTGGCTTCCATTTTATTGGCTCTGAGCAGTGGGAACAGTGGGAACTGCTCTCCTTAGAATCTCCCAGGGTTGGAGTTTGGATGGTTCCTCCTGTTGACTTCAGATCAGGGACAATTGGGCCATGAAAAATATCCCGTTGTCCCATCTCACTGTATTAGTTGCTTGATTCATTGATAGGTTTCCCTAATATGGGTTCGTTCATAATCCCCAATCACCAGGTATAGTATAACTCCTTAATAAGCAATCAACAGTTGGGTACTTTGTTCGTGGCTCAATTCTGCACATGGATCAACATCCTGCAATGATCACTGTTGGCTCGTGAGTAGTGTGAATGCAGGCAAATACCAACCTCCTCTTGCGGCGGTTAGCTTTCTCATGATATCTCATGAGACTGAAGAGTAGCGACTCTTGTGATTTAGCATCAATGTTGACTGCCACCTCTGCCATATCTTATTCTCCAGTTCATCCAATTGTTGCATGACTCCTCATGTTTGATATTTTCAATTACATCCGTTTTTCATGGTATTCTGGTTGATGGTTTCAACCCCTCTGAAAAATATTAGTCAAATGGGAGTATTCCCAATATATGCAAAAATAATCAAACTGTTCCAAATCACCAACCAGTATTCTTTTGGTTAACCCAAATCTTGGTTGGTTTCAATACCATTGGTAAACTCACAGTTTGCTAACTGGAACATGGCCCATGGAAATCGTTGATTTATGACCTTGGCGATTTTCCGTTATGTTAGCCTCTGGTAAACATACACAAAACGGATGGGAAAATCACCATATTTTATGGGTAAATCAACTCATCAATTTTCAATAGCTATGTTAGTTTACCAGAGGGTATGTTAGTTTATCAGAGGGTAACCATTTTCTTTTTGGCAAAATCTGATTAGAATCACCGCCTTTTTGACGGACAACACACATCCCAAGTTTCTTTCAGTGAACTTCATCGAGTCGAGACGCGACGATTGGATGTGCATCCCACTTGGTACGTTGTTCATAAACCATATACAAGCCATACATAATTAAGTGGGGATATTCCATATAACTGGGGGTATAACCCATTTACTAAGTGGGATGCACCCCCAAATGTGTGTGTGTGTATATATACACACCCAATGTATGTGAATATGTATATATATATATATACACAGTATATATAACTGGGGTATAGTGTGGCGTTTGCACAATAACGAACCATCTCCAAAATCACAAGAAATGGCTGGGTTTACCACATTAATCGATGCCTGGGTCAGGGTCCTGCCTCCACTTGAAGTTGCCATGAAAGCTGTTGTAATTCCATCGGCCTTGGAAATTGCTGGTCGTTGCTGGGCTCATGGCTGGCATGCAAAATGTTGGGTTTTTGATATGTGTAATAATATAGCACCATTAACAGCACAAATGTGGTAACTATCAAATCAAAAAATAATGCAAATTGATGACAAACCCCATTTGAAAGAAAGACGACACAAGTCAGGGATACTTAGGGATACGTAGGTGTAAGCGTGTTTCTCAAACTTGGGGTACTCCTTTCCACCATGGGTGTCTAGTGAATCCGTGAATCTGCTCAACTTTACTCAAGGGGATGACATCCCAGAAGACCAAGATAGGGTTTATTCAACAGGGGTATCCCTAAATCCTCTGATTAATCATCATTTTCGCTATCTAAACTGCAATTTTCAGGATATTTCATTCTCAGACACGCACATCTACTAGTCAACTTTTCAATGGTGTTAATCCCATACATCCATGTTTTTTTGCTGGTTCAAGACCCGTTAAAATTATCCCCAAACAAAAATAGAACAGTAAGTCTCTATTGAAATGGTGTTAAATTACAATTCGCAATTTCTATCTAATTGGGGATGACTCTTATACAACTATCCCCATTTTGATTAACCTCATGGCTGGTTTTATCCCCATGGAATTTCCCATGGCGTCGAGCAACAGGCATCCACTTGCGCACTCTTGGGTCGCACCATGATGCCATTCCTTGGAAAACTCCAACTGCCATGACTGCCATGGTTCGCCATTTCGGGTACCTAAACTAGGGGTACCGTACCATATTTTTTGGCCATATTTTGGGGCAAAAAATTCCCTGAAATTGAGCCATTGCATAGACCTCAAATATATAAATATGGTAGGCATAGCTCTAATTTACTGGTTGGTGGTTGAGCCACCCCTCTGAAAAGTATTAGTCAGTTGGGATGATTATTCGCAATATATGGAAAAATAATCCAAATGTTCCAAACCACCAACCAATTTAGGTTCCTGAAATGGCAACTGAATGGAGTGAAAAATCCCAAGGATAATCCAGTGAAACCCAATGAGGACGACTTCAGGACTCGCTTCTGGACGGCCGCTGTCCACCGCCCAGCCTATGAATGTCATAAACAATTGGGGCTTTAGGTGGTTGAACATGTGCATAGTCCCCTTAGTTACTATTAGTTCTGAAGTTTAGCACTAATTTTGGAGACCCCCAAAACGTCTTGTTGACATTTTTTTTGCTCATGCATTGATCCACTTTTCCATCAGGGTTTGAATTTAGGCGTTTTCGTCCCAGTCCACAACCACAACAAGATGAGCTCTATGGTTTTTCAGTCGACAAGGTTATCAACAGATGAACCATCATATCCATATGATTCCATATGGGTATGGGTCAAAATTAGGTACCCCAATAATTATTTTATGGTTAATACTAAACTAGACATTTCCATCTGTGGTCCCACATCGGTCTTCCATTTTGACCCACATCCATATGGGAATGATCAACCTCTGATCAGCCAAGATCCAAACAGGTCCCCTAAGACTCGAGGGCGAAGGAGCCACTGGGCCAGTTGTAGTAAAACTGATCCCAAGAATAGGAGGATCCTTGACTTAATGAAACGGCGAACAAATGTGAAAACCCTCATTTCGGGGGAAGTCTATCCTTTTCGGCAGTTTAAAAATCCTCAATTTGCTCCGTAAAAAATCCTGATCATTGATGATTAATGAAATCCTATGCTTCTAGAATTGGTGGGAAAATTGACGGGAATCCCGTGGTAAACATATGCAAAAAATAGTGTTTTTTTTTTCCGTAATTCATTGTACATGTTTTTGTTATTCCATGAAATTACCATCATTATATATAGCCCATTATTGTTAGCTATATACCCACTAGATCCATATTGGTTGGTTGAATTGCCGTGAAATCACCATTTTATGTCCCCTTACTCTTATCAATTTACACCTTATCAGTACAGAAACCAACTATAAATGTTCATGCTTGTTGAAAATCTAAAAAAAAACAAAACGGAACAACATCCCCAAGCAATTCCGGACCCCTTGAAAAATCTTGAGGGCAAATAACAAAGGCAACTAGTTCGGATCTTTGTGAAGAGTGGTCAAGACATCCAATCGGAAAAGAACATGTACCATCTGATTATTTAACAGTTTGCCATGGAAAATCACCATTTATAGATGGTTTACCTATTAAAAATGGTGATTTTCCATGGCAAACTGTTAAATAAGCAGAGGGTATATGCAATGTAGATACCATCTGGTTATTTAACAGTTTGCCATGGAAAATCACAATTTTTAATAGGTAAACTATCTATAAATGGTGATTTTCCATGGCTATGTTAAATAACCAGATGGTACATGTTCTTTTCTGGAAAACGGCCGCTGCAGATTTTTCAACAAAATCCTGTGAGGTAAGCCCATGGCGCGTCGCGGCGATTCCATAGAAATCCCCCCCTTTTTTCCTTGGTCTCAGCATGTCTCAGCAGAAAATCCCATGAAAAAATCCAATGAATCATCTCTAAATCTATAAATCCAATCATTTTTCCTTGGTCTCAGCAGAAAATCCCAGAAATCCAATGGTTTTTCAAAGGTTCCGCTTCAGGGCCAAGTCTACGGCAGGGTCCGGCATGTAGAAGAAGTGATACAAAAATCCTGACCCGCAGTTTAGCGCAGTTGAGCGCCATGGCATTCTGGTAATTTTTTCATGGTGATTGAATGGGATCTGATTGTGGTTTTCATGGTGTAACACACACACACTGTTAGTGGGATTTAAAGAGGATCTAATGAGGATAGAGTGTGATAGATTTTGGATTCAATGGTCTTTAAGCAACAACATATGGGTGATTTTCACCAACAAACAATATAGTGATTCAGTGGATTTCATGGGATATAACCCGGAATATTTTAATGTCATACATCACGTATACCTCAAGGTGCAGGCCGGAGGTGTCTGATGGATATTAGTGTAAGTATGCTGATTTTGTCCCCATGAACTGGGATACGGTGTTTCTATAACTGGTGAAAATAACCATGGTGTTTTTTTATGGTTTAAGATGGATTTAATATGGTTAAAATTAATGGATTTAATATGGATATAATAGCCATATTGTATAACTGGTGATAATATGGTCTGGTTGGTGGTTTTAACAATCTTGAAACATATGAAAGTCAACGGGAAGGATTATCCCATATATCATCTGGTTGGTGGTTGAGCCACCCTTCTGAAAAATATGAAAGTCAGCTGGAATGATTCTTCCCAATATATGGAAAAATAATCCAAATGTTCCAAACCACCAACCAGATAGGGTTTCCATCCCATGATTTATAGAGTTTCACCCATGATTTATAAATGGACCATTTTCCATAGCTATGTTAGTTTTCCTATAGCTATGGATATATGTATATATATATGTATCTGTATATATATATATAGCCATTTATCCGTCAAACTGAACCCCCATGTGGTCGTTTAACTCAAGGAACCCACATGTAGGTTGCAGCATTATCCTCAGTGATGTCAGGAGGGTAAGCTATGAACATGTGGAATGTTCCCACGTGTTTCACAATTTATGTTCATGTATACAATTTTCTAAATGATATTCCTACAGATCTCATATACCAAGTTGGGGTGTTCAAAAGAAATCATAACAACAGGGTATGGGTCAAAATTGGGTACCCCTAAAAATGGATGATTAATACTATAGACATTCCAAGCTGTATTTTAAATTTTGACCCATCCAAAGAACACGTGAAATCACAAGTTTCACCATTTATTTTATCGTTTTGAACATCATAATCCAACAGATTTCCTTTACAAAGTTGGGGTGTTCAAAAGAAATCATCCAAACAACAGCTTATGGGGCTTTATTAATCCGGGATTGACACGATATACTTATATTATGATGATACTACAGATCTTCTATACCAAGTTGTTTCTCCTATATACCCTCTGGTTATTCAACGTAGCTATGGAAAATGAACCATTTATAGATGATTTTCCCATTAAAACCTCCATTTATAATGGATGTTCCATGGCTATGTTAAATAACCAGAGGGTAAATCATCCAATTCGTGAACGAATAATCCAGAGGGTATATCCATGTTCCCATGAACATATCTTACTGGTGCTTAGTAGGGAATGGATGGGTTGCTGGTGGTTGCTGGGATTATTATTAATAGTTATTGTGGATCATTCCCTCATTCCCTACTAAGTACAAGTAAGATATGGTAGTGTGTCAAAACCTTGTACCCCTTTTGTTCACATCAAAATAGCTGGGATTTATGGATGTTCATCCCATTAAAAATGGTATTAATAGGTATTGATCCATAGCCATATGCAATAATGGGATATCTATAGTTAATGGGGTTTATAACCAACTTGCAAGTCTCATTAAACTCCCATTAAACCACCAACCAGTGAAAATATGGATCATCCAAAAACCCTTTGATAACCGGGCCCAAACTCCTTGCGGCCCTGCGGGGTAGTTGCCCTCTGCTGTGCCAATCGCCTCGGGGCGTCGTCAGGTCGGAAACCAGCCAGGGGGTTTCCCCCGCCATTTGCGGCCATGGCCACATCGTTTAAGACATAGCAACCCCAAATAGATACAATAAAATACCATAAATAGATAGAAAAGTCTAGGAAAAAATGGATAAGGACAACTTGGAAACTTGGAAATCATATGTGGATAGATCAACAACTATTACTCCCATACTTGGGGAATAACCATGCATTAACCAACTGTTTAGCACCCAAGGTGCCAGGGTTTTGACTCATTGCTATATTAAACATGACGTTGTCACCATTTTTTGAATAGATAGACATAACTTAACCCCATCATCAAGTTGGAAACTTGGAAATTATGGTGAAAACACCATCAACAAAACAGCCTGGAAATATGTTTCTATCTTTTTTGGGACTACCATATGGGTAATGATTAATGCCTAGTGATTGATAATGCATGTTTTTATTGAATGATTTGATGGCTGGCCATGGCGTTATGTGTGTGTGTGCATCATAGTTTGAGAACTCTAAAAATCCTGTGGTTTCATGGCAAAATCTGATGGACAGAACATTCATGTCGGTAAAACAATTTCATAAACCAGCCCCATTGACTCACCATTTTTATAGGTGGTATGGTTACCATTAGTCATGGGTGGTAAAAATGGCATTGTTTTACCCCCATTAACCCATTAATCATCATTAGTCATCCATTAATCACCATTATTAACCATTATTAACCAGTATTAACCAATATTAAGAATTATTAACCATTGTTAACCAATATTAACCAATATTAACCAATATTAACCATTGTTAACCATTGTTTAACCAATATGAACCCATTAAACCATGGATATTCCCATGAATTCCACTGCCAGGTTTTACAGATCCAAGGACTGTGACCTGATGGCGGCTTTGACAAAAGCCGCGTCCCCAAAGTGAATCGTCATGGAATTCTAGGCTGAGAAATCATCACTTCTGTTACCCTCTGGTAATTTAACATAACTATGGAAAATCACCATTTTTAATGGGAAAATCCACAATAAATTAACAAAAAACTATTGAACATGGCCATAGAAATAGTGGATTTACCCATTAAAAATGGTGATTTTCCCATGAGTTATGTTAAATTACAAGAGGGTAATTCTATCATCCTTTCTGTTGTTTGAACCATCTCTTTGGCTCCAAAAAAACCAACCAAATCTCAATTGCGTGGTGATCAGCTACCCATTTGGCACTTGTGGACGTCGACTAAGTCGAGTTGCTAAGCTGTAGCCATGCCCCATCCTGGCGTGGACGACAACCCCCATTGGATTTTATTGGGACTTGTGGGGTTATCCGGCCCTTTTATTTTTTAAAAAACACTCGGGTCTTCGGCAACATCTCAGCCACTTTCGCTTTTTCACTTTCCAGTTGGCTCGAAACCAGGTACATTCTCCTGGGTCACATCAAAACCTGCCATTTTTCATGGACATCCGTCATATTTCATGGTAAGGGGTCTTTCCCTAGCGGCTCTGCGAGGTCGCAGTGAGAATTGATCAATCGAAATGGCACCCCGTAAAAAGAAAGAACAGTAAATTGCCATTAACATAGCGATGATGTACTTTTTGTTTTTTTTTGCACACTTTTCTATATTGGGGATCTATGCATACAGCTGATATCGAACCATGTCAAGACTATCTCCCAGGATACGTAGCTTGTGGCAGGTCTACAGCTTGATGTTGATTTTCATCCCCAGTTCCATGCAAAAGTTGGTTGACTCCCTGATCCCTTGTGATAGCCACTCCAACTTCCACGATTTGGGTTTGTCTGAAAACAGGGTACCTCAAAATCCACAGATTCATCATGAATTGAATCATTTTCCAATTGACCGGGATGCCCTCGCAAATCAAACATGGCTGGAAGATCAGCCATTGAGTTTGATGATTCCATTTGAATGCTCATTTAGTTCAGTATTTTCCTATAATTCCATGATTTTTCCTTTCAAGGGGCTCGTCCAGCTTTTTTGCTCCGCCTGTTCCATCCAGTGTCTCTGTCGTAGTGCACCGTGCGCAACACATCCAGCATGGCGCGAAACAAGGGTCCTGGGCACGGAGAAAAACGGCCATTCCATCGAGATCCAGATCCTTTCAGGAACAGGTCGCCGGGGTTTTAGAGGAAACATGAAAAATCAGCATGTTTAACAGCTACATCATCGAGCTAAATCATCCATTTTCCAAAACTATGTTAGTTCTACTTGATTCATTAGCAGGCCTCCCAAATAATGATAATCTGCTACTAAAATGGTAGCAGCCCCATTGAACAGCCCACAAATCAAAATCCAGGCAGGGTGAACCACCATGTTCTCAGTACAGTACCATCATTAAAAATGGCTACCTTTCTTGTCGCATCATCATTTTTGTTGTTTTTTTTGTAAAAGTCCCCATGATATCCCCAATCTCATTGGTCTATGTTCGCCTTGTCTCGGGCTTTCTTGATCATAACGTCCCTCACAAAGAGCCCAGCGCGCATCCTTTGGCCGCAAAGAAACCAAAAAGAAAAAAAATATAATATATATATATATTCTGCAGCTGAATGCCAGCAGCCAACGGTGTGTCTGCCGAGTCAATTCAGCAGCTAAATGCCAGCAGCCAACGGTGTGTCTGCGGCTTCAATTCAGCAGCTGAATGCCAGCAGCCAACCGTGTGTCTGCGGCTTCAATTCAGCAGCTGAATGCCAGCAGCCAACGGTGTGTCTGCGGCTTCAATTCTCCAGCTGAATGCCAGCAGCCAACTGTGTCTGCGGCTTCAATTCTCCAGCTGAATGCCAGCAGCCAACGGTGTGTCTGCGGCTTCAATACGCGTCACAGACGCAACCTGCAGCAGCGGCGGCTACAAGTATAGAGTAGACATGTGCATCTGACCTCGACATATAAAATGCGATGTGTACAGTGTACATGAACATATAAATGGACATAAAAAATGTGACGTGTAAATTGCATACTCTTCCAGCGTCGACAGCATGACGCATAAAAATGCGGAGGAGCGTGGAGCGTGAAAGACAAAGCGTGGAGCGCGGAAGGTCGAGTGTGAGGCGTCGCGTCGAATGTGCGGAATGTAAAAAACGTGGAAGGTGAAACGTAGAATGTAATTTGTGGAATGTAAAATGCAAAGCGTAAAAAGTGGAGCTTCAACCGTAAAGTATAGAATCGGTCCGTGAACTTTCAGGTGTAAATTGTAGAAGGTAAAGTGCGTGTAAAGTGCCAAGTGGAAAGTCGAAAATGTGAAGTACACGACCGTGGCCTGCGGCATCCCACGCGGCAGCGCTTCATCTTCAGCGTCCCAGAAGCGCAAATGTTCCATTCCGACAGGGTTTCCAACATTATGCCCAAACCAGACGCCCACGATGTAGACGTCTTCCGGGCTGTAGGTCCACTGAACACCACCGGAAGTTTTCCCGCGCTTCGGTTTCTGCTCGTCCACACGCAGCTCCAGAATCACAGCTGAATGCCAGCAGCAGCCTCACCAGGCTGTGTTTGACCGCCACCTTTGCCTTTACTCTGTTCAGGTACTTCTGCTGCAAGAGCAACTTCTGCCCTCAATTTCGTATCCATCGTTGTATTCCTTTGTGGGAGATGGTTGGGTCAAAATCCTGATATTCTCGTGATCATCCTATGAAAAGATAGACTCGAACTTGGGATCTTCATCTATAGTAGCCTCGGGTACCCTCTAAAAAAGATAGAACGTAACATACTTTACCATTGTTTTTGTGGGATTTGACTTTTCTATCCTTTAGAGTTCCCACATGTTCCCACAAAAATACAATATAGTTACTATGTAGTTACTATATACTATAGATTTTTTGGTATATACTATAGTTACTTTCTACCTTTCTGGGATCTTCATATACCTCTTTCATCTGGCTACCTGATCCGAAAATGACGAAAATGGGTCATGTAGTTCGTTGATTTACCTATGAAACATGGGGATTTTCCAGTTTGCAAACTGTTAGTTTACCAGAGGCAGAGGGGGAACATACTCAACCAGGTTTTTACATGTTTTTACCAAGATTTCAAGCATCCATTTAATCTGTGGACGAACACTGTGCAATTTTGTGATCTTTGACCAACCCGAAATGAACATTTAAAACAACTCGGGGATCATTTAACCTCTGATAATATAACATAGGTGTGGCAAATTGCTCATTTAGCTTGATGATTTTCCATGGCAATAACAAGCTGCAACACCATTCGATCCAAGTAGGATCTATTACCAAACATTAGTACCCTCCGGTAATTTAACATGGCTATGGAAAATCACCGTTTCTAATTGGTAAATCATTGAATTCAATGGGCCATCTGTAGCAGGTCGCAAACTGTAAAAACACCATTTATAGTGGTTACCCTCTGGTAAACATACAAAAACTATGGAACAATCACCATGCTATTAATGGGGAAAATCCACTATTTCGACTGGGCCATGGCTTCAATAGCTATGTTAGTCACAACCAGAGGGTATATGAGGGCTTTACTAAGGGATCCCCAGTCGTCACCGGTATACTAAGCCCTGGGACTTGGATGACGATAATGACTGGGACAACTCACTATAAATGGCAATTTTCAATAGCAAACTGTTAGTCATAACCAGAGGGTAAATGCCCAATCACATCGCCAGTTTCGGTTGGTTCAGTCGGTTCAATCTCCAAGATTTCATGCTAAATCTCCAGCTGTTTTTTTAACTGGGGATATCTCATATTTAGCTGGGGTATCATATCAGGGTGGTGGTATACCTACCAACTGGGGTACCGCCTGGGAAAATCGGCTACCCCCAATCACCAGTTGATATGTGGTAAACATCCCATTTATTGATAGCTGGTTGGTGGTTTCAACCTACCACTTATTAGTGATAATGGAACTATGGTGGTTTTGCTGATATCCTGGTATGATTTACTAATGATATTATCAGGTTGGTGGTTTCAACCTACCCCTCTGAAACATATGAGTTCGTCAGTTGGGATTATTATTCTCAATATATAGGAAAAACATGTTCCAAATTACTTTACTTCGTGTGATCCCCACCATGACATTTATAGATTTTCTTACTGGCATTCTATCTGGCACTCTATCTGGCATATCTTCTGGCATTCTATCTGGCAAATCTTCTGGCATTCTATCTGGCATTCTATCTGGCATTCTATCTGGCGTATCTTCTGGCATTCTATCTGGCAAATCTTCTGGCATTCTATCTGGCAAATCTTCTGGCATTCTATCTGACATATCTTCTGGCATTCTATCTGGCATTCTATCTGGCATATCTTCTGGCATAT
>Ga0126342_10009366_pt1 | contig 17552 bp, 13 predicted proteins | sample Cyp1metagenome_FD_92528 | JGI IMG/M metagenome (GOLD analysis project Ga0126342, IMG submission 92528) | Coral microbial communities from Lord Howe Island, Old Settlement Bay, Australia - Cyphastrea 1 metagenome | ecosystem: Host-associated > Invertebrates > Cnidaria > Coral ... | reverse complement strand
ATTTCAAGATATTTCAAGATATTTCAAGAATCTAACGGGAATAATTAGGTCCGGTTTTTTCTATGGTCCCTTTAAAAAAGTGAATCCAAGTAAAAGGAAGAACCTATAGCGTCGTAGCCTTTTAAGAGGATAGTTCAATTTAAGACATATAAGGCCAAATTGTAATAATGTGGGTAAAACGGGCCGCCAGTTCCAAAGCGCTGCTCCGCCACCTAAGGTGTGTCAACAGCTGCACCATTGCTGGAGGTTTGGTGGGTGGATTCTTCCACCAAAGTTGATCCATTCAAAATATCACTGTTGATTGGTTATGACATACGGGTAAAATGTATACTGGCTTATTCCGGACCATTAAAACATATTAAAACCCATCATAGGAATATACACGATGCAACCAGTATTTAGTTCATGGGATTGGATAGGGGTATTTTTTTCATGGATCATGTTGTGGCAACTTTGATGAGGAAACTGATCATTAACCATAGGGGTACCTTATGTCCAGACCCAATTTTGCTGGTGAATCTGCGCGGGCAATCTATTGAACAGATTTCGCAGGAAAAGAAAACAACATCACAAGACAAAAACCTTTCTTGTAGCATATAAGTCCAACATGATCTAACATGTGTTTCCATATTATTCTTGCAACGGATGTTTCACTACTTTAGACTGTTCTATTTGTTTCTGGCGATTGTTAAATATCAAACTGCAAAAAAATAGCACGATTGTTGGCTAATTACCACTAACTATTATTCATGGATTACTTTCCCATTATATTTTCTGCATTATATATCTATAGTTATTTGATGTGAGTTGATCAGTCTTTTCCAGCATTATTGCACTGTGATATGTTTTTTCCATATCTTCCCATTATAGATCATATCATTATTATATCTCCATTATGAAATATCCAACTATCATATATCTAACTATTATGTTCCCATTATGTATATATATATATATCTCCATGATTTTGGAATATTATGACATATTCCCATATATACATACATTATATATCATTATATCTCATATATAACTATCATATACCTGGATCTTCGAAAGGACACAAATAATTGTCCGTTTGCAAGATTTCTGCCATTAGGGCGGATTTCTTGTAAAGGAGCTGGAAATGGTCATTTTTTGACTACTGTGGTCAATTTTGGATTTCGTACCTTTTGGGCTGATATTACTCTACTTTGCGTAAAAATGTGTCGATTTTTCTGGGCGGAAATTCCCGGGAAAAGGGCGGACATACCCGGGAAAAGGGAGGAAATACCCGGGCAGATTCATCATGACTCAAAAAATGAAAACATGAAGTGGTAAGTGTTTTTGTTGAAATGGTAATTTTTATTTTGAAATGCACAAATCTACAGAAAATGGACAGAAATCAAACAAAAATCTGCCCTGGAAAGAAAATTGTAACCAATGAATATCCAGGTATCTAACTATATTTTCATACATCATTATGAAATATCTCCATGATTTCTCTATGATTTCCCCATGTTAAATCCGCAACACAAAACGCTTCGCGAACACGGCACGGCAGGCCGTGTTTGGTGCGCCAACTTGGGCGACTGCAGAGCCGCACTCGTCACCTTGGAGGCGTCAATGGGCTGCTTGTTACCCCTGTTGGTTGATGATTTTCATGGGGATTTCACCATGACATATATCCTATCTATAGATCCTACATCCTGAGATTTTTGAGAGTCCGGATATATAGGTTCATAATGGTTCATGTATATATATATATATATCCTCAGGACATCCAACAAATTGAGAATATTTATAGGGGGTTAACCAGCAATATTATGGGGTAAAATAGTGTAAACTGATAGTCATGGTTGATTGAGGATTAGTTCGGGGATGACAAACTATCCTTGAAAAACAGTGGAGATTAATCGATTATTTATTTCATAATCCTAGAACGGGGCATGCCGATTTTCACCAACACCTCTATTTCATTGAACGAAAAAGTTCAGGATTTATTTCAAACTGCTGAAATGACAGTTCGGGTGCCCTGGTTACAGCTGGTTCGTTTCTTGGTGGTGAAATCCCCACTGGATGGTGCCATGATGGATCCAGATGACCAGGTTTGATCCAATAAAAATGCTCGGTCATCCCGGCATGAGAAAGGCACCATCCATTGGGTAAATTCCCAAAGTTTTTGGTGGGTAAATTCCCAATGATCAATGCATAAACGCACCATCCCCCAGAAAAAGAAAAGCATTTTTTGGTTGGTGCTATAGATAAACCATTCCCAGTCATGGCTGGTTTATTGCATTGTTTTAACCACATTATAGGGTTTAAGCATCATACAGTTGTAGGGCGTTTAACCATCATGTTTCCATATTTAACATGGTTTTACCCATTTAATCTGGAGAAACATGAAGAGTTTATACCGTTAATATTATAGATGGGTGACTTGACCATCAACGATGGAGGGTACCAATGGACCTGTGTTTCTTGTTGAAAGCATCATATTTCCATCCATTGGTGGAGGTTCGAGTGTTGAGCCATTCCAAATCTGAGAATCCAAATCTGAGCGTATCCTGAGTCTAAGCCTGAGAATTGATTTATGATGATTCAAGGTGGTGCCTCTCCAGTCATAATATAAGTTGTTTTCTAAGCCCCGTTAAGTATAGATATATCTACTACCATAAACCCAAGTGAAGTTGGGGTGAACTGAACCAACTTAGCTAACTATGGGGGTCATAATGGGGTTGATTGTGTCACTGTTTCCACTCTATATATATATATGTATATGTATATATATTATAAGCATAGCTATAGGGGCATATTCCCTTTGGTAATTCAAGGGGTTGCTAAAACAAATAACCCAATGCGTGGAGCCTATCACCGTGGTCATGTTTGCTGCTGGATTGTACCCCTGTTAACTAGTTCAATTAATATCTAGCTAGCCTTATAAGTTAACTTCGTCAAGACTTTGCATACGTCCCAAATTTATGATATATCTATAGTGGATTATATCTAATATTGTAGACAAACAAGTAACTTAAGTATTATATCATATTATATCTCTTTATCCCTAAATCATCGAAAACTATCACCATAACCCATGATTATCCCATGATTCTCCCATTGGAGGCTCCAAACTCTGGTGCTGTCAAGGCTGGAGCAGGGAACTGTTGCGCAGGGAGTTGGGTCAATGATATAACCAAGCAATGCCATGGAACATAGCTGGAAGGCTAGGAGGTTTATATGATATGATCATTGGTCGATGTGTTTCGCAAAATTACTTTTTTTCCATCCTATAGTGTGCAGGTTGAATGAATAGATTTGCTTTCGTTGATTGTGGAAGCAAGGCTAGCCTCAGCGAATGAGAGTTCTGGTGAAATGGTTGGGGAGATCAGCCCCACCTGAGGTTAGTGCATGTTGTTGCGAACAACACCTGAGACGAAGTTGAGAATGTGTTGCTATATGATGTTATATGCAACCATTAGTTATTTACGACCATATACTACTAATACTAACATTATATTAATCAATCATGATGATACAACTATTATCAAAGGACGTTTAGTTAGAAAACTTCCGAGTTACGGACGATTGTCATGGCCAGCATTCTCACCATCATAGCCACCAGATCATCATGTCAACAACATCATCACCAAATAGTTGGGAAGTGTAACAGTTCGGGAACGTGTGAATTCAGGCTTGAAAAGACTCTCGGGCGCGAAAACCTGCGTTTTTGTCCGGTAAAGTGGCTTCCGTGGTCGCCGAAGTAGGGTCTTTGTTCCCGCGCCGACGGAGTGACGCAACGTCCCTCCACTCACGCGGTTGCTTCGTCACTCTGCGATGCAGCGCTGCACTGCTGTGCGCTCAACTTTCTGGCTCTCCATTTCGCAGGAGCCAGTTCTTGCGGCTGCAAGCCATTCTTCTGTTCCGTTTTCTATCATATAGTTCCCACAAATGCGAGCTCACGCGTTCCCAACTGTTACACTTCCCAACTTCTTGATGATGATGATGTGGTTGACATGGTGATGTGGTTGACAGGAAAACATTTTCTGTGACATCCAGCTCTACAGTCTCGTGCGCATTTACCGTGCGAACCTAATCCAAAGCTGATTACGATTTTTATGTGAAATCGAGCTCTCGCTACATTCTCGTGCACATTTTGCCGACCCCATCTCCCAAAAGAGCTCCGAGACTGGTAGTTTTTTACGATTTTTATTATGTAAAACCGAGCTCTCGCCACAGTCCTGCATGTCCATTTTTTGTCGACAACTTTTGCAGATCGAGGCCCGCACCCGCGCGTGAAGGAATTGATTGAAGCATTGCGCAAGTCGAAGCATTTCTGGCTCGCGCTGTGGAGACGTGTCAACGAAGGCGACAGAATGCGCATCCCCGATGAGACGTCCATTCATTCAATCACTCACTCACTCATTCATTCATTCATTCATGTCATTCATTCACTCACTCATTCATTCATTATCTCATTCACTCAATCACTCATTCCTTCCTTCCCTCCTTCACTGCTTCATTCCTTTATTCCTTCATTCCTTCAATCATTCATTCTTTCATTCCTTTATTCCTTCATTCTTTTATTCCTTCATTCCTTCGTCCCTTCATTCCTTCATCCCTTCATTCCTTCATTCCTTCACTCCTTCATTCCTTCATTCCTTCATCCCTTCATTCTTTCATTCCTTCATTCCTTTATTCCTTCTTTCCTTCATTCCTTCATTCCTGCATTCATTTATTCCTTCTTTCCGTCATTCCTTCCTTCCTTTATTCCTTCATCCCTTCATTCATTCATTCATTCATTCATTCAGTCAGTCAGTCATTCAGTCAGTCATTCATTTCATTCATTATTTCCTTCGTTTGATCCTTCGTTCGTCTGTTCTTTGGTTCTTTCATTCTGTCCTTCTGTTGTTCATTCATTTGTTCATTCGTTAATTCATTCATTCGGTCGTTCGGTCATTCATTCACTCTTTCACTCATTCACTCATTCACTCACCTTCATTCCTTCATGCTTTCATTCATTCATTCATTTATTCCTTCCTTCCTTCCTTCTTTCTTTCTTTCTTTCTTTCATTCTTTCATTCTTTCATTCATTCATTCATTCTTTCATTCATTCATTCATTCACTCATTCATTTATCAATTCAATTCAGTTCAATTCAAATCAATTCAATTCAATTCATTTCATTCATTTCATTCATTTCATTCATTCCATTCATTCCATTCATTCCATTCATTTCATTCATTTCATTCATTTCATCCATTTCATTCATTACATTCATTTCATTCATTTCATTCATTACAATTATTTCATTCATTTCATTCATTTCATTCATTTCATTTCATGTCATTTCGTTTCATTTCATTTCATTCATTCATCCCTTCATTCTTTCATTCCTTCATTCCTTCATTCCTTCATTCCTTCATTCCTTCATTTTTCACCCATTTACTCATTTGCTCATACCTCATTTGTTCATTTGTTTCATTCATTTCATTCATTCATTCATTCAATCATTCATTCATTCATTTATCCGTTCATTCATTCCTTCATTCGTTCATGTTTTTTTCATTTTTTTGATTTCATTCCATTTGTTCGTTGGTTCACTCATTCATTGTCTTTTTGTTTCATGTAATTTCATGTCAATTTTCCATTCATTCATTCATTCATTCATTCATTCATTCAATCAATCATTCAGTCATTCATTCATTCATTCATTCAATCAATCATTCATTTCATTCATTCCATTCCATCCATCCATCCATCCATTCGTTCATTCATTCATTCATTCATTCATTTTTTCTTTCATTCATTCAATCATTCCTTCCGTCATTCATTCATTCACTCGTTGGTTCATTCAATAAGTCATTCATTCATTTATTGATGGATAGTTTTTTCATTTCATTCATTTCGATATCATTTCGATCATTTATTTTTTCCTTTTAATATTTCTTTTCACTCGTTCAATCAGTCATTCAGTCATTCACTCACTCATTCACTCACTCACTCATTCATTCATTCATTCATTCACTCATTCATCCTTTCATTCATTCATTCATTCACTCATTCTTTCGTTCAGTTCCTCCATTCATTTTCATTTCGTTTTCATTTTCATTTCGTTTCATTCCGTTCCACTTCATTTTTTTCATCAATTTATTCATGTTTTTTTCATTCAGTTTGTCGTCCAGTCATCCAGTCATTCACTTCATTCATTGCATTCATTTTCTTCAATTCATTTGGTTCAACTCACGTCTTTCCAGCTCACCAACAGTTCCTATAAGCAAACTGGTTCCTATAGCCGCGTTCTATTTTTGAAACTTCCGCCCCGGCGCGTCCCGGGCACTACCTGGTATATATATGTATTTATATATATATATACGAACGATGATTTAGAATACCCTGCGGTAAACGTTTACATAGATGTAGAAAAAACGATAGTGTCCGTAGAAAAATAATTTGCACATGATTGTTTTTTGACATCTATGTTGGTTTTTCATTTCCTACCTTTGAGTAATGGGTTTAAAGGAAGCCAACATCTGGTGTTGGTCCTGGGCTTGCAGGCGGAATCTCTAACTTGGCTATCAAGAGATCACAAGGCCATCGACGGTTGTTACGAGGGAGCTGCATTTGCCTCGATGAACTTGGATTTAATGGGAATATAATGGGCATATCATGGGATTAGTTATCAACTGTTAAATATTGCCTTTTAACACACAGCAATAGGACCTGAACCATCCATAAATGGATATAATGAGGATATAATGGAGATTTTATTAGGCATAAATCCCATCCTCACAAAATAAAAAACACCCTGCAGAAACCATGGTTTAGTAGGCGATGAGATCAAATATTTGGAACCAAAAAATGGAGGTGGTTTAAATTACGGGGATGGGATTGCAGTGGGGATATAGGGCATATGATATGATTTGATACATAGTGGAGATATAGGTGGGACAAGGTTTGCTGTCATCATGTGGGGCTGAGTGAGGGGTGAACATTACGAGGTTCACTGATTGGGACTCATCTCCAACTTTGAGTCTTTCTTTATGAACCAGTATTGTCATCTTTAGTTTTTTTGGATTGCATCCTCCATGTCATTGCATTTGCTGAAAAGTTCTCTGGGCTCGCTTTTGTGTCTCTGCAAAGGTTCAATCATGACCTTTGCCCAGGTTTCTTTGAGAAGCCTGTATGTGTTTGCATGATGTGGATTTACAATTGCAACCATGCATGTCAGTTATCGCCTTGATCATTGTATTGTTGTTTGACGGGTTCGAAACAATATGACAAGCGCCTCCCATCAGACCTGGACTTTAGGAAACTGCAGTGAGTAAATCCCAACAATCACACGAGGTACCCCAAGAAAATATCCGGGCAAGAGACCCCAAACAGTGTGGGGGAATGGGGCGATAATATATGATAATGCTGTTGGCGATGATGATGATGATGATGATGATGATGGTGATGATCATTGTTTTGATGAGGATGATAATGTAGCGGACGATGATGTTGAAGATGATGATGTTGAGGAGGATGGGGATGAGTGCGGAAGATGATGAAGTAGTGGAGGATGATAAGGTGGAGGTTGATGATGTTGAGGATGATGATGCCAAGGGGGAGGAAGATGATGATGTTGAGAATGATGACGTTGAGGAGGAGGAGGAAGATGATGATGTTGAGGAGGAGGAAGATGATGGATGTTGCGGATGATGATGTTGAGGAGGAGGACCGATGGCAGGACCAGGACCCACACTTTGCGCGAGTCTTCGCAATCGAAATGCACTTGGACATTTCCCAAGAGCAACTTTATGCGGAAATTTACCGTAAAAATGCCCGGGCCCAAGACCGGGGACCACAGTTTGTGCGAGCCTGCACAGTCGAAATATGTCGAAATGCACTTGGACATTTCACAATAGCCATTTTGCGCGGAAAATCAGAGGTAAAACGCCGCCAACAAGCACCGGGCTTTACACCTACCGTAAGATCCCCTCAGTGTGGACACACTGTTTGGAGAATGAACTTCAACTTCAACGACATTGTTGGGGGTTGAAAACTTGTCGTGAGCACATCACATCATTTATCGGCTCTTCCGGGTCCCCACAAAATGTTTCGCGTCTGAAACAGTCGCTTCATGCTGAAGGCCAGTTGTCCTATCGAGCAAAAAAGGATAGAGGCAGTTGGTGGAAGTGTCTGGGAGCCTAGGCCCTCCGCGGTGTCAGTCCATGCGCGGGTGTCGGTTGGTGGTGCCTAATAGCTAAGTTGATTGATGTTTTCTTTGGCTAAAGGGGTACAATTAATCCTACAAATTACTACAAACATAATTAATTTGGGGGCACCACATTGTTGCAGCCACCGCGTGGTGTTGAAATATGTTGACATGGTCCAGCTCTATCTAAAGCCTTTGCGAGAATTGATCCGGAAGTCCTCTTGATGCCTTTGACCCATGTCCAATAGTTGGATTACCCTCCGATAATCAGCTCCAAAGCCGGCTGGAAAACATCCCAGAAGCAGCAATACTTCGATGATTTCCCAGATCCCAATTATATATCCCCATTCATATTCCGTTCATATGCTATCATGGTTTAATGTGGCAAAGCCAACGCTACATATATAAACATACGATTTAGGATGGTCTATATACCACGCATGTAAGGTCATTTAGGGCATTGTTTGTTGTTTTTCCATGGCGCAATGCGCCGTGATGCCCTGAAATGATCCGAATCGCAGCATTTTGAGCGCTGAAATCTTTGGGTTGTTTTGTCAGAGATTTCCAAGGTATCAAGGTGGTACATGACAATTTGGATCAGCAAACTCTTTCGTGCTTCCAATTTTCTTTTTTGCCCTGAAGAATGGCACATGATTCACATCCCAACTGATGGAATCGAAACGTTGGTCGATTGTTCACACAATTGGCGAAGAAACGAAACTCGCAAGCCAATCGACGTTCGTCGGTTGGCTTCATTGTTCATTCAAAGCGACGGTCGCTGCACCATGGACGCAGCGCCCCCGTTGATAGCCGCAGTTGTTCTGGTCGTCATCTTCGGACTTGGAGTTGTTCCCATGCTCGTGGCCAAGCGCGGATGACTTGTTATGCTCGTTCTGGTAAACACTCCACAATCCACACTCTAGAGTCCACACTCCACACTCTACACACTGTTACACTTTACATTCCATACTCCAGACTTTGCCCCCCACTCCCACTCACTTCAAACTCTACTCCGCACTCTTTACTTTAAACTCGACACACTGCACTCAACACTTCATACTCTACACTTTACACTCCACACTCTTGTCTCCACACTTTATAGTCTATACTCCACACTCTTCACTCTATATTTTTGTCACGCTCCACACCCTACACTCCTAACTGCGCACTCTGCATCGACGCTTTACACTCCACACTGCACATGCGCACTCTACACCCTACACCACTCTCTACACTCTACACTCTACAAATTACACTCCACTCTCGACACCCTGCACTTGACACTCCACACCTGGCCTGGCACTCCCCCACTTCCCACACTACAGTCTACAATGGTATGGTTCCAAAAATGTTACACTATTTCCCTTAAAAAAATGCTTTACGTGATGTGCATTTGGGTTCGTGGGTTGGAAATGGTTGGAACAGGTTTGGGGACAAGGATCCTTCAGGAAACATAAATTTCTTTGTGTAGGGCTCAGGAAGGTTTGTGGTGCGTAAAAACCTGTTCAGGCTTAAAACTGTTCATTCTCATCAACAGAATCAACATCACCATCATCACCAGAATTGCTGCAAGTACCATACGATTTATAGGGTTCGAACCCAATATTATGTATATATATATTGAAATATAATAATTATATAATATATATACATAGGCTGCAATATCGGACAAAGTGAGAGGTTCCAGCTGAATACAATATGTATGTTTTAATATATATATACAGTATATGTTTTTTTGATGCTGTGGATATTTGTGTTTTGATCCTGATTCAATTTGTTTGATGCCGCAAATGCTTCTTATTTGCCCTCATGGATGGGTTATAATTTCTAGTTGCAGTGCAATTGGCACAGCAATCATCACTGTACAGCTTTGGGCAGCTCAGTCGGAGATCCGCTCAAAAAAAGTCAACAGGACATTGTCAAATCAGCGGTTCCCGATGAACATTTTGTAGGAAAATGATCGGGAAACATGGAAAAAAAACCATTCCATCTCATGGTTGGGAACCATTTTCCCCATTTTTGTCGTGAAAAAATGTTGCATTCATGTTCATTATTTTCTATCCAGGTGCGAAATCTTCAAAATTTACGGTGACATCCTCGTTTCGGCTGGGGTTATATTGCAACTATATGTATATATATATCTTCCCATCATATCCCAGTGAACGGAAGGGTACAGAGTGCATGGTTGATATTTCAATTTTTCGGCCTATCAGGTTTGCCACAGCCATCCAGGTGTGTTCTCCTCCGCTCAAGGCACCAAAAAATCTGTGTATCATGATGACGAAGTAATATATATATATATATATACAATATATATATATATATATATATATTGTATATATAATGCATCCAATAATCGTGGATTTTGATGAGTTGTGTATTAAACATATTTTACCACCACACTTCGCACCACTGATGTGTCACCTTACATGCACCTATTACATTTGTACTATTTGTGAGTATGTATCTTCCTGTAGGTTTCAGAATTTTGGTGGTTTCAAAGCATAGGTACTCGTATTTTCCCACCAATGTACACATATACGATGACATGTATCTATATATACGTATATATATATACCTATGCTATCATATAAACTTTTACACTTTTGTACTTATTTTCATGTATTATATATATATATATCTATATTTATATTTATACAGACATATATATATGTTTATATTTGCATATATCATATAATTTATGATTCCATTTGACAATTTGTTTCTTTGGGGAGTTAATAGTTGTTGGTTTCAAGCTAGCGTCCCTTAGGTCATAGATGGCCGAGTCGAAGGTCTGGAGCCTTCAAGGCCGATGCAGAAAGATGTGGAAAACCCATGGGAAAACCCCCATGGAAAATGATCAAACAATGGTGGTTTTTCCACATCGAACTGTTAGTTTACCCTGGGCTATGAAAACGTGTTTTTTCCATCCAAGTATCAAACATCCCTCAGAAACCATGGTGTTGTAGGGGATTAAACACATAGATGGGACCATTCAGTAGGTTTTTTTAATGTTAAGGGGGTTGGATTTGAAACCAAAACTACCAAAAGTTATTTTCTTTTGGTTTTAAAATCAACCATGGGGATTTGGTTTAACGATCAACAAAAAGAGACTGAAGGTTTGTCTAGACATGGGGGATAATTGCACGTATGGGCCATGTTTTAGGAGGGAAACTTGTGATGCCCTCTGGTAAACTAATATAACTACGGAAAATCACCATGTTTAATTGGAAAACTCACTATAAATGGCCATTTTCCATAGCTATGTTAGTTTATCAGAGGGTAAACCATGTTTTTTTTGGGGTAGCCACTTCTCAGACAAACCAGAAATGGAAGCATTGGCCCATTGTGTATGGTCCAGCAGGAAATTGATGGATCATGGAGGCACTATGTTTTGCACATGAAAGATAGGAAGTTGGGAACGCATCCCACTTTGTAAGTGGTGAATAAACCCATTGATGTGTATCATTGGATTGTTTTAGGGGTAAATCTACGGGAAACAACGTTTTCCCCCATCAAATATAGGGGTTTCCTGAACAAATTCTCTTAGACCAATGTAATGAATTATCTAACTGGGGATATTGAACATATATTACATACAGTATATATATATATATATACATATATATATTACATATTATATACCTGGTTTATTTCATATGGTTGTTTCCTAGTTTCTAGCTGGGCTTCGTCCAAGTATTCTTCCGCTGGAGGAAACATGACCACAGGATACCACAGGCCTGCAAGTAGATCATCGTTTCAGTTTTGCCTCATGGTGAGTTGTTTTTCCCCCACGTTGATAGTTGCAAGAAATTTTGTAGGGGGAAAGCATCCGGCTATGTGAATTGGTCATAACATGTCATAACCTACGATACCGGATGACAGGGGAGATGAACATCAACGACATGTTTTTTGGTGTGAAAACCACAGTACCGGACTTTGAATCACGACCATGTCAGACGAATATGGGGTTACACGATGTTATACTATGTTATACTGAAAAAAACAATGCAGGTAATACAGGTAACGAATTACCATAGAATATACATAATTATACATATCCAGGACCTGTCAAACAGTGGGATTCCCCTTTCTACTCGAAATGGCGGATGGCATTTTTGGGGTCCCCATATGTGGGGGTTTCCCTCCATGTTGGTGCTGTTTTGAGTCCCCAGGTTTCTGTTTGGTGGTTTCATCAAAAGGCAATGTCCATCAATGATTCCATGTCTACGTTGAATTACCAGAGGATACTCCTTTGTTGTCGTAGACTTGCTAACTTAATGTAACTTATATCCCCATCCCAGGATTGTCCCCATCAAATCAGAATCCCACTATTCAACGTGGAATTCCCCGGGGATACCCTCTGGTAAACATACAAAAAACTATGGAAAATCACCATGCTATTAATGGGTAAACCATCTATTTCGACTGGGACCATTTTCATCCATCTATACCATGGCAAACTGTTAATTAGTCATAACCAGAGGCTATCCCCCCATCGCAGGACCTTGGGGGATTTCGATGTGAAGATGACCGTGAAGCCAGGCGTCATCTCCATCGTCCCTGAGGCGCGGCGAAAACGCGGGTCTCGCGGCGAGAGAGTCCGAAACGATTCAGCCCCCGATGTACAATGCAATGTATGACTTAATGATACTTAATATGTACAGATATGTATATATATAGATATACATTATGGTATAATATGTATATATATATATATAGATATTATGATATATATATACACATATATTAATATATATATATATACACATATATTATGATATATATATATATGATATGTACATATACATATATATATATAATATGTACATATATGTATATATATATATGTATGTATATATATGTACATATGTATATGTATGTATGGTGACCGCCCTCACGAGGGCCTATCTTTTGATATCTCCATGAGGCCTAACAAAAAACTCATTGGGTACCATGGTAGATATCCCGGTGGATTTTCCAGTAAGCCACGTGTGATTTCCTCATCAGATGTCACTGGAATGATGCTTAGGAGGGGAATCATCTCCGGCATTTCACAGTTTAATAAATACATTTCAGCTATTTTGAGATTAGTGATTATAATTCAGCCAGATATACATATTTATGATTATATATGACTATAATAATGATAATATTATGATATATACATCATACATCCACACACAAATGCGTTATCTCGGTGTTCCAGGTCCGCAGCATAGACCTTGGTGCAGGCCAGATCGGTGCAGTGGCCATGGTGGGGTTTTCGAAAAATCGAGTGGGCTACCGGGTTACCCCTAAGGTATGGCCATGTGAGATGGAATGGGATCAAAACTAGGAATTGAACCTTGAGAATTACCCTCTGGTGAACGTTTACATAGCTATTGAAAATGGCCCATTTATAGTTGATTTACATTTACCCATTAATAGCATGGTGATTTTCCATAATGTGAAATTACCAGAGGGTATTGGCTAAAATGGAGGATTTTGTTGCAATTTAGATCAATTTAGGCAATGGTGGTTGGACAGTCAGTGAGGTTTTAGACCGATGGTGGATTTGGAACCCGCAGGGGTAGCCTGAAAGATTGGGAATGAACCTTTAAAAATGAGGGGGGGATAATACCAACCATCTTATTGAAAACCCGTATTTTTCATGGCCAAGACACGGTTGGGCGGTGCGGGTCTTATGGGTCAAAACTCTTGGACCCAAACTTATGGGTCTTATATGGCTTACTGCGATATGATGGGAAATAGAACCAACAACACAATATGGCTCTGGCCTTCAAAATGTATTGGATTTGCCATGAATCGGGATAGCCATCCGGCATGGGATCGGGAAGTTTTATATTTCATTCCTCCAAATTGGAGGCATCCGGAGGCATCCGGCATACATTTTCAGACAAGCCATGTTTTAAGCAATACCTGTTCATCTGAAGTCTTCATCTATGTGTTTGTTGAAGCATTTGCCCTGTGAAAATTGGATCGTAGTGACCAACTGACGGTGCAAAAATTGGCAAACAAATAGTGGGTTGGCAACATGGTCGTACATGTTTCCACTTGTTGAGATGATGCCATAATATCCCACCAAAAGAATCCACAAAATGCTTGGTATATCCTTTAGTGATCTTTGTTGCAATAACTTTCACCAACACCCGTGTTTCAAAAGATCAGAGTTTCCATGTCTTTCCCCATTGTTCAAAATGTATTTTCCATGGGAAAAATGGGGGACGACACCATGTCTTGCCCCATTGTTCAAGGGTTTTTCCCCCCATTTTTCCCATGTTTCAACCCCCATCTGACCGCCATCGGCATGGCCAGGTTCGACGGCCACCGGCCGCCGAGCGGTCCTGATGTGCGCCACCGACGGCGTGTGGGACGTCATGAGCGGCCAGGCCGGGGGGCCGGGGGGCCGTGCTGAGGCCTCGACAAATTTGGCGTTTGTTGGTTGGAAAAATGAGGGATTTGATCGATGGGGATTTACACCAAATATATAAATATTGCAGTTTTTAGATAGAGTATGATGATCAACTGTGGGATTTAGATACATTTTTTTTTCGAAAACCATGCGTTTTGTAGTAGGTCTGAGTCATAGTCACATGCCAAGATATCGCAAATCATAGATGTCCCAAATTCCCATTGGTTGGTTGATGAATAGAGAGGTTTCTTCAGAAAGCCCTTTAACAACAGGTTTCTATGATGATAGATGGGATTAACCGTTAGATTAACCAGCTTCCCGGCCCCTCTATTTTTCGCAAAGGTGGGGATGGGATGGTTCACCAGATTTGAGCTGAGCGAAAAAAGCCATAGCTCTGTTGATGGCTTGGGGGGATCTACTATGTGGTTCACATAGATTATGAACTAACATAACTAACCCACAATAGACATATTTACTAACCAACCAGTAGAATAGGGTTATTTTTCATGGCTCACTTGCGTTGAAAAACTGGTGATTCAACTATCGAAAAATTGGGATTTAACAATTAAAAAAGAGGATTTAACCAAATGAAAAAAGGATAATATGACATCTTAAGGGATTTATTCATCAGGGGGCATTTAAGTTTCCAATAGTGTGATTTTAAGTTTCAAAAATCGGTATTGTGGTGCAACGAGGGGATTTACACCAAATATATATAAATATTGCAGTTTTTAGATAGAGTATGATGATCAACTGTGGGATTTAGATACTTTTTTTTTTTTTCGAAAGCATGTGTTTTGTAGTAGGTCTGAGTCATAGTCACATGCCAAGATATCGCCAATATGCTTATCATTCAAATGCTGAAGTATGTGGGTCATTTCGAGCGACCTGACCACGACACCACTACAAATGATGGCAAAGAACTAGCCCGAAAATCACCTTATGTTAGCTTGATTAAGCATTAGTTTGATTTGACACTAAAATTCCTGGTTGGTGGTTTGGAACGTGGCTTTTATTTTTTCCATATATTTGGAATGTCATAATCCCAACTGACTGAAATTCAGTCACATCTCAAATGACATGCGCAAAAGAAACTCGCGGCACGAGCAAGTTGTTGGGTCCATCAAATTGGTACCCAATGTTTGAGCCATGGCCAAATTTGATAGCCATTTCAGGTACCTAAATTGGAGCTGCCTACCATTTATAAGGCCTTTTTTTCAGGCCTATGTAAGGGGATATGCCCCCACACACTGGCTTTCTATAGTACCATACAGTAGCTCCATTTTGGGGTCCTGAAATCGGCATGAAGTGTCAATGTTAAACCAAGGTTAAATCATGTTATAAATCCATATTGTTGATTGCTAGCTTCTTTAGACTGATCTATGGGCAATCAAAGCATCCTCACAACTAGTAAAAGTATGAAGCTTCATTGCTGAGAGCTCAGCCAGAAATTCCTATGAATCATATATATAGCCATTATATAGCCATTATATAGCCATTATATAGCCATTATCACTCCCCAAATTAATGTTCCTGGTGGACTATGTTTTTTGTTATCAGGATGGGGTCCAGTATTGCCAGTATTGAGACCATGAAAAATGGTCCGGGCTCGTCAATGGCCAGGATTTTACGTCTTCTAGCCTCTGGTAATTTAACATAGCTATTGAAAATGACCATTTATAGTGGATTTTCCCATTGAAAATTGTGATTTTCCATAGTTATGTTAGTTTACCAGAGGGTATCGTTTCGCAAACTTTCAAAAAGCTTTGCGCTGTAGTTCATGTTCTCCCCATGGCCTTTGCATTAAGACTGCGACAACAACGCACCGCTGTGCCAGGACTTATGCAAAATCACGCAAGCCAGAAAGGACCGGCTGATCTCTGAGCAGAGATGATGGCTGGGCCGGCTTTATTTGTTGCTCGCGCATCAGCGGGTCTATATGGGGGTTTCCAAAAATGGAGGATCCCCAATATGGTTGCTTTCCAATGGAAAATCCTATTAAAATGGATGATTTAGGGGTATCTCCATTTCAGGAAACCTTCATATCTACATATCAAAAGCAAAAATATATAAATACATTAGAAACCACAGGTAGTCAGCAATTTTTGGACCATTGGTTGCTGCGAGGAGCTTGCTTCGTTCTTCCTGCCGGAAGCTGTTCTCGAGGTGAAGATGCCATATAGTGGACACGTGGTGGACCTACTATAGTCACTTTTTTGGGGATGCCCTGGAGAATTTGACTACTGCATAAGCACCAAGTACAACCATTTCTGGAGGTTTCATCATGATCATCATGTCACATCCCCTCCAGAATTGCTTGGTCAAATTTTTATCGAGCCATGGAGGTTGGTTGGGTAACAGTGCGTAACAGGGCTATAGTCCATTAATTCACTCTGGTAAAAGTTATGGCCATGTGAGATGGAATGGGATCAAAACTAGGAATTTAACCTTGAGAATTACCCTCTGGTAAACTAACAGTTTGCTATTGAAAATGGCCATAGAATACTGGATTTACCCATTAATAGCATGGTGATTTTCGATTTAGTTACGTTAGTTTACCAGAGGGTACTCAAGTATACGCCAGTTCCTGACCACTCAACTCATTCCCCGGAATTACTACACTTAGAAACATGTCGCAAGTTTAATTGTCCCCACTTCCCATTTGGATTGCCACATCCCAATTTGCTGAGTTCTAACCACTATTTACATGGACATTTCCAGCATTTCCAGGATTTACCCAGGGTTCACCCATGGTTTACCCATGGTTTACCCCCATAGCTTGGATGCTCCAGTTTTTCCATGGCTTTCCCGTAGCTTCGAGGCCCCAAAGGCCGGAGTTCAGGCTCTACACGAGCTGGCGGAGGACTCCGAGATGCGGCTGTGGGGCTGTGAAGCATTGTAATATATATGGTGATTTTTGGGGAAAATTATATATGTATACATATATATATATGTATATATATAT
>Ga0126342_10009365_pt1 | contig 17554 bp, 15 predicted proteins | sample Cyp1metagenome_FD_92528 | JGI IMG/M metagenome (GOLD analysis project Ga0126342, IMG submission 92528) | Coral microbial communities from Lord Howe Island, Old Settlement Bay, Australia - Cyphastrea 1 metagenome | ecosystem: Host-associated > Invertebrates > Cnidaria > Coral ... | reverse complement strand
ATCATTTGAATCTACTTTCAATTGATTTTCCTTTTAAACCTCAAAGAAATCTATTGAAAAGAAAGGATTTCAATTGAAATCAATTTACTGTCAATTCATTTGAATCTACTTTCAGTTGATTTTTCGTTTAAACCTCAAAGAAATCTATTGATAAGAAAGGATTTCATTTGAAACCAATTTACGGAAAAATTCATTTGAATCTACGTTCAATTGATCTTCCTTTTAAATCCAAAAAACAATCGCCCCAAAAGTTTTTGTGCACAATGGGGTACCATCCAAACAATTGCATTATTGAGGATCTGGGTCAGTCATGGGGTACCCCATTGAAGAAATGTTTGGGTGCTGTTTTTAAATAAGGGTTTAATAAGGCATCTAATTATTTGGGAAACCTGGCATTCTCAAGGCTTTAACATGGATATGGTTTTCTAAAGTAAATGGACCGGACCAGCTTTCCCCAAAGGCGTATAAAGGTGGATAAAACTCCTCCTGAAAAAAAATGGATCTGAGAAAAAACTTCTCACAATAGAGGTCCCCCTCCTTCGGAAGCAGATACTCAATAATTTGTGAAAAATGTCCCACAATAGAGGCCCAGGACACTAATCGGTATCCAACATTAGCTATATCTCCGCCACAAACCCAAACATTAACCAAGTTATAAACCAAGTTAGCTATTGTTTGGGGGCCCCACCCCGTAGCTGTTAAGAAAGTGTTCCAGTTCTTTCCAACATAGAAATAATCTCCCAGGTTTTTGTTTGCTTGGGCCGCGCTTAGGGAGAGTCATTCACTGATCAATGGTGGGTTCTAGTACCAGCCAGCCACCGGTTTGCCGTTTCAATTCTTGGCACTGATATGTACTAATCCGTTCCACGATCATTGATATCAACATTCAGTATGTTCCACTGGCTATAGACTATGTAATTATCACATAATATGTTTGATCATGTCATCATTTTGAGTAGTATCATTGTTCTTGTTCATCATTGCTACTGCTATCGGTACTATTGCTACTACACGTTACAATACATTCAAATTATATTTTATTCATTATAAATATTATATCAGATATCATGTGTTATATCTATACAGTAAATTAAATATCATATATTATATGTTATAAATTAAATATTGTAAATTATATTATATATATGATATATCACATAGTTTATTATATATATATGATATAATATATCATATATTCTACATTATATATATGATATAGTATATATATACTAAATATTAAATGTTATATATTATACATTTCAAAATTTACATTATATATATATATATATACTATATATTATATACTATGTATGATATATGTTGTATTATGCATTAATTACTATATATATATATTGTATATTCAATCATATATTATACATTATGTATTATATAACACACACAAATCATGTACACACATGCAATATCATATATACATATATACACATAGAATCACACATATAATTCAAATTAAGTTAGAATTAAGTCCACATAGAATATATGAGTGTATATGACAATGTCATCTGATATGGCCACCTTTTTTGATTCGTGTGCCTCATCCAAATCCAAATCGTAGAAGGAGATGTTCAACAAGACCTGGTCGTTGCACCAGGGTCACATGGCATGGCTCGTTTTCCAGCATCGAGACCGGAGATCTGAAATCCTACAATGGTTAATATATATATATGGTTATTATATGGTTAATGATGGGTTAATGATCACCATGGGGAGATTATGAAAATGGGATATTGATGGTTAATGATCTTAATATCTGGTTAATGATCTTAATATCTGGTTGGTGGTTTCAACCAACCCCTCTGAAAAATATTGGTCAGTTGGGATGATGACATTCCCAATAGATGGCAAAAATGTTCCAAACCACCAACCAAGTATATAAAAGTAATAACAGGCACATGATAACTATGTCAGCGAAATTGGAGAGCTAGGAACACACAAGCTCAGGAACCATTTGGGATGTTGAAAATCAGGGGATGGGATTACTAATTTCACTTTCCAGGTGAAAAATCAAACATCTGAAGAACAAGGGGCATAAATACCCCTAAAGGTGGCATTTCATATGGAACATGACGATTCAAATGTGTACTGAGTTACTGGGGGTATACGGTATACCACATTCTTGGGCAAATCCATACTTTGTGCATCGACCTACTGTTTTTACTTGATGTTTTTTTGCGTGTCATCACTGAATCCTTTAAGTATCGAAACTCTTTGGAAAGAGTATGCAACCAATCCAAGACACAATTTTCAGGTGCCCTTTCTTCAGAAAACACAAAGCCGTACTAACCAGCAACATGCTGATGGGTTTTCTTTACAACTACCATCCGTTGCGAACGCTGCGCCGCTGACTTGCATAGAACGAGGTGGCGCAGGCCGAGGTGGCTTGCTTCACCAGGCCTTGGTGCCTCTGGATGCCTCTGGGACATCCTGACCTGCAATAGCCAGCAGCAATGACCACGTGCCGTCCGTCTTGTTGCTCGCATGGTACGTGGGAACACATACTGCTGTGCGGCCGGGATCCAAAAAATATCCACTCTCAGAGACGAGCGTAATTTCCAAGACTTTTCTGGTTGGTGGTATAACAACCCCTCTGAAAAATATGAGTTCGTCAGATTGGATCATCATCCCCAATCTGGTTGGGGAAAATATAAAATTCAGGTTTGCTGGGATGAGTTTCCCCAATATTGGTGCTTTGATCATCATCCCAACTATTGGTGGTTCCAAACCACCAACCAGCTTTTCTTCGCTGCTACCATGGACCATGACTGTAGAATATATATAGGCCAGGTCAGTGCATGCCATGCGATGGCCGTATCTTCAGCCATCCCATCCGGTCATCAAGCGTTGCATCGGGAAATCCCTGATCAATTTTGGTTCTAAATGGGACAATCATCATGGTAGATTTCTCCTTGTTATGGTTGATCACTAGAGATCTTTCCTGAAAACCTTCAGTCAGTGTGGCCATTTGATTGATTTTCATACTACATTTGGGATTTCGCAACCAACTGTGGGTGGGAAATGCCAAACAAAAAAGCATGAAGTTGCCAACTTAAAAAAAAAAAACATGTTTGCAGTTGCGTCAGACCCTGAGTCTTGCTTGTCTCATGGGGACCGGGAATCCCTGTTATTTGTCGATCATCTCACCAGCTGCTAGAAGGTGAGCCCCCCTAAGTGATGTTTCTTGATAAACCCATCAGCTATAGTTATATCCCCCATAACCCCTGGATCAGTCAAATCATGTACGTCAACTTGGCTATCAGAAATCAGTTATAAATCCCATCAAATCTCATTTTTCTTGGTTAAATCACCATGTTCTGACACTTTTCATGGTTAAAGCACCGTTCTCCTACATTTTTCATGGTTAAATCACAATTTTCCTACGGTTTTTTTCACTTGCACCAGCCACATGGCACCTCATTGTCCACGATGCTTAGAGATGCAGGGGAACTCTGCTCTGCCAAACTGGACCTGGGGATAATGATTTAGCTGCTGCAAAACTGCTTGGTTTTCTGTCATATAGTGGCATAAATAGGGGATAATGATGGATAATGGGGCTATAAAACAGAATTTAACCGAATATATGTGACTAATATGAGGATGAATTGGGGTATACCGCCCTTTTCCAAACAAGATAAGCATAGATAAGCTACTTTTTGTCTGCATTCATGGACTCAAGAAGCGCTATAATATTCTTGCTCTCCAAATGCAAAAGAAAAAAGGGCTTTGGAACGAAATAGTCACACATATATTCAAACTCTCAAAGCAAACAACTAAATTACATAGATTCTCCAATCGGTTGTGAACCAGGTGGTTGTTGAACTTTCAACCCACGAGGGCGACACAAAATGATGACACATTGGTCAATTCAGGCCATCTTCTTACATGATGTCTATTTGTGACTGGTTACCCACACCACCATCATTCGGGGTTTGGAGCACTGACCAACAGCCCAACAGCACGTCATTTCTGATGTGGAGCATCATCCCATTGTGTTTCTCGTGGCTGGTTAGTCCCACACCTGATTATCTAAGAATCTACTCGATTGCTACTTGGGATCTACCTGGGATGTTTCTCCAAACCATTGAAGTGCTGACCCAACGAATCTCCCGGAAAATTCTCTGCAGAGTTTTCCCTGAGCAGCTGACCGAGTGTAGACCAAGACAGCATCAAAGTTGCCCTTGGACGTTTCAGCCTGCCCGCGGTCAGTTGAGGCCGGGGCTCCAAGCCTTTCATGTTGCCCTTGGGGCAAACGCACTGAAAACGTTCCACTTCATCCCGATTGGTTAGACACCGGAATCCCCCCTTTCAATCATCCGCCAACTGGGGTTTTGAACGCTCAAGTGAACCTGTGAAACACCAAGAAATGGATGTAAATATTGTCGTCATATTTCGGAAGTACAAATCATAGGGCGTGATTGTGATGTGGCAGAAATCATTTACCCAGCAGCCCCAGCAAGGCAAATATTTAGGCGTGTACACAGTGCTCCCTTGGTCCCTTGCATCAAACATCAGAGATCAGCAGTTTCTTGCGGCGATACTCTCTGGTAAACTAACATAACATAACTATGGAAAGATCCACCCATTTTCAATGGGTAAATCCACTATTTCAATGGCCATGGCTTCAATAGCTATTTTGACATAACCAGGCCGGGTATCTGTATCAATCAATATATCAACCCTCTCCCTCCTTGGCCCCCTGGGCCCCCTGGCTGGAATGGTCATTTGGCTTCTCGCCAATGGCACCACTTCCAGTTGGGAACGACTTGGAGAGCCGGAGATACCCAGGTAGACCACATAGTCCTGCTGGCAGCCGGGTATTTCTGTCCGTGACCCTCAAACCGTGGACGTTCTTTCCCATAGGATCCATGTATGGTATATATGCTAACATTGGGGGTATATTGATGGTAAATGTTACCATATATAGCATACATGGATCCTATGGGTTTTTGAAAAAAGTCTGCTTTGGTCGTGTTTGGGTCCACATTTTGGGAAACACAAAAGGGCTGGCTGTCGGACGGACAACATATAAACCCCACAATTCAATTAGGATTCGGCGATATCCCCATTTTGAGACTCACATGACTGACATGTCCCAAATGATGCAACCAGAAAAATCACCGGTTCTCAGCAACCTTTCTCTATATTTGTTATAGCTATAAATGCGGTGATAAGCTTTCAGAAGCCCAACAAAACCAACAAGTTCCCAATAAAACGCACATGTCTTTCCCAAACAATATTGCATTTTCTGCTAGACATATAGTATCAAGTTGGTTGTATATCTAATGATATCTCTTAATACCCCATTCCATCCCATTAAAGTGGCTATGAGTCTATGTTTTACTTTCTGTTAGTTACGTACCTATGGCACCCTTAACCCACTGTTTGGGGGGTTGACATCTAAAGAAAAAAACGGTTTTGTTGAAGATTTTAAGACAACGCATTTTTTTCAAAAACCCCGTTTTGCAAATTTCTATTCGTAATGCCGTAATTTGCTCGCAATTTACAGTACCCGTAATTTCCCATAATTTAACCTTATAATTTCCTGTAACCAAATGCATTGCTGAAAAAACACGGGTTATTTTGAAAAAGACATGCTTTTCTTCTGGCAACCACCCCAAAAAGTGGGTCTTGGAGGCTACAGGTTTATGTACATATAAATACATATAATATTATGGATCCCCCATGACTTAAGAAACCTCCACATATCTAGAGGATTGAGTCATTAGTTGGTTATATCTATAACTTAGATCCCATAGGTTTATGTACATATAAATACATATAATATTATGGATCCCCCATGACTTAAGAAACCTTGACATATCTAGAGGATTGAGTCATTAGTTGGTTATATCTATAACTTAGATCCACACACATAATCCATTCTTAGCAGTTGTTATTTGATTAAGCAATCGTATTACCCATTAGTTATGTATATATATATATACAACTAATACCTAACAAATATCACTGTATTTTATGTCCATACAATTTCCTATGATTACGCATATTATTATGGCTTAATATGGCTTATTATGATATGTCGGTATATTTCGCTATTTCCCATCAGCCCATTCGCATCCATTAGCCATCATTATAGATTATCCTCACAGAATCACATAGATGATTTCCTATTATCACGTAGACTATTGTGGCTTATTATGGCATGGTATTTCCCATGAATTACCCCAGTAGCAACCATTAGCAACCATTGGCCCAAGGGTATCCCAAGGGTATCCCAAGGGTATCAGTTGCATAGCGCCTGCACTGCAGAGACCTCCAGGGGAGGCGACCACTGAACGGCACCGCCCAGCTCGTTGCCGTCCAGGTCGAGGTCGACGAAGGCCACCTGTGACCTGCGGTGCCGGTGACCGGTGCCGATTTCACCAGGAAAATCCATGGGGAATTCTATGGCTAAGGTTGGAAGTAGGGCCATTGGGTTTATGATATATCTGGTTAGATGGGGGTATATAAAGCACCAAAAAAAACTAGATGATGTTAGATGGGGGTTTTATTAAAGTATAACTGGGGGGCACCAGCTCATACATTTTTTGGGCCTCAGATCAATTGGCAAAAACAAGTCAACGTATACTGCAAAAAAAAGTGGATGTCAATTCGACCAAAGATTTGACTTTGATTTGGACTGGCACATGGATGGTGGCTGGCACCCGTGTTTTTGCTTGGTGGTGGCTGGTGGATGAAGGAACAAGCTTGGAAGATAAACAGCAAAACCGAGGCTATCAGCATCAGGCTTGGGGATACAGATCAAACTTGGGGATGCAATCAGCAAAATCAAGTAAGCATTCATCGACTATGTTTGGTTATATCATTTTATATTCCCATAAATGATGGCGAAATTATGAGTCATATACAATGTTTTCTTGGTTATTGGACTGCTTAGTACAAGTGGATATTGAGTAATGAATGCTAGGATGAAACAAGCAACATCTGTTCGTCATTAGAACACTCATCCAAAGAATGCCTCGTCGGTGCCCGGCAAAGCTTATCAAAATCAAAATCTCATCCCAGCAACATGGGGTGGAGAAAAACAGGCTGAGATGATGCAAATGTTTTCTGTTGCAACACATGCATATTCGTGGTTTGAAAGTGGAGAATAGAATTATCACATAACATACCATAACTACATCATACCCCATGATTGGACAAATGGCGGGTAATCCCATGATGATGTGAAAATCGCTTCCCCCTAATATAGAACAGCCCCTAGAAACCGTACAAGTAGTTTTGTAGGGGGAGTTACGTTTATTTGGGACCGTTCAGGGGTGTTCAATATTAGGAGAGGATTAATGTTAGTCAAACATTATTAATACACCATGGTTTGATGGTTTCTACCAGAATTGATGGTTTCTACCAGGTTTGATGGTTTCTACCAGGTTTGATGGTAAACCTGGCCAAGGTTTACTATTGCTTTACTCACATTAGCTTCGAACTTCCAACCCATGCGTGGCAAAAACACGGCGGACGCCGTTGGATTTTACCGACAACGAGCCACGCACTGGCCATGGTGTCCACAATGAGCAGAACACTGGGGAAGCTCCTTGGAGTATCCAAGCGCACCCGAAGTCCCGGGGAAAACCATGGGGGCTGAGACCTGGAAACCATGGTTTACCGAGGAAAAATGGTGGTGTACTGAGGAAGCATGATGATCTCACTATAATTTCACAAAGAACATTGATTTCAAATGGCTGACCAGCTGACCTATTTTGGAAAAGCTAAGGGATAAACATAGTACTATTGTTTTAACTTAGGGGATTGATTTTGGTTTTAAAAAAACAAGTATGGATCTTTTCAGGGATATGTCTCAGGAGATGTCTCAAAATGGAAGCTACTGCAGTGTTTATGACCAGTTGGGCAATGAAGTTTGATACTGAAATGCTGCACCTTTGGTACAACCCCCATATTTCACATACATCGAAAAGGCAGTTATCATGGATTTTGATGGATTTTGCAAAATCTGGAGAATGCCCAACGATTGGGGAAACCATGGCTGAGTTCAAGGGGATCAACTTATATATATATATATGTTTGGTGGTTGACCTACTCCTCTGGAAAATATGATTTGGTCAGTTGGGATGATGACATCCCCAAGATATGGAAAAATAAAACATATTCCAAACCACCAACCAGGATATATATATATATTATGTTTTGCCAATAGCAATCATCTCAAACAATGAACATGTGGGATTGTCTAAACATGGAGTAGGGCGCCCAAATGCCCATTTTACAGGGTAAATGATGATCCACTGGTGGATTTAGGGCTACCAAATTTTCTGACAAGCCCATAAAATCCTATCACCCATGTAATCCCATCCAGCTAATTACCCTCTGGTAAACTAACATAGCTATTGAACATGGCCATAGTTGATTTACCCATTAATAGCGTGGTGGATCTTTCCATAGTTATGTAAACAATTGCCAGAGGGTGCTATTAAAATCTATTAAAGACACCCTAAATGGCCTAACCATGGGCCGCAGGGCTGCAAACCCAAGGCTCTGTTCCGAAAAGTTGGAGGCCGTGTAGACCAAGAAGTGGGTGAAGGGCGTAAAGACCTTGTGGAAGCTGTGGGTGATAGGGCTGACCATGGCCATTCAACTTTCAGGTGTTGAATCGTTCTGAAACATATGGAGGTTTCCTAAGTCATGGGGGATCCCAAAGTCTGGGTTTCAATATGGTTCGGAGGTACTCCCATTTTAGGAAACCTCCATATGAAATTGTTTGAAACTAGGGGGTGCCCATACAATTTCATATGGAATAATCCATGTGAATGAATGATCTGGGTTAGTTTAATCCATGTGAATGAATGATCTGGGTTAGTTTCATATTCTCCCTATAAATGGTAACCTAGTTTCATATTCTCCCTATAGTTCCTATGGTTACTTTTTTATAGGGACAATGATGATTCACATTGAACCATCCAATTTTTTTGTTGGGTTTTCAGAGGGTTCGTCCCAGGTAGAAATATGGCTTTCACGGATCAAAATTGAACATGACAACATGTGTTGAATCATTTACATGATATATGTGTTATACACAATGTAGCTATTGTATTACATATACATATATATATTACATATATATATATATTATGTATTAATCAATTTATTACACCAGCTGAAGATCTAGCGTTTTGGAGCACTTGTATAAATGTTCGACATTGTTCGACCATCACCCAAAGAAACCAAGAAGAAAACTTGAACCTGAAGTCAGCAACTTCACTACCCAATCAAAAGGAGCGAACATCACCAACAACCAATCAACCACTTTGGTTGGATATCCACATTCCCAAGCTACAATCAGCCAACCGAAACCAACCCTCACCAAGCTGAAGCGGCCAAATCCTTTGCAATGTCCAGGGAAGTAGCCTCCACCGTAGCGATAAGCCTCAGCTGCATGTGACCGGCACAACCACACGACGATGAAATTGGACATACTATTCATTGGATGCCTGGAAGTTTCATAACCCAAGGAGGATGTATACATCTTAGCATCCTGGCCTTGCATAAAAGCCCCTTCTGACTTTAGGACTTTGGATTCCCTTCATTTCTTCAGATCGTGGCTTTGACCCATCCGAAATCCACAAATGGGGGTACCCCTAAATGGATGATTTATGAGGGAAAATCTTATTAAGATTGATAATTTAGGGGTACCCCCATTTATGGAAACCTCCATGTTTTTCTGGTTAAATCATGTTACATCCCTCTGTTTGTTGGTTCAAACATGTTTCTGCGTTTATATCTCAACGTCTGTTGCTTCAATACCACGTTTCCTGGGAAAATTTTCCTCTTCCATCCCAAATGGTTCTGAGTTACAGTTACATCCACTTTTTGGATCTTTTTGGTTGGTAAATAGCCTATAATCCCTGTAAATCCCAATCCTCCGGGGACCAACGCTCCGCCCCAGATCGAAGAACTGTCGCCCGCAGAGCGGAAGATTGGTCGCCTGGAAGGACCTCGCTGCGGTGATGGAAGATTTACCATGGACACTTCAACTCTGGTTGGTGGTGAAAAATATGAATGTCAATGGGAAGGATTATCCCACATATTATGGAAAATAAAACATGTTCCAAACCACCAACCAGAACTGGTTGTTCAACCCACTTAGGATTTAAATCTGTCGTGCCGCAAAAACTAGCGATGATTGACGGTCACGTCAGGAAGTCTCAATGCTGAGTGACGTTGTTGCGTCACGCCCTCAGGCATAAGCAGGCGAACAATAGCCTGAGTATTGCTATCCCCAAGCTTAGAGATGCGAACATGTGGTGAAATTCCCTCCTTCAGTGCCGCGCTGACACCTTTTTGCCCTGCGACAATTCCCAAGTGCACAGCGTGGGCTGTAACCGTAAGGCTATTCGGCAAAAGGAGGGCGCAAGCCGCGCCACTGTTGCCCGCTTTACAGTTGCTGTGTTGATTGTGGAGAATGTAAACGCACTCACCGCTGGAGGGAATCGATACGGTGTTATTCATTGTGTGTACTCCTTACAACGATGTTTTTCCAAATTCACAGTTATAGTCATAGAGAAAGAATATAGGTGTTAGGTGTTTTATTCCGAGGGAAAAAGCTTAGATCATATCTTCTCAACCACCCAAAACCGTTAGGTTCACTGGAAACGTCTTGGATCTGGTGCATTCTGGTGCGCTGGACGGGGTGCGAAGCGCTCGTCTTTCCCATGTGTTCAACGTGTATGGAATACTTGCGAAGCTTTAGCAGCAAGAAAGAGGCAGTTTTGCATGTCAATGTAAGTAAATGCCACATGCTTGGATTATATGAGTATATATGAGTGTCCTAACATGTTGAGTTTAGGATTTTTAGGTGATCTGCTTATTTGTTGATTGGATTGTGTTGTACGGGATAAACCTAAACATCAACCCAGCCTTTCTAGACACGAAGACACTGGCTTGACCACGGCTTGCCGCATTCACACATTTTGACCCGGTCTGATTTTCGTACCCAATGAGCCAACTTCCAGGATCGCTCCCACGGTGCAAACGCATTGAAGTAAGTGACCAGCCTTTAATCAAATCAGTTCCAATATCCCAATCTCCTGCGCATATTCATCTAAATACACCTCCAGCGCTACAACCAGGGCACGTCCCATTCTGCACGTTCCATGAGACAGCCGGAGCGTCGATAATCCTCGGCAGCTTTCGGAGAGGGCCATCTATTGGTTGGTTCAAAGGGAACTTGAAAAGGAACACATTAATCTTTATGTTTTGAATAATGGGATATAATGGTCTCAGAATTGGTCTGGTTGGTGGTTTTAACCATCTTGAAAAATATTAGTCAATGGGAAGGATTATCCCATATATTATGGAAAAAAAACATGTTTGAAACCACCAGCCAGTGGTGTTTATATGTTTTTAAGTTGTAATGTAGTAAACCCAATGCCAGCAAAACCAGCAACCCAATGACCCGCCATCAATGGGTGATAAATATCATCCCCAAATGGTAGCTCGATTATTATGACTATGATTAATAGTATCGGGTTTATCACATTAAACTGTGGGGTTTGCCCCCGCAACCCATTCTGGGACTCTCTGAGTTTCTTTTATCTCGGAAAATGATGATCGACCAGTGGAATTGGGCGTGCCCAATGGCAAACCCAATCAACAGTTGATGTAAATAATCGGGGCTTCTCTGAAGAGTTGTTCCCACCATGTTGGTGTCATCCCACTATCAGGGTCGGCCGGATTTCACCATGACTAAGGATTCATGAAGCCGCTAAGGGCCTGGAGCGAGACCAGGATTCATTCACTGAGACTCCAAAGGAATTGATTTCTAGCTTGCCATGCCAAATGTGATTAGATCTCTATTTTGATTGCCTGTCATTGTTTGACTGGTGGCCATTGATTTTGATTCTGTCTTCCATTTTGGTGTCCCCGATGTTTGTTCATTCACAGTGGACGTATTTTTGTTGTTGTTGTTGTTGCAGCACCCCTGCACATTGTATACTTGCATGTGCATCGCGGTTAGTCATTTGGCAAATTTGTAATAGCCACTATTGGCCAATCTGGTTCACCAAATGTTGTGTGTGTGCGTTTATATGAAATCGAATATTCAATATTGGTTGTCATCCCATTTACCAACGAGCGAATCCCCTAAACCAATCCCCCAGTCATCAAAAAAAGGGTTAATTACTCCCAAACCAAACGGTTTTTCACATGATTTCTCATTCCGAATCCAAATTGAATTGCCACAAAGAGGCTAATTGTCCATCTAGTTTCCATGGTTTATTGATCATTTTCCCATGTCAAATTGCCGTAAAAAAAACTCAAATTTGCCAACTATCTTGAAAAATCCCAGAAAATCCCCAATCTTCTGGATGAAACATCTTATTTTCCACCTATTCTCCTAGCATTTTGTCCCATCCCCACCCCCAAAAAAAACCCGGTGCCATGTCACTGGAAGGCCACCGCAGAGAAGCTGCTGAGTTGAAAGCTCTGCGCCAAGACCGCTGGGTCCACACCAGCCGAGGTCAGCGTGTTGGCCTCGAGGAACGTGGAGAGTGGGATATGATAAATGACTTTTAATGGTTACAGGATGGTGCCCCCCAGTGATGTTTGTTGGTTTATAAACCCCATGAATACTATAGTTCTATAGTTATATCTGCCATAAACCATAGTTATTGGAGTTATAAACCAACTTAGCTAACTATGGGGCACCACCTTGTAGACTAGGTTTTTAATGGTTTAACCATGGGGAGATCATGAACATGGGATATTGATGGTTAATGATCTTAATATCTGGTTGGTGGTTGACCTACCCCTCTGGAAAATATGAGTTCGTCAATGGGGTTGGGATTATCCCATATAATATGGAAAATAAAAAATGTTCCAAACCACCAACCAGCTACCCTCTGGTAAATGTTTACGTAACTATGGAAAGATCCACCATTTTCAATGGGTAAATCCACTATACATGGCCATGTTCAATAGCTATGTTAGTTTATCAGAGGGTATTGATTATTTGATTATTGAATGCCCATATGCTCCATGGTGCTGGTATATTTACCTACATAACTGGGTGATTTATCTTGGGCAAATGTTGTAAATATTCCAGCACCATGGGGCATATTGAATATAAAAGGGATAAAATTAAAGGACATATGTGAAAAAAAACAAACATATGATATTGAATGAACATGATGATGAATGAGTACAGGGCAAACAAATCCATGAAAAATTAAAACTACATGTTTTTTTGATTTTGTGACTAGAGGAAATGGTTTTAGTTATGACTACGGATATGATGACTATGACATGATGACTAGGGATATGATGACTAACAACGAGTTATGGAAAATTTGCAAAAACGAAGCTTGACCCCTGAAGATTTGCTGGTGCTGTTGTACTGATGATAAATGGTATTGACACTCAATGGTTTGAGTCGCAAGTCTCATTCAAAAATATAATTCACCTCTATATATTTGGTAAATCTTGCCTATAGATACACTACAACACTAAAAGCCTCTACATGGTCAGAACAATTTCTCATTTAAGAAAGCAATCACCCACTCACCTAAAGAAAGGTTGACAAGAAATCCAAGTTGTTAAAGACGCCGTGCAACACCCCAACTCTCGTAAGGGAAACTATAAGGCTGATAAAACAGTTCGCCAACCAATATCCTAAGATATCCTAAGCCTCAAACTAAGTACAGTATCCGAAAGCCTCCGATCCCGTCCCATCCCCATTTTTTCTATAATCCTTAGCCTCAAGATACAATATCCAATCATATCCAATCTGGTTTTGTATCCCGTTGAAACTGACCCCAGACAGCAACCACCCCTGGGTTTTCCCGACCAAGGTAGAGGCAAAGGTGGCCTTGGCTCCGCACCAGCAACAAATGATAGATTTGTCAAAAAAAACATGACTGGTTGGTTGGTTCAACCCCTCTGAAAAATAATAGTCAGTTAGGATGATTATTCCCAATATATGGAAAAATAAAAATGTTCCAAACCACCAACCAGATGAATTTCTCACTCAAAAAAAAGGTGATTCTTCCACTATCTGTGGATTTGTCCGCAAAAAAAGGGTGTTTGACCATGACACATATATGGAAACATGGTGTTGTCAGGATGCGACAGAAAACAAATGGAGCTATGAACATCTACAGCAATAGCCATGCAGGCTGGGCTGGGATTGGACCAACAGGAATTGCTGTTGGTTTCACGTTATCATCCCCATAAAATTCTGGTTGCACTACACATCCAAAACATCTCGAATGATTCTTTCATGAAATGCAAGCAAACAGCAATTACACTGTGACTGACAAACACAAGTGTTTTTTTTAAGTGAATAACGATAATTACCCTCTGGTGAACTAACATAGCAATGGAAAATCACCATTCTTAATGGGAAAATCCACTATAAATAGCCATTTTCCATTGCTATGTTAGTTCACCAGAGGGTATACACTTGGGTGTCAAGGATTGCACCCTTGAAACAAGTTCTCAGCACAGAATCCACCAACTCTTGGGATGGATGGGAAACCCACGACTCGTCGTGCAGACACCCAAAACCAGGACGACATGTGACATATATGGATATAATATTGTGTATATATGGATATATGGATATGGATATAGTTAACATCTCAACTTGTATAATCTTGTATATATGGATATGGATCTTCTTCTTCTTCTTCTGTGAGCTCCGAAGTCTAGGTTAGACTGCGCTCGGCGTGAAACTGATGGATATGGATATGGATCAAAACACATAAAACCTATTGACCCCCGTTCTCGGATGTATATACACACACAAACAAAAAAATACAAATTTGTGTGCCCCCCTCCAAACACTCAACATCACAGACAAACTATCAGGATATATAGGATATCAAATAGTTCATCAAATATCAAAATGTGTCCCATTTCGAAGATATATAACGATATATGGGGTTGGGTATACCCCATTTGTGGCGTTGTCGAGAAGGGAAAATGACATGTTAATATATGTATGTTTAGACCAAACCAAAGTTATTGCTATGGATTGTTGATTACATATCCCGGTAAGTCTTCCATGACTATTTCATTATAAAAAAACATTACTCTACGCTTGGTTTCGCATTGTCCCATCAAATACGTTTGGTTCTACAGTTCTACATCCCAAAAAACATGAATATGTCATTATAAACCATGATTTAGGATTTATGGTTGGGTTCCCATGAATATTCCATTCACTATGCTTGGTTGTTTCAACCTGTAACTCCCCACCACCCCAATTGCCGCTTCCAAGTGACTGAGTTCGTTTCCAGGGCCTTTGCTGTAGCCAACACCGCCTACGAGCAGCAAGGGTCATATCACAAATTTTGTTGGTTTGGGTGCTTTTTGATTCGGTTTGAGATGGTTTCCCAGGTGATCTTTGTTTCCTGATTTTGTTTTTGATATACCGTGTCCCATATTCTGCATGTGTGGTATTGAGCACCATTTGGGTGATGCTTGGGGATCTTGATCAATCTTCCAGCACCATGGGGCATCTGGGTGTACAGATGTGCTTTAAGATTCCTACGAAGCAAGTTCAAATCCGTACGATGTAACTTTTGCCGTACTGGAGTGTCAACATATAAAGATGGCATACGCTGCAAGTTTTTATGCCTCAGTTTTGGCCAATGAATTGGGGAGAAGTTTCACTTATTTTCACTTACTCAGCGGATATATAAGGCCATAAATACAAGGTTGATGTCCCAACCTCTCAAAGTTATATTTATACCCATTCATCCATTCTCCCTAATCTCACATCCTGTCCGTGTCCCGCGCCTGTGCATCCGCCAAGGGCACAAGAATCTCATAGTTCACCTGCGCTGGGATCAGGGATGGACTTGATTGAAAATGGAGGATTTACCATGGTGATTCCCATGGGAATTTCATGGGTTTATCATAGGATACCCGGCCTGGTAAACATACAAAAAACTATTGAAAATGGCCATAGAAATAGTTGATTTACCCATTAAGAGTGGTGGATCTTTCCATATAGTTATGTGGCTGTTTACCAGGCCGGGTGCATGTTCACCTTCCCAGTACTCATATATGTACCCAATAAAATTGTGGTTTAGCCATGTTTAGCTCATAATGTTAATACTGTTACCATTTGTTTCCTTGGCATTTGGAGGATTGGAACAAACATGATGAAAAATCACAGAGAAAAAACTGAACCATTGGACTTTGGGGTACGCTATTTTCGTGCCACCCAACAGCAGTACATTGGAAGTTGATGTCAGCCTCCAGTGGAGATTAAAGTGAAAAAAAACTGAAACCAGCTGACCTGGATCTCTGAAGAAAACATGAGCCCACCGAAATCCCGAGTGACAATACATTCCCATGTTGGCAGCTACGATTTCAATTTGACCCATAAAAATGGTGATTTTGGGATACCTTCACATACCTTCCCATTCTTGGTGTTTGCTCCGCACCGTCCATGCAGTGGCCAATCTCCGGCTCTCGCTAAGACGTCGCCCGGAAAGAAAGAGCGAGACACCTCAGCGGCTTTTGGAGTTTGGGGTCCGGGCAACAAAAACTGGCGAGTTTGCCATGAAAAATGGTGGTGTTGCCGTGAAAATTGACGGTTTTGCCGTGAAAATAGTTCTAGCATTCTAGCGTGAACATGTGTTGTTTTACTGTGACAAAATGACGTATAACCAATGAATCATTTTGGATTGTTCAGACATAGGGGGTTATTAAAATGTCATTTCAACATGATATATCATGAATCATGGTAATTACCTAATTATTTCCTGGAAAAAAAACATGGTTGCTTCAGCCAGAACTCTCCAAGCATCCGAATCACCGATACCCTTTGGGTGGTTTCAAAAAAAAATGCCGAAAAGTCGTCCCAATAGTGAAAAATTGTGTTTTGGCATCGTTTCGGGGATTGCTATATATATATATAGATAGACACCGTGTGGAAATTGAACCGTTTGCTATGGTATAGGCTAGAAATAGATGGTGCATAGATGATTTACCTACCCTTAAAGCAAATCACTAAATCACTATGTAGGAAATATTTACAGTATAGATGAATCCCGTGATGGCCCATTTATAGATGGCCCATTGATACATGATTTGTGATATATAATGTGGTAAACCCAAAAATAAATGACCCCTCAAATCCACCATAAATGGGTTCTCTAATCCTTAGTCACCCATTATTAACCATTATTAACCAATATTAACCATTATTAACCGTTATTAACCACTACTATTAACCAAATGGTTGGTATATGCCATCCCCTAATGGCAAATTATGTTCATGGCATTGGGTTCCCCACAGCAAAAACCAAAAAGGGAGTCCCTGCAAGTCCTTGCAATACTGAAAATGATCCAAGTCTGGATGATTTGGGATCGCCCATTTTTGATAACCTTCACATATATATATATATATATATACATATATAGATATACATATATTACTGCAAAAATGTACTGTATATATATACTGTAAATATATATACATAAATATACACTGTATCAACATATATATATATATGATGTATATATATATATGTTACTGTATATATATATATAT
>Ga0126342_10009364_pt1 | contig 17554 bp, 16 predicted proteins | sample Cyp1metagenome_FD_92528 | JGI IMG/M metagenome (GOLD analysis project Ga0126342, IMG submission 92528) | Coral microbial communities from Lord Howe Island, Old Settlement Bay, Australia - Cyphastrea 1 metagenome | ecosystem: Host-associated > Invertebrates > Cnidaria > Coral ... | reverse complement strand
TTTACATTGTTTACATCGCTTCGATCTGCCTGACAGAGCAGAGGATTGTGCGAATTGGGGCAGAAATAGCGTCTCTGAGGGAACAGATGGGGACAGGCGGGGAAAGGCATGGGCATGTTTTCCATCCTCACATGTCCTTCTTGCAGTGGGTCAGGTGCATAGATCGATACACGAGTCTGATATATTGCTGGCCTGCCTGGCAAGCCTGGCAGCGAGGCCATCGAGATGGATTCCGACCACATGTTTCACCTGAACTTTGCCATAACTTTGTTCAACCATGGAGAGCTCACAGAGGCCAAGTAGCTTGGTATCTGTACTGTTGATGTGGGTCAGTGGGTCATGAAGCGAATAAGATTTGGGTGTCCCAAATTTGCCCCAACATTTCATGTGACATGTTTGAATTTGCTGCAAATCTTTTTTCGCCGCAGCCTGAATATCTTGGAAATTGGGGATTTTTGTTTGCTCATCATTCCAGAGAGTTCCATGGATTTCAAACAGTGTGGTTCTCTCAAGTCGCGCCAAAGCCTCGACATCCTCGACCAGGCCAAGCGGCAGTTTGTGCTTTTCAACGATTTGTTCCAGCAGCTGGATGAAGAGCAAAGGAACTCAGACCCAGAGGCCCCAAACTCTTGGCTGAATGATGCTGAATGATCTGGTTATGAGTATGGGATTGGCCAAACTTGTGTATCCAAGCAGTGCGATCCAATTCTGACTGACTGTGGTTTTGGTTTTTCACAAAATCATACCGTGTATTGTTGGTGAAGTTCCAGGGGTGGACAGTTTCCTCAGCAAAAAAAGCGTGGGAAGGTGAATGAGCAGAGACAGCTCCTTCAGGGAGTACTGAACGGTGGCGCAAAATAGTTTCTGGACACCCAACTGAAATCGGTTGATACTGTACAGTCAGAAATTGTAAGGCTCACTTGCACTGATCTTTGTGTATGTGTGTGTGTGTTTGTATGTTTTTGTGTGCTGTCGTGTTTGTTGTTACTTTTGCATTTCCTTTTAACGTCCTTGGTCGGTGCAATTGAGTCTCACATTTCCAGGGTCTGAAGCGGAAAGAGGAAGCTTGTGCTGAGCTTCGAAAGTGCGAGACCCTGTGTAGATATGGAGTGTCGCCTCAATGTCAGGTGACAGAACAATCGTCTCCAATGCAATGGCGTCCAATATCTGCAGACTTGTCATGTGCATTGTTCTTGTTCTACAGATGTCATATCGCATGGTAGAAGCATCACCAAACTTTCAAACGGTTGTCAACCTTTCGACATGTCGCATAGGCATGTCCTTGCGCTGTATCAACATCTATGGCCTAGATGTTGATCCAGCGCAAGGATATATACTACGTAGTACAATCTAGACCAATCTAGTACATAGACATGCAGCACTTGTTTGAGAACCAACAAATCGGAGCGACTGGTGTATACTGTATATATGGTATTCTGTCCATGTCTGGAACCCACAACCGAGCTGTATCTTTGGCAAACATGTTTTCTGCGTTGGAGTCACAGGCTCAAAGCAAGCCAGGCACAAGCTGATTGACCCACCAACCATATCAAGCCACATGTTTTCATCCTGGATTGCTGGCAAAAAGAAGACATGATGCAAGCTGAAGCCAGATTACAGTACTGAAAATTGTCAAATCCGTTGATGTGGTCTGGGAGCTACCTTGAACTCCACCAAAGAATGGAAACAAACACGTCCGCATTGGTCAGTCGCACTTGCGATGCGCTTTGCGGCGCCGGAAAAGACGATGAGAAAATGAGGCCTTCCATGTCGAGAGTCAGATAGGTCGAATATCGAATCATGTTGGAATTGTTTGTGGAATCCCAATGAGCTGAGCTCAGAGGATGCGGGACTTGTACACACTTTTGGGATCAGAAGATATCAGAAGATAGTTCGGAACAGCACTTGAGATCCACAACAAACTCTCAGCCAGTTGTTTGGCATTGATCCTGGCCACACCCATTCCCAAGGGGCATCCCTTGGCCTTTTGTCATAGCCGTAGCCATGCTACATCCGGCGATGAAGTGAGATGATCACATCAAAAAGATCAAAGATTTACATGATTTACGCAGTGTAAATGTTAAACTTGGAAGCCAATCATTTAAGTTTGTCATCCTCCTAATATTCAAGCAGCCCCCATTCTGTGGTCCCAAATATGTGCTTCTATATTTCTTATTCCCTACATCCACCATGGTTTTGGGGGAATGTTTAATATGAATAGGGGATGTGACCATTTCCCATCAAAAATTCCCCATCATATATGCTTAGATTTAAATCCATTTAAGTTTAAATCATTTTAAATCCATTTAAATCCCATAAAATGCCACCATTTTGCTTGGTTATTTCATCCTATAAATCCAGCATGTAACCGTTGGTCAAATCACCATCTTTCTTGCTTCGATTCACCGTCAGCCGTGGGTTTCTGCAGGCCTCCGTGACGGCATGGTGAAGAGAGCTTTGTGCAGCTTGGCACTGCGATATTTTTGGGGGGTATTTTCTGGATGTTTGGGATAGAATTGGATAACTGATGATAACTGTATATTAGTATATATTAGTGATATAAATTGATATAATATAAAGTAATAAACCAGATTATACAATATTAATCAATATTATATATACTACGACTGTACAATACATTATACATATATATATATATATAATTATATAATATAGTTTTATATACATAATGATATATGATATATGATATATATATATAATCAGCAATACAGCTGAAATTGACGTGCTTTGAAGGGTGTTTGGTCACAGTCTTTTTCAGATGACGCAATTTCACCCAGGCGTTGGGTGCAACTACCCGAGCAAAGCCTTCGGACTGGCGGGAGCGGTCAATGATGCCTTCCTCATTGCAGAGACTTTGCAGGTGCGGCCAAATTCACCGGGTGAAAAAGAGATGTTCCTTCTAGTTAGGTCAAAAAACAGGACCGTTAGGCTGCGGCATGAAGATGTTCTTTGTAGTTCTCTATGCCTCGGAGAAGTTCTGGAGCAATCTTGAGCAGTGCGTCAAAAATGTCAGGCGCATATGGGTTTCCGGCACGAGAATGTCTGTGTTTTGCACGACGTCTACCCAGGGCAGAAGAAGTCCTTGAAGGCCAAGCCAGACCTTCTCCACCCGGTCCATCCAAACAAAATATCAACCAGTATCAGTGCGCGAATTCTGCCAAGTGAATTGCAGTGTCATCAGTGTCCCGGAATATCCGGAATTATATGGAATTATAAGACCTAAAATATTCGAAACGAAAGATCGGTGTGTCTGAAAATTGCTAGTTAACAAAAAAAACATGGTCCATTTTACCATGCAGAAATGGAAATATGATGAAATTCGCCATTAATTTGCATTTGTTTCTTCTGAATGTTCAGACAAAGAGGTGGAGCCTGCGAAGTCACCCACTCGTGTGAACATCTTGCAGCAGTGGAGTCCTTAGCAAAGCGGTTGACTGCTCTTGCAGGAAGCATGGGAGTGTCAATGAATATCCAATTTCATAACATGGTTCATGTATGTTCATGTGAATCATATTATGATATACGATAATGTGATATGTAGAGAAAGCCCACGAGAGTTGAGGTTCAAAGCGTGTAACTTGCAGACTTCGGCCGAGGTTGCAGCAGCTTGTCCGGCAGACACGACCAGGTGATGTGCTGTTCTTTTCCTTTTCAGGCTACGGTCTTCAGGTGGATGATATGGATGGCTATCAAGATGAAGGTTATGAAGAAGCCATCCTCCCCACGGATTTCGTGGATGGTCGTGACGGTGACTACAGCGTCATTTGCACCAACGATTTGCATGATGTCCCTGGCTTAGACTCGAAGGAACATAGCTGAAAAAATGCTGACCGGAAAATCTAGGGGATGACTCAATACAGTAACTACAATGTAGCTACACTATGTTACACTGGCCAGCTTTCCGATGCTTTTTTCTGCTGTTTGTTCCAGAAGAAGCAGCTACTTCGGTGTGTCAACCAGGTCCTCCTTGGAGTGCCACAGAATGTGATCGTCACTGCAGTGATGGACCGGTGATTTCTGTGCAACACCACGAGATGGCGGGGGTCATAAGAATTTAAGTGACCCAAAAGAAGCTAGCAGCTTGAGATAGAAATAAAATGAAATGTGAAATGTGTGTATGTATGTGTATGTGCATGTATGTGCACGTATGTGTATGTATGTATGTATGTATGTATGTATATGTATGTATATATATATATATATATTAATAGCGACCATCAACTGTTGATGCTGATGTGATAGAAAGGTAAGTTGACGAAAGTTGAAGGCACCAAGCGCAATTCAGCATGTCGAGATGTGTTCAGAGGATGCTGTGTGGATCTCTTGATTTCGCAGGACTGCGATCATGCGACCACACTGATTGATATCGGTGGCACTCTGGATGGCTCTTTGGTGAGTGGGCTGAAGTACAGCAGTTTCTGCGGCTTACAGGCCTAGTGCACAGATTGCGATTGCTCTGTGCTTCGAAAACATTGAGCATCTCTTGCACGAGAGCAGGCCCACTCTACCAAAATGATGCTTGCAAACCATGAGCGGGGCGTGTGGCAGGCGGCTTGAGGGTGGAATACAATGGTGCCATGTACCGTCATTGACACCTGTTCTGTATTTTGTTGTTTGCATATGGGCAGTTTATGTCAAATTTATGTGTCATTGTGCAGGAAGAGAAAGCTCGTTCAGTAGCTGCACGTCCACGTTTTCAGCCTGTCCACAACTTAGATACTCTTGATTACTCTTGGATGGTGACATTTGGTTTGCAGAAGCAGGGGTGTTGGTATAAATTTGCTTCTGCGGAAACGGTCCATGGATGTACAGCTACACAGGTGATGGAGATCGACAATCCTCGAAGGGGCAGGCCAGGGCCTGCCATGCTACCTTTCCTTTCCTTTGGTTTTGCCGGGATGGAGTGACACCCAAAAGCAGCACAGCCTTTCAGGTTTCATTCATAGCCTTCCTATGAGATTTTATCCTGTCTTATCCACATGGAGGTCTCCTGAAGTAGGGGTGCCCCAAATCATCTAGTTTCAGAGTTTTCAGACGGATTTTCCTTATCAGCCATCCATTTTGAGGGATTTCCATTTTAGGAAACCCCCACATATCACCTCTGCGAGGCTTCCAACCAGGCCAGCCATGTCTCGTTCGTCCTCCATTGCCTTCTGCTACTCAGCTGCCGGGCACGGCCAGACGGCAATGGAAATGCACCACTGCCATGGCTTGGACAGTTGTTGGAAGTTGGAAATATATCAAGGTTTGGGGTCTTGGAAGTTTGAGTTTGAGGAAGAGACAGAGAAAACCCATAGAAAACCTATGTAAAGAGATGTAAAGTATGTATATTATAATATATCAATATATGTTATGTTATATTACGGGCAAACCCCACAGTTTGCCCGCGCATACGTCGACGACGTCCCCGATTAAAAAAAACAAAAAACTGTCTTTTGTGGGACAAAATGCACATCTCCGTGATCTTGGCTTTCATCTTGCAACGCACAGCTTAGGCTACCTGTGCGTTGAATATGACATCATCATCATCAACAACAACAACAACGACGACATCAACCCTAAACCCTAAACCCTAAACTCCTTTAAAATTCCCTTGAATGTAAAGTTCAGCGGGGGTGCGGATTTGATGATTCCCTAGAAACTCTGTTGAAATCATGTTGAATATTCCCTTTCAATGTAAAGTTTAACAGGGGCTTATCATTCCCTAGAAACTCTGTTGAAACATGTTGAATATTCCCGTTGAATGTAAAGTTTAACACTGCCTTCAATATCCCCTTATCAGTTGTGTGGGCGAACTGGGGGGCTTGCGCGTAATATTATATATGATATCTATATAATATATAATATTATATATATATGTACACACATGTGCGTAAAATGATATATTATGTAAATAGGTGGATGTACTCTGCTAGCCTGTGACTTGTGCGCATGTGAGCCTTTTGGTCTTGAAAGAAATGACATGAATCATGTATCGTTCACCAGTTGCCAGGAAGATGACAACGCCAAGTGTGGATGGGCAAGAGCCAACTGTAAAGCAGCATGGAGCTGGAGACTCACTGCAGACTCCAGCGATCGATGGTTTTTTTCAGGCTCAAGCAATGGTTTGTCTGAAAATTTAGGGGAAAACGCTCCAATAATCCCATTGTTGATCATCATGCTGCCTATGAAATGATTCCATGGCTGCTCCAATGAATGGGGAGATACCGATGCCCATTTTCAGACAAACCCCGGTTGGGAGGGAAGACCAAGGTTCTATCCTGGTGCTTTGCAAAGGCTTTGGAAGAGCCCGGCAGTCCAGATTTATGAGGTTTCAAACGCCAACGAAAAAGCCAACGGGATGTGTTCCCGTTGGATACATCCATTTTTGGCGGCTATAACGGACTGGGTTTCCCATTTGAAGGAATCCCCAAACGGAAATTGCATGCATAAATTGGAGGCACAAGATGATCATGTAATATATCAAGCTATGTCAAGAAAATTACTGTAAAGATATATCAAATACACTAATGATTCTAATGATGCGTTAAGTTGGTGCAGTTGGTGCATCTGTGGTGCACATTTGAGGTTGAATTTCAGCGGCACGTATTTCGAACTACAGGAGGCGCGAAACTGGCAGAAATTTGGCACCGATGGTTTCAGATGTTGCGCCGATGAGGAGATTCAGCAGCAGATGAAGCAAATCAAAGCAACTTCTTTACCTCGCATGGATCAGGAGAAGGGTTGGGTTTCAATGAGGTTCAATGGGTTTCAATGAATTTTCAATGGATTTCGATCTTGTCAGAAGGTTAGCTACTCACTGCTCCAATATGCGGTATAACGATGCAGAACGTGAGAACGTGACCGTAAGAGCCTTTCAATCTTTCTAGCGCCTTTGATCGCTTGAAGGAAGTTTTGCTCACCTTTTCCCTCCCATTGTCAGATGCTCGATACGACTGTTTTTTCGTTCGGAAAGTAAGAAGCTCTGCCTCAAACACCTGGAGCATGATGGAATTTTGCTGAGCCTTGCCTCCTTGAAAGTCTGAAGCAAGTTGATGATTAGTTGATGGCCTCGCTTTGTTTCATCATACAAAAAGGCACTCTGCCTTTGCCAAAGGTACTTCTCAGTCGTTGATGAACCCCACCTTTCTCATGCTTGCCTGGCTTGCCTTTCCCATGGATTTGTTTTCCGGGTCATTTTTTTTGTGGGTGACTTGCGCCATGGATAAGGTCAAAACCAAGAACAATGAAGATCCTGCAACCAATGGAGTCCGTGCCCAGCACTTAGGTCATCCGGCAATGTCCTCCAATCACACATCAATGCATCAAACAGTGTGAGGAGAACAACTGCCCTGCAAATGCACTACCATGCTTGATGCTTGTATATGGATGGTTATAGATTATTGATGATATTGATGGTTATATAGATGGTTATAGAGTTATACTGGTAGATGGTTATAGATGGTTATAGATGGTTATAGATGGTTATAGATGGTTATAGATGGTCATAGATGGTTATAGATGGTCATAGATGGTTATAGATCAGTGTTGTATATGTAATTACATGTAATTACCATCCATAAGTGCCATAACTGCCATAACTATACCATTGATCTATAACCATACATAGGTTGAATCCCAGGCATGCACCCGATCGGGGCATCAGCACCCAAAGCATGCGCCTGGCAGCGCCTGCTGCCTGGCCCTCGGATTCACAGGGATAGAACTGGCCTCGGATCCACAGAAATGGGACGATTTACCCTCTGGTACTGGTAAACTAACATAACTATGGAAAGATCCACCATGTTGAATGGGAAAATCCACTATTTCTGTGGTCATGTTCAATAGCCATGTAACAAATTACCACCATGACTTTCCTGTGATAAGACTGGGTTGAAATGTCTGAAAGTGTTGAAACGAACGTTTTTCGATTTTGTATTGAGGTTGTGCCTCCCCCGCCGCCTGGATTTTTGACAGGTGGGGGTTGGAACGGGAACAATGAAGCCTCAAACTGTGCTTTTAATATCTTTTAATATCAATGCTACTTCTCAGTATCCCATTCATTTCTATGGGGATTTTCCAAGCTTGATTTGCCGGCTGGCCTTGAAGAATGTGTATACTTGGATACTATAAGGAAATGATTTGGCAAATTATGGATATATTATCCCAAGTTATCTGGATTTAATTTTGTCCCCTCATAAATTGTCCAAATTGAAGCAATGACTCAAAAATTACAAGGCCCTTTTTCAAAGGGTATCTTCCATAGCTTTGCCAAGATCATCCAATATAACTGCGCTGCAGTGGTGCATCTCAGACGCCACAAACTCTGAATTGATTTGTTTAAGGGTAAGTCGACAGGAAACCATTTGGAAACCATGATTTTTGACAATGATTATGATTATAGTGGTTTCACCCGTAAATTGTTCCATGCGGCAAACTCCTTAAAGCACTCCACCAGCGAATTCCCATCAATGAGGCTGCTAGGCCTCGCCGGCGACACCATGAATTTGCACACCAGATGGCAGTCACGTATCATATTATTCACTAGGCTGATTGGTGGTTTGGAATATGAATTTTATTTTTCCATATATTGGGAATAATCATCCCAACGGACTAATATTTTTCAGAGGGGTTGAAACCACCAACCTGTAGCGGTTGAAGACTAAGAAAAGTTTGACAAGGTCCAGAAACTGCTGGCAGTCCAGGGAGTGGAAGTGCTGTCACCTCTCGACAAGTCTCAGAAGACATCCCATCAGTTTCCCGGCAAAGATTTAGGGCTTGAACTTGCGCAGTGGTATGCCGACAAGGTTTTCAATCATGTTTTGGGATATATATATATATACACAATTATATATATATAATTATATATATAGTGATATAGTGACGTGTATACATATATACATATATATAATTATATATATGGTATGCCAACAGTGATATTCATGTGTTGGGATTGTCGAAGTTTTGCTTTTGTCAGCATTATAATATAGATAATATAATCGACTCACAGCGCTGCCGGGCTCAGCACGAACACCATCCTGCATTACCGAGGCTCAATCAAGACCAGCTTGGTCAGAACTGGTGCATCACAATGTCGAAGGCCGTGAAGGTTCCTTCAAAGTGTGAAGCCCTAATGGTGAAGAGAGAAGCTGTCAGAGTGTGAAGCCCAAATTATTGGTCAACGTTTGGGTTTATGGCAAATCTAACTAGAGTTGATGGATTTATAAACCAGCAAACATAGCGATCGTTGCCCGCTTCAGAAACCAAAAAATCACGACTCAGAAACCAAAAAGTACGATTCAGAAACCATAATGACCGATTCAGAAACCATAATGACCGATTCATCAACCAAAACTACAGCAATTCGGAAACAAAACGCCAAGATTCAGAAACAAAAAAAACACGATTTAGAAACCAAAATGTACGACTTAGATACTGTTTGGTTTCCGAAGAATCCTTGTTGGTTTCCGAATAATTTCTCAACCATAAACGTAACTGGGGGGCGACACCTGTGAGTTTCTTAGGTCCAAGGGACCAGCTATGCTCCGCAGCCCCGAGACTATGAGAAGACTGGGCCTGCTAACGGATGGGGCAACAAGTCAGCAGCGCCAACAGAACCTAAGTGCTAGCCTCACTTTTGAGAGCTTTGCCATGAGTTGTCTATCACAGCAAGTTGTTTTTGGTACGGTATCGTGAGAGTGACAGTACCCATAGATGCGATTTGATGCGTATAGTTCTTTAAAGCTGTATATACCGTTGTGTATATACCTTACGTGCGAGGGAATGGAAAAATATACCGTTGTTTACAGTCAGGTTTCCAGCGCGACAAGTCGACATTATTGGCGGACGCTCAGTTGGAGCCACAGCCAGTGAATCCGCAAGCCATTTGTGTCAGATCTTTTGCTGGGTGGTCTCTTCAAAATTGGGACCCACGTCATCAAGAATGTATCCGATAATATCCGATATTTTGAATTTTGCACATATATATATACTTATATTATATATTAATATATATTATACGTATGTAACATATATATATACACTTATATACAGGTCAATGATTTTTGGGTACCCCAAGTTCAAGAACCAGCCCGGCTGAGGATGCGCGGGACCGGCACTTGCCGGCGCCTCCACCACCGCTGTCAACACTCAGGTCATGAGACCTGCTGATTTTGAACAGTTATGGCCCTATGGCTATATGATTATTATTGGGATATTCCCAATCCAATGGCAATTTGAGAAAGGTTGGATGTCTAAAAATAGAGGTCATATTATGATGAAGGCAGATATGAGCAGATAATTTGTGTGGTGTCTCCACCTCAACGTTGGCAGTTCGCGGCCGGCTACAAACAACCCTCCGCCGGACATCTCCAACTGGCCCTCCCCGCGGTCGCCTAACCAGCATGAGCTGCAGCAGCAGCAACCATATCCTGGACAGCCGTGTCGGACTCAGTTGGAAATACTGCAAGTTGTCCCAGTACTAGTTTACTGATGTTTACTGTGCCATCATCTTGCTCCAAAGAAACTGAAATGGGAGTGGAAGTGAATGAAAATTGTGCATAAATCTTCGGACGGCTGAAAAATCATCTATTATTGCCAAAGTTGTGGTGTCAGAATGCTAGTAGCGCCATGAGACTGGGATTGCCTCTGAGGATAGACCAGCGAGGTGTTCCAGTTCCAGGTGGCAGGGGTCAAAAATCGGGGCTACACTCCACCAGGAATGTTACAGAAAAGTGCTTGTTTGAGTGTTGGGGTTTCCTGCAAATTTTCCATGACACATGGGAATGCTCCTATTTGGTTCCGCGGTCTCGAATTCAAGGCTTGATCCAAGCGAAAGCGGCGTCAACGGAAACGTTGGACTAATTTGCTCTAACCAACTAGTCAAGTTGGGTATCCTAGATTATCCAATATTAACATTTATAAGAACAATTATTAACCCATTACTAACCCATAGTCAATCATAGTCATCTCCAAATGGCCAGGCTTGACGGCCCCAAATCTCTTTGGCAATGCTGGGCCTCCTGCGTTGAGTGGGGCGTCACAGTTGAGCCATCTTCGGCTCAAAAGACCACCGAATGCTGAGCCATGTTTGAACTGTGAGCCATGAAAAATCTATTGAAAATCCATGAAATATCCATGAAATATAGTGAAATGAACTGTTTTAGGGATGCCTAGTTTTGACACCCAGCTGTAACAAGAGGGGAACATCAACCATGAGTTGATATTGGCTGGCAATGTCAGGATTCCAATATATTCCAATGAATGAATTGACCCGTGTGATATTCTTATGATATCATATCCCTAGAAATCAATGAATGTCACTTCCACTCACGGCTGGCTGGGCATCAATTCTGTACCGAGGTTTCAACGTTCCAGGCTATGGCACTTTGGCACCACAGGCAACTATCTCAACGTCAATACTCAGGGATTAACTGTTTAGAAGTTGAGAATCGCATGATCAACACACATGTTTAAACTGTTTAACCATGTTTTCTTGTTTTTAGAAAGTACTATATATATATATACATCTATATACCACAAACTTGATAAAGGATGCATACCATATTCTGCGCCGCTGTGTGATGCACGACAGAATATCTTTGGAGATGCAGCTGCACATCCACAGTTCGAGGCGATGGGCAAGCAGCCGCAATCGCGAATGCCGTGGTCATCACCATTGTTCACTCGGTAAATGGACACTTCCTTTGGATCAGAGGGAAAAAGCATGCATGGGCGCGGAAGATATGGAGGAAAATTGAAAAGCAACAAAAGCATGCAAGTGCAATAAAGGACTCTCTTGATTTGGACGATTGAGTTCTTGCAATTATTAATTTATTCTTGGTGTAAGTACGAGTACACATCATTCACTATGGCAGAAAGAAAGAAGCATTGTCGCACTTACCTGACAATGGATATCTCAAAGACGAGGTCCTCAGAAGAGTTTGCGCAGACAATTTTTCTGCGCCGGGGCGGCCGGGCAGCGAAATATTTTACAGTTAGTTCGTGTTACACGTGAGCCCATGTATTTGATTGGAATCTGGCAAGACCACCACTTTAAAAACTTCCAAGATGAGCAGTTGTTGCAGGTATGCAAGCAATACATGAGCCTTATATTATATTATATTTATATTATATTATATTATATTACAGTATATTATATTATATTATACTACATTATATTATACTACATTATACTATACTACATTATATTATATTATATTATATTATATTATATTATACTACATTATATTATATTATATTATATTATATAATTTTATATTTATATTTATAATTATAATTATAATTATATTATATTATATTTATTTTATATTATATTATATTATGTTATGTTATGTTATGTTATGTTATGTTATATTATATTATATTATATATATATATATGGTGATCGATCTAAAGGTCCTTGTAAGGAGTTTAAATTGCGAAAGCCGTGCATGTTATGGAAACCCTCGCGAAAGTTTTTTTTCGAGTTCGCGAAAGTAACATTTTTTTTCGCGGAAGTTTCACGAAAGTTGGATATTATAATCATTATGTAAAGGGCTGCCACCCACTGCGGCCGGGGTCCGGCAGGAGAAGGGCACTAGAGAATTTCGGTTTGGTTCTGGTTCAGTTCCCTGTGTGGTGGTGCTTGTGGACAATCACACTCTTCATAGGTAGCAGCCGAGCTTCCAAAGGCGAGGCTTCGTGACAGCCAAACGCCATGGTCCTGAAGCACATCCTTGCACCTGCCGCTATCACTGCCTAATGATGCTTTTTGAAGTGTCAAGAAGCAAGCTCCAAACGCAGTAGCCAAGTTTCCAAAAGTGAAGCTTTGCAAGAGCCAAACACCAAGGCCCCTGGTGTTCGCTTTTCCTTCAATGTACCCCCTGCTGATGGCCGGGGTCTGCGAATAGGGATATTTTCGCGAAAATTGCGCGAAAGACCGGGCGGAAGTTAAAGTGCATGTTGAAGGGGGTGGGCCAATAAAATTTTGCCTAAAAAATTTAGTTAGCAATAATTTGCACTAAAAAGGGATTCCGTGATGCTAGTTGCATGTTTAAAAGGCTATTAGGAAATAATTCGTAATTTTCTGGCGTAATTTGGTAGGTGGTAAAAAAAAATATATAAAACATATTATTGGCTAATATGGCCCCTACGAAAGATAAATATAAAATTCTTAAAAATAAAATTTCTAAAAAATAATTATTCCCGAATAAACGAGTTTTAATTAAAACCCATATAAATTTACAGAAATTTAATATATTGATATTTGGTAGAAAATATTTTTGTACGATTAATAACTATATATTTTGAATTATTTCTAAATAATTTTTTGATTTTGTTAGAGGTTATATTTGGAATTATTTTTGGGAATATTTTAATTTAAATGTTATATATATTTTTTTTAATTAAAATAATTATTTATAATTTATATTTTGTAGGAGCGATTACTTATTGTACATTATAATTTCTAAGCCTACGACGGGCTAGACGCTTTAGAAAGAAAAAAACATAAATATAGGTAATTGATAGTACTAATCGGAACCCTGCGATTCTCTACGTACTATTAAATGCTCCCTAAAATTGCTACTAAAAGCTGCTTCGCAAAGCGGTTCCGAAAACTGTTCCTAAAAAGCGTTATCGAAAGCTGCTCCAGACAATTCTTCGCAAAGCTGTTCCCAAAAGTTGGTCTCTAAAATTACTTTCCAAAGCTGGTCCCCGAAATTGGCCCAAAATTATTTTCCAAAGCCCAAATTTGCTCCCAGAGGTATTCCCGAAAGTAGTTCCCAAAGTTACTCCTCAAAATTGCTATTGAAAATTGCTCTCCGAAATTCCTAGTAAATGTCTGCCCGAAAGCTGTTGTTCTTTAAAATAAGTGTTCCTTAAAGTTGTTCCGGAAAGTTGTAAAGTTGCTCCCCAAAGCTGTTTCCCCCAAAGCTGTTCCCCGAAGCTGCTCCCCAATGTTGTTCCCCAAAGCTGCTGTCCAAAATTGTTGCCCCAAAACTGCGATTCTTTAAACCTATAACCCAAAACGGCTCCCTAAAATTATTCTGCAAAGCGGCCCCCGAAAGCTGCTCCCCAAAATTGCGACTGAAAGCTGCTCCCCGTAGTTGTTTGTAAAGCTGTCCCGAAAGCTGCTCCCCAAAGCTGCTGTTCTTCAAAACAATTATTCCTCAAAATTGTTTCGGAAAATTTGCCAAAATTATTCCCCAAAGCGGTTCCCCGAACCTGCTTCCCAAAGTTGTTCCCCAAAGCATCTTTGCAAAGAGATTGCCCCAAAATGGTTATGTTTTAAACCTCTTCCCTACAAGCTGATCCCCAAAATTGCGTTCTAAAGCTATTTGTACTCCCCAAAGCTGCGGTTTTTCAAAGCTGCCGTGCCGAGCTGCTCCTCAAAATTGCTCCTCAAAATTGCTCCCCAACCTGCTCCACCAAGCATTTTCATGCCTGAATAAGATACCAATAATTTCGTTGTTTTCCGGATATACAATCCCTGTGGGATCCGCAATTGGAATTAATAGAAATCACATTCATCCACATGCATATAAGGGATCAATTTACAGACCCGAGGTAACTTCCATGCGACTGACCCCTTGGAATGCTCAAATAAAATTCGATTATTAGATTTTAATTGCAATTCAATCAAATTACAACAAGAATTGATGAATAACATTGACAATCGCTGTTTCTCGGCTACTTCAGTTGACGACATATTCAATTTGTTGAGATTGAATGGGCCAGCGGCCCAGGTGCACGGTGGGCACAGCACCAACAATTCTGGTGGGATTTCTTTGACTAATTTCTTCATATAATTCCTATGATCAGGCTTACGGAAATCCCAACCAGTTAACAGATCTGCTGATGTGCCCTAACGGCAGCTTGCTGGTCAAAACGTGGCGGTGAAAATATTTCTATGATGTCAAAAGGCCTATATTTGGAACTAACCCTATCCAATTTCTGAACCTGCTGAAGCACCTGTCGTGCTTGTCGGGATACCCATTGGGTCAGAAGGACTTCGGAATTAGTACCTGACGGCAGCTGAGGTGACATCATAAAAATGATTTCACCGGTCCAATAGCTACCAATGGAAATTTCAACATGGCCATGTGCTTCACTTGGTTTAGTCCAACTATCTTGAATGTTATGCATGATTTCATGAGTACCGGCAATACGCCAGCGGGTGGTCCGCTGATGTAACACATCTTCGGGTAACACTGGACAATGGATTCCAAGTAAAATACAAACTATTTCACTTAATTCATTCTTAATTACCCAGTAATCTTTAAATTTACCCTTCTTATTTATTATGGTTACCCCTGGGGTCTTATTAACCTCAGGTACGACAGGCTTGTCGGGCACGGCAGAGGTATCTTCAGGAGGTGTTTGAGGCAGTGTCGATGGCGGCTGAGCATCTGCGGCTGCAGACACGGGAACCCTTCCGTCAATCTCAGGTGACACAAATATATTCTCCTGTACATCAACCTGCTCCGCCAATAAGGCACCCCTCGGAAATTCAATGATTGGGATCATGTATTATCCGGCGGTATTAACTTGTATGGGCAGTTTGGTGTTGTTGCCAAACAATCGCAACTTATCTTTTGCGAAATCCATCTCGGCTGAAAATTTCTTCATTGCAGGTCTCGACAGAAGCAAAGTTATATCTCCCTATACTATGGAGGCACGGATGAGGTCACGACGTTGGGCCAAATAGACCGGCTCACTGGTACCATTCCCAAACCTACTGCATAGCCCGGTGAAAATACCAACATGATGGTATGTTTATTACTCTGACACACCTCTGACTCCTTGGAGCGCACGGCAATGAAGTGAGTTCGGACACGATCCAGCAAAGAGGTAGAGCGCATACAAAATGCTCTGGAGGTGTTGTCTGAATATAACCAGCTGCATGGGTGCTACTTACATTGGGCGCGGATTTCTGCGCAGTACCCCTGGACATTTTGCATTCTTTGGCCCAATGTCCAATCTTCTTGTATCGATAATAATGTGTTCTTCGTTTCAGGTCCTCCACTTTATGCGGTAGGTCTTCTTGAGGTCAGCCTCTTTGTGAAATTGACGTGCTTGTCGGAATTTGTTGAGCTCCTGTTTCCTTCCAGCTCACTGCCAAAATGTCAGCAATCTCGTGCACTTCGTAGGTCTCTATGATATCGATTGCATTTTCATCGCCATTATATTCTGCCAGAAATAGCTCTACATCCTGGAAGTCCATGTCGTCCGGTATCGCAGCCGAAGGCTCGTCCTCGTTCAAAATAGTCTTCGGTTCAACCAAATATACATATATTGATTTCTTCCGCGACACCACAAAATCGGGAAAGCACAACCTCATCGACTGAGACATAGTGTCGAACTTCAGCTCTCCTTGGTTCTGGCGAGAACCACCGCCTTCTGTTCTTCATTTATTCCGCTGCACTGCAACAGTATCCATCCCCTAGCCTCCTCGGGGAAGGTTATTCCAGTTTTCCGCTTGCAGCGATCGAAGTACTCTCGGGCTCGGCCATACCATTGTAAATTGTTTCGCCCTTACGGGCTTTGAGGCTGAAGATCTCGGAGATATGTTTTCCCATTTCATCGTTTCTTTCCTTCTTAGGCCATCGCTCATCCAGAAAGTTGAAGATGACAGTGTCGCCACCTTCCTTCTGGTAGTCAGAGTCAGAAGGATGTTCTACGATTTCCAGGATTCTTCCTTGTAATAAGGTCCCTACGAAGCTTCCCCGAGCTTCCTTCGGGAATTTCTCCATTGCATTCATCTCATTGATAACCCATCGTTTCCACCGCTTATATTTGCAGTGATCCAAATCATCGCCCCCATTGAAGTACTTCAGGGAGGCGCCGATCTTCGCTATCGCTCCTACGATCCTACGCAGGGGCCAGCGGGAGCCGGGACGTACCCGGCACCGCTACCAATGATGGTAGCACCCACTCCCAAACGCAGACCCTGCTGCGTGCATCTTTTTCCCTCTTGGCCGTTAAAGTGCCTGCGGATGATTCCTGATGGCTTCCATATCATTCCGCTCCATATACATCAATGAATTAATATATATTATTTTTAGATAAATATTAATTTATATAAAATATGTTTATTAAAAAATAAAAATAATAATATAAATATTATTTATAAATTAATTTTGTATAAAAAATACCATACCTCCATATATATAATATGTTTTGAAAATATCATTGTCCTCGATGAAAAATTTATAATAATATATTCTAAATTCAAGGAATTTTTTCCTATATTTTTAAAATTAAATATTTCTACAAGAAAATGAAATATATATTTTTATAAAATTGAATTTATTTTTAAATTATTATAATATAATTTCGAAAAAAAAATAATATATTAATTGCAATATTTATATTATTTTTGAAAAATTGATTCTTATTTGCAAAATATATCATATTATTATAAAGAAATCAAATAAATATATCTTATAGATTTTATTGATAACATATTTTTTAAAAAAAATATTTAATTTATTTAGAAATCAAATATTTTATTCTCCTTATAATATAACATTTAAAAAAATATAATTATTAT
>Ga0126342_10009363_pt1 | contig 17555 bp, 13 predicted proteins | sample Cyp1metagenome_FD_92528 | JGI IMG/M metagenome (GOLD analysis project Ga0126342, IMG submission 92528) | Coral microbial communities from Lord Howe Island, Old Settlement Bay, Australia - Cyphastrea 1 metagenome | ecosystem: Host-associated > Invertebrates > Cnidaria > Coral ... | reverse complement strand
GGATACAGAACTAAAAACAAAAACCCCACACGTCAATGTGGGGAAAAAACACAGTGTTTCGCGACTTTCCTACCTTTTCCCGCACCTGGATCTTCTTTCTTCTGAGACTTTCTCTTCTCTGATCTTCTCTCTTCTACTCTTCTCTTCTCTTCTTTGACTCTTCCCATCTCTGCTTTTCATTTGTCCATATTGTCGGAACTTTGACTTCTAGACTTCCTTCGATGAAAACATAGTTATACCAGATTATACCACATAGTTAACTCATTAAGAACCTCAACATACCTCCGCACCCCAAAGTCTTCCCTGCCTGCTTTGCTTCCTCGATACCTCCGATGGTGGGTCGCATGGGCAGCACCGGCAGCGAGTCGCTGCGCGGCAACGAACGCCGGGGCGGCCTGGATATGACGTGGTGACGTGGTGAACAGCTCACTCCAAGTTCAATGTTGTTTTTTGGTAAATATATGTCTGGTTGGTGGTTTCAACCCCTCTGAAAAATATTAGTCAGTTGGGATTATTATTCCCAATATATGGAAAATATGGAAAAATGTTCCAAACCACCAACCAGATGTTGATTTTATATATGTTGATTATAATGGGGGATTGTGGTATAGCTATGGTTTTAGATAACACTATTATGATATATGTTCGCTATGGTTTATATCACATTAGTACATGCTATAAATGATGTGAAATTGAAAGCTGTATATAAATGTTATATCTACTTATAACTGCAATTTCGCTATGGTACCCACAAATTCCCATTCTGGTAGATATATGTTGGTATAACATCCTATAACTGGGTGGTTTATAAACCGTCTTATAACTGGAGGTTTATAAACCATCTTCTAACTGGGGGGTTGTAACAACTATAGTATTCATGGGGTTTATCCACCAACAACTAAGGTTTATGGTACTTATAAGAAAGTGGGGGGCCCTGGTTAGCTAAACTTGGTTGATAACTGCCAACGCGTATGGTTTATGGTACTTATATAAAATCTTATAACTGGGAGGGCACATTGTAGAAATATGTTTTCATTTTTTATACGATGAAAAACGCTGGGTTGATGTCTACTACGTTTTGCTGTGTTTGCTAGATATCTGGTTGTTGTTAAACAGATGGAGTTATTTGATGCTTACAATGTTTACAGCTCAATAATTAGTCATCGATCGTCTCATGTTTTGACATTAGTTATGTAATGAAATTGTTTTAATGTTTTTGTTGCATAAGGTAGACTTGGCTCAGTGCAATCAAATCAAGGCGTCGAAGTCTACCTTATGATCCTTTGGCGCCTTCATGAGCCAATCTGCTTTCATCAATGCTTGCAAAGCTGCAAAAGCTTCATGTGTTCTTTGGTCCTCTTCATCAAAAACGTTCTTGCCCAAACCAGAAGCTGGCTCTTTCGAACCAGAAGCTGGCTCATTCGCACCAGAAGCTGGCTTCTCCGAACCTGAAGCTTTCTCCTTCGAACCATACGCTTGCTTTTTCGAACCTGAAGCTGGCTTCTTCGAAGCAGAGGCTTCCTCACCTGAACCAGGCTCCGCGGTTTCTGGCCAAGTAATAATGGCTCTCTCCAATCTTTTTTCAGCAGCTTCAAGCTCTTCAGGTGACAAAGTGCGAGCCGCGATATGTGGTTTATGTAGATGGAGATGATTATTTTCAGTATTTTTATGTATTTTTGTTAGTTAACTAGCTTTCAAACGACTTGTTGTATTGTGATGGTGAATATTATGACTGGCTGAAAACACTTTGCTGTTATTCTGTGCGAAAGATATCTACAAGATATGTTTCAAGTGGGGGACTGGTTGATTATTGTCTTTTTTGTTTAGCATAGGGTCATCTGGTTGTACATATGGACTGTCAATTTTCTCTACTTTACGGATCACTCCAGGGTAAAAAAATGGAAAGAACAGTTGCCAACATGGATACAGAATGAAACACGACAACGAGTCTTGTTTTATGCATATTTTAAGATCGGACATCTTAAACCAATGTATAAACAGGGTGAAGGGGTAGAACCCGCACTATTGCACAAGCAATGGTCCCAAAAGTGGAAACGGCACGTGCCGTTTTTTCGATGATTCCCCAATTGAACATTGATGGTGAAGTGTTCGGTCCTACTGTTGGGGTTGATTATTCAATGGCCATGCAACAGGAACCGATTGATGGGAGGTACCTACCATATATAAGGCCTATGTAAGGGAATATCCCCACAAAATATTGCCAAAAATATGGTACAGTACCTCCATTTTAAATGTGGTCAATAGCACTCAAGAGGGGCAAGTATAGGATTTCAACCAGCAAAAATGAAATAACACATGCACTTTTTTGCAACTCAATCATCATGCAAATCTAGGAATGTCTACAGATATCTACATGACTCATAGTTCTGGAGAAACAAAAAACACTTCTGCATGTTGGGATTTTTTGGATCCCAATCCTAATCATCATTTCAGTGACATTGCGACACGTTGCGACATGAGATCACCATTTCACCAAATAGATACAGATAACTGGTTGGTGGTATACCTACCCCTCTGAAAAATATGAGTTCGTCAGTTGGGATGATGACATTCCCAACTGAATGGAACAAATCATGTTCCAAACCACCAACCAGAGAGGGATTCCGGCTGTGGATTCCGATCATCACCAATATATGCATATATATATACAAAGAAGCCCCGAACTAGTCAGCAACAGAGGTGTCTTTGCAGCCACTGCTCCCAAACAACTATCATGGTTCCTCGGCTCCCATGATGGTTCAAGAACAAAGATAGTTATCATTAACCCTATACTCCTCGTGAAAACTGATGCCATCTTTTTCTGAAAAACTTTCCTTGCCAATCAGCCAAATACCCTGCAAAAAATGACAAATTATTTGCTGGTGAACGTAAATATTCCCATTGATACCAAAAGACTAAAGGATTAAAGTACCCATCTAAGATTAACCTAGCTTTATGCATCTTTCCTAAAACTCCCTTTAAAGACAAAGCCAAGAAACCGAAGATGTGGTGGAGTCTCATAGTACTCAGAGAAGACCCTGGCAATGAAGTGACGTGACTCTGGATCAGGATTGCAGGCGGTGAGGTCGACGGGGACCATACGATGAAAAAAAAACCTAAGTTAGGATATAACCCGTATAAATGTGGTGAAATATGTTCACTTTTATATCCCATATGCTCCATGGTGCTGGAATATTTACCACCATTTGCCCGAACAAAATCACCCAGTTTTTGTAGGTAAATATACCATACATGGAGCATCTGGGTATCACTTATCTAACTGCAACTGCACCACCTAAGTCAATCAAACATGGCCTTGAAATGGTTCCAAATGGGGGATCGTCCAACAAGATCAAGTTTGAGCACCGGAAGGCAAAGAACAAATTGTTTGTTGATTAAAGCATCATTTTTGACAGTGACCCTACAATGTGGGGCCCCAGCTCGTTAGCGTTTAGTTGGTGAACATAACTACAATTTCACGTTTGGGTTTATGGCAGCAACAGAACCATAGTTAGATGGTTTTTTTTGTACCAACTTATACCCTACCATCCCCCGAGCATTTTTTCCTGGTAAAAACCAATTCGACCTCAAAAAAGGCCGGGTCAAATCCGTACGTTTTCTTGGTGATTTGCTGCTGAAAAAGTTCGATTCTGGGCCATGGCTATAGACTCCATCTCATCCCCCCAAAACCCTCAAGACCTAAGTTCTATGGCTATAGAATCATTATTTTTGTTGGTTAAATCCCTATTGTTGCTGAAATCACCATAAAATCACCATAGAATCCCCATGATATCCCCATTTTACCCGCAATTTTGGGTGGTGAAGTCGCCATTTCGGCTGGTTGAACGTCCCGGTTTAAAAACCGGGCGTCGCACGCAGCGGATGTGCCAGGGCACGCGAGGTCGGGCCAAGGTTTGCCACGAGGATCTGTGAGGAGCTTCAAGGCGTCCACCTGGGACAGAATTTTCGGAGTACCTCGTATACTGATAATTAAATGGTAATTTAAATGGTAATTTATATACAAATATAAATGTACTTATCAGTATGGTAATTTAAGTTTATGGCAATTTAAGTTTATATGGTACCTAATAATGTAAGTTAATATACATAAGTATGGAAATTTAAGTTTATATGGTACCTAAGAATGTAAGTTAATATACATAAGTATGGAAAATTTCGTTTATATGGTACCTAATAATGTAAGTTAATATACATAAGTATGGAAATTTAAGTTTATATGGTACCTAAGAATGTAAGTTAATATACATAAGTATGGAAAATTACGTTTATATGGTACCTAATAATGTAAGTTAATATACATAAGTATGGAAATTTAAGTTTATATGATACCTAAGAACGTAAGTTAATATACATAAGTATGGAAAATTACGTTTATATGGTACCTAATAATGTAAGTTAATATACATAAGTATGGAAATTTAAGTTTATATGGTACCTAATAATGTAAGTTAATATACATAAGTATGGAAATTTAAGTTTATATGGTACCTGATAATGTAAGTTAATATACATAGGTATGGAAATTTAAGTTTATATGGGACCTAATAATGTAAGTTAATATACATAAGTATGGTAATTTAAGTTTATCTGGTACACAAAAATGTAAGTTAATATACATAAGTATGGAAATTTAAGTTTATATGGTACCTAATAATGTAAGTTAATATACATAAGTATGGAAATTTAAGTTTATATGGTACCTAATAATGTAAGTTAATATACATAAGTATGGAAATTTAAGTTTATATGGTACCTAATAATGTCAGTTGATATACATTGGCATAAGTATGGTAATTTAAGTTTATCTGGTACACAAAAATGTAAGTCAATATACATAAGTATGGAAATTTAAGTTTATATGGTACCTAATAATGTAAGTTAATATACATAAGTATGGAAAATTACGTTTATATGGTACCTAATAATGTAAGTTAATATACATAAGTATGGAAAATTAAGTTTATATGGTACCTAATAATGTAAGTTAATATACATAAGTATGGAAATTTAAGTTTATATGGTACCTAATAATGTCAGTTAATATACATAAGTATGGAAATTTAAATTTATATGGTACCTAATAATGTAAGTTAATATGCATAAGTATGGTAATTTAAGTTTATATGGTACCTAATAGTTGTCTGGTTTATATGGTAATTAGGTACCTAATAATATAAGTTTATGGTACTCCTAATGGTACTGATAATGTTATGGTACCCTCTGGTTATTTAACATAGCGATGGAATATGGTCCATAGAAATAGATGGTTTACCTGTAAAAACTAGGTGGATTTTCCATGGCTATGTTAAATGACCGGAGGTCAATTTAAGTTTATATGGTACCTAACAATGTAAGTTTATGGTAAGTATATTAGATATTATATGGTTTACTATGTGTTTACTGAACAGCTGACTAAGAATGCTAAGGTATGGATTACTGATAATGAACTGAACACTTTACTGAACAGTCTACTGGTATGAACTGATAAGGTATGGCTTACCTAATATAAACTAGGTCATTTACTGAGCAGTTTACTGATAATGTTAAGGTATGGTTTATGGCTAATGTTTAGTGGGCTGATAAGCATTCTACCACTGGTTATATGTTTATAAACCCCATTGAGCAGTGTTCAAAACCGTTGGTTGATGATTAGTTTGGGCATTATACTATTCAATATATTGGGGGTTCTAACAACCCAAAGAAGAAATCCCTATAAACCACCATCAATGTTGGTAAAGCAATGCCATAAACCATCCCCCAAATCACCCAACATATTGAAATAAATGTACCAATATAGATCAGAATTATTGTAAAGCTAGAAGTATATATATAATATATATATATGTGTGTACAGTATACGTAAAGTATAACTGCGAAAACTGTCAAACAGTTTAGTATCATATAAGAGTTATAGTAATATGCAGCTCTAAAATCAATGCCAGTATAGAACAATACAGTTTGATGTGGCTATAAACTATATTAGTTAATAGCAAAAACACATAATGGACAGTAAGCTATTTACCAGGCAGTGGTATACCATAGTAGTTACCATCTGCGTTTCCTGCAAGGTGAGCGCCCCGAAATAACATAGAAATAACATATAAGTAGTTGTAAAATGTTGTATAACATTAAAAACATTATTAGAGGTAATTGTATTAAATATATATATATAACATTGTTGTGTTTTAAATATATATTTCAATGGATTGGTTTAAGGGAAAATCTACAGGAAAGCCCCATGATCTTCATGGGAAAATCTATGGTTTCCTGTAAATTTCCCCTTAAACCAATCCATTGATTAATGGGATATCTCTGGAAAACCCTGAAGAAATGTGGGGAAATCAACCTTTTCATGGGATATTAATGGTATATCGATGGATTATTGATGATTAATATGAATGCGATAGTGGAATAAGTTCATCATTGAACTTCGAGTCAGGATGGAGTTTCTATGGCACTGTGCTGCCTGAGCTCCATGGTTCCAAGGCTCAGGCAGTTGCTGGTTGATGGTTGGTTGACCTATATCTACCCCTCTGAGAATCTGGTTAATGAATTGTTAATTAACAATGGTTGGTGGTTAATAATGGTTAATTAACAATGGTTGGTGGTTAATAATGGTTAATTAACAATGGTTGGTGGTTGACCTACCCCTCTGAAAAATATATGGGTGAAAGTCAAATGGGACTATGACATTCCCAACTGAATGGAAAGTCATAATCCATTCCATGGTTCCAAAGCACCAACCAGCAACACTATTTCCAGGCAGCTGGAAAGCTGGTTGGTGATCCAGAACTTTCTCCGCGACGCTTTGGCAGCTGACTGACAGAAATATTCAAATCGGCATTTCGGCCCATTTCGGCCGATAATGGCCTGTAAAACAGTGGGTTTTTGGGCTTGTAGCTTCTCAACTTGGACCTTTGCCTGCAGCATTTGCCAATCAGCCAGATACCCTAGCAAAAAATCACAAATTCTTAGCTGGTGAACGTAGATAATTTCATACCAAAAGACTATTCAGGATGAAACCAACTACCCATCTAAGATTGACCCAGTAACCAGGAGGTATCCTTGGGCATTTTTTCTCACATGCCCGGCAGTCGGTTAACCTGGTGCAGGGCCCCAAAGGTCCATGATCCTCTTTTGGACTTCATCACTGTCACCACCAGCTGCAGACCTACCCCAGGAGAGCACCGATCCATCTGAGATCGCAGTGAAGGCAAAACTTGCGGCCTGAATCCTTCAATTTGCGGCACGGGAGCAGCCAAAAATAACATGATTCATTCCACAAAAAAGAGTTACTATAGATTCATTCCCCAAATAGATCCAAATAGATCCAAATCGTGGATTTTCCATGATTTTCCTCTTTGGAAAATATGAAATCAAACAAGCCCAGGAATCTGCTGCACATGTTTGAGCCGATCCTGTACGGCTGAACTGTCTCCACCAGCTGCCGGATCGCCCCACGAAACGACGGATCCGTCGGCCAAAATGGCAGCAAATGCAGTTCTTGTCCTTGGATTTCCCTAAGGAACCCAGAGCAAATAAAGCATTTTTGATGTGGGTAAAACAATGTCATCAAGCACCCATGACTGGGAATAGTTATACCATCTATTTATGGTTATCTGGGGGATGGTTTATTCTTTTAATGACATTATATATACCCTTCAGATTCCCAAGTAGTGGATGTTTCATTGAGAAACGAAAAGATCATCTTCAGCAAATCCCAGTGTCGCGTGAATCTGCTTCACATTCGTGAGCCTATCCTGCACACAAGCGCTGTCACCACCATTTTGGGGATTGCCCCATGTAATGACTGATCCATCTGCCAAGAGTGCAGCAAAGGCCCAATAGGTGGCTTGAACCTGCTGCACATTTGTAAGCCTATCCCGGACTGCAGAGCAATCACCACCAGCTGATGGATTTCCCCAAGCAATGACTGTTCCGTCTGCCAAGATCGCAGCAAATGCCAAACTAGTTGCTTGAATCTGGCGCACATCATTCAGCTGATCTTCAACTGAAGAGCTGTCACCACCAGCTTCTGCACCGCCCCAGGCAACAACTGAGCCGTCTGCCAAGATTGCTGCAAATGCCCGAGTTGTAGCCTGAACGTGCGTTACATTCACAAGCCTATGTCGGACTGCGGAGCTGTCACCAGCAAATCTACTGCTGCCCCACGTGACGACTGATCCGTTCGCCAAAATGGCAGCAAATGCTCCATCAGTGGCTTGAACTTGTTGCACACTCTTGAGTTGATCCTGGACAGCAGAGTTGTCACCACCAACTTCTGGATTGCCCCAGGAAACAACAGAGCCGTCTGCCAAGATTGCAGCAAACGCTGCGTTTGCTGCTTGAACCTGGTTCACATTGATGAGCCTATCCTGCACGGCTGAGCAGTCACCACCAGATATCCGATTGCCCCAGGTGACCACTGACCCGTCAGCCAAAATGGCAGCAAAGGCCAGATTTGCGGCCTGAATCTGCTGCACATTTTTGAGCCGATCTTGGACCGCAGATGAGTCCCCGCCAGATGTGGGATTGCCCCACGTGACCACTGATCCGTCTGCTAAGGTTGCCGCAAAGGCTCCACGAGTGGTCTGAACGTGCTGCACACTCCTGTCAGGGTTGCTCCCAACACCTCAAATACAGCGGGGTGAATTGGATAAACACGGAGATCAGATCAAAAATTGCACCCCTTGTAACTATAATTTACCTATTCATAGGTTGCAGCAACCCTGGTCAATATCCCATGATATCAGCCTTCTATTTGCAACGTGGGATCGTCAAAATTTTAGGATGGAAAATCGCAAACAAAAACAGAATCCCTATGGATCCATTTCTAGCTTTTGAGGAAAGTCTTTGGGTTGTGATTTTCATAGAATTGGATGATGGGAAAATTTACAGGAAAGCTCTATATTTGATGGTAAAAACCATGGTTTCCTGTAGATTTTCCCTTAAACCAATCCAGTGAGATTTGGGGGGTTAAGTCATGTCCCTTGGTTGGATGCATGGCGAGCAGCTCGCATGACATACCATCGAACTGGTGCTGGGGAATTGTCCAGCCATGAGAGAAAACCACTTGGAGGATCATCCCACGGATCGTAAATGGTTAAAATGCCCTGGTGAACGTAAGTGCCCATTTTCTAGCTTAATCCATTTATTAACCATTATTAACCATTAACCACTTATGGAGCTTACAGCACCACTTATAAATATGCCCCTTATAAATAGCCTTTCTCCATTTATAAGTGGGTTACAGCTATGGTAAAATTCAACACCGACATTCAGTGGGATGGTCCTCCAAACATTTTCGAGCCATCAAAAAAATCAGCTATAATGATAGGTACAAAGTGGCCCCCCCAAACGGTAGCGTTCACTTGGTGAACATAACTCCAATTTCACTATGGTTTATGGTACTTATATGTACTTATAACATCTTATAACTATAGTTACTGGAGCTTATAAACCAACACACACATAACTGGGGCGCCCCACAATGTAGTAATGGATCAGCTGATCAACTATGATCATCTGTGATGATCTTCGATTATTTTCTTCTTTGGTACCTAACATGATCTAGATTTCTACAAGGCGAGGCCACCCCCAGCTATGCTTGTTTGTTTAGTTTCACCCAATTTAACTTCATTAACTATAGTTAAGTTATATTCATCATTTTCAGAATTTGGTCTCTAACATGATCCTTACTAAACTCTGGTTTTATTCACCGCTTTGACAAAACCATGGCCAATCTTAGATACCCTACAAAAAATACAAAATTCTTAGCCGGTGAGCTGGTGAACGTAGATAATCCCATACCAAAAGACTATTCAGGACTAGTTTCTACGATTGACCTAGAAACTAAGTGGGATGATCATGGGATTGTTTTTTTTTCTGGGGCAATTTACAGGACACTCCTATACATTTGATTAAGAACCAGTAGGTTTCCGGTTAAGGTTTTTCCTTCAACCCATCCATCTGGGTATAGTGAGGTCGCGACGTGAGGTCGTTAGAATTTACCCAGAATCCATTGAGCAATCCAGTGGTTAATGATGATTAATGGGATATTAAATGGTGAATAGAGATCATTCAGTATTATTCCCAATCAGTACAGTACCCTCTGATAAACTAACGTAACTATGGAAAATCACCATGTTTAATGGGTAAATCCACTATAATCACTGTAAATGGCAATTTTCAGTAGCTTTTTGTATGTTTACCAGAGGGTAATTATGGATTAATCACCATTAAATCACCATTTTCCTATGGTTTTCCTATAGTTTTCCAATGGGAATCACCATTAAATCAGTAGATGTTCCTATTCACTTTCACCAAATCCGTGGGATGATCCTCGCAGCCATCGGGCTTCACCTCTCCTGAGCTGATGTGTCACGAAAGGACTATCACCACCAGCCGTCGGGCTTCCCCAGGTGATGATTCCATCCCCTCCCAGGCCCCAAACTGCGAAGGCCTGCTCGGTGGCTGCCAGAGTCGCCTTGCCGTGATTGTCCCATGAAAAATGGTGATATTTGCCATATTTTATGTTAGTTTACTGGAAGGTATACGTGGATAACCACCCCAAAACAAAATATGGAAATAGCGAAGAACACACTGACAAAATTCTTGGATTGGCTTCAAACAGTCCCAAAAATAGAAACATGTTCCTCATAGAATCGCCAATTTACCAATGGGAAAACAACAATCACCTTCAGCAAATTGAAGTTTGTTGGTTTTGTGTGAAATCCATCTGCCCTCCCGTAACTCAACATAGCTATGGAAGGTAGGCCGTTGGTTCGATGATGTACCATTTTTCAAAACTGTGATTTTCCAGTTCCCAAACTGTTGAATTACCAGAGTTTAACCCCAAGAGACACTAAGAATTTCAAGAGTGTGGCTAGAATACGTCCAGTCGCTTGCAATGAAAGAGCGGTAAGGCAATCTCCATCTTGCAGCCCTGCAATCTTCAGAGTCTCCAACTGATCCAGCAAGACACGGCCCTTTGCAGTGACAAGCTTTACCAAGAAGAGACCAAAGGTTTTTTTCACCTTTGAGTTGCGACTCCAAAAAGATGTCCACAAAAAAATTCTCCAAATCATGGGTTCACGGATTATTTAGCGATCATCTTGAGCAAATCTAAGACTTTAGATGTTCTTCCATCAAGGGGGTACGGGTCAATATTAAGGAGTCTGACCAATTGAAAAAGGAACATAATCAAGCAATATCTGCATCACGTTGATATCCCGTGATATGTAAATGGATTCACGCATAAACATCACCAATCTTCACCAAATCTCCCATTTCTATCCAGTTCTGATAAAATTGGGGATGTTGTCGCGTTTACCACATGATTCCTGATATTCCTCACATGGTATTTTTGCTGGTTTGCTGATCCCCTTTATTATAACAAACAGCAACTTTCAGTGAGATGAATGTTAACTCCATCTAATCCCTGGTTGGTGGTTTCAACCCCTCTGAAAAATGTTAGTTGGGATGATTATTCCCAATATCTGGAAAGTCATAAATTCCATGGTTCCAAACCACCAACCAGAATCCTCAAACCATCAAAAATCAATGTGTGTTGCTATAATCCATCCAGTAATCAATTGGAACAATCACAATCTTCAACAGAAATTCCACTAAGCAAGGGGCGTACCACATTTTTCCCACCGGCTTCCCCAAACTCAAGCAACTCATCCCTTACCTTTCCAGGAACACCCGAAAGTAACACATCCCAAAACTCATTCCCCACGGGTTTCCCATTGAAAACATCAACATCATCTTTGGCAAACTCCGATTTTTATTCGATTTTCCCATGAAAACATCTATTACCCTCTGGTAAACATACAAAAAACTATGGACAATCACCATGCTATTAATGGGTAAATCCACTATTTCTATGGCCATGTTCAATAGCTATGTAACAAACTACCAGAGGGTAACACCAGATTCTATAGTGGATTCTATCCTATGTTCTCCGCGTTTTCAAATGTTGATTCCCCCGGTGAATCACCAATCTGACCAAGTTCGGTCACCAAAGTTCTCAACTCCCCGACAGTGCTGCATTCTTCCAGGTCCAGCTTTTCGGAGCGTCCGCTGGGCAGAACGACATCCAGGCGAATCATTTCTTGGGATACCATGGCTTCACCAGCACCGGCGATTTTTATGATTTTTTGTCGGTTTCTTGGTCTTTCACCTGAAAAAACACAAAAATCTGGGAATCAATTAAAAGGCGAAACAAATCATTGATGGCGAACATCATGGAACATCCATCATTTGATTTTGATGTTTAAATCAATTGCATGTCCCAGGTGTTGCATTTTTTCTGATCATAAACATCTTTGGTTTTGCAGTCGATAGTTTCAAGAGGGAATCCAAACATTTTATTTGGGTGTGGTAAAGAAGCACGTTTTTCCAAAACAAGGTTTGCACTTGAAACGGTTTGATGGACACTTAGGCTTGCAACTTGTGAACAAAAACGACGAAAGCTGGCACTCTAAATGCACGGAGTAGTGATTTAGCCAAGTTTGAGCCAAGGCCATACCCAGTACCAAATTTCATGGGAAAAAAAACGCCAACACATGATTGAAACATCCTGAGATACATCCGAAGCCAAATATTGCGAGACATGCGAGACTGAAAGCTGCAAATCACCTCCGCTACCTATGCTCCGCCCAGGCAACTGCTGTCCGCTGCCAAATGGCTAAAGTAATTGGTGTACAATTAGTGCTTCGTTGTGTATGTCACTCAGTGTGATTAAAAATAACAGTGTCATAAGAGGTAAACTTAATCAAGGTTAGGAATTGCGCTTACTTCACTTCGCTAATTAAACGAGATTTTGAAAACATGTTTATAAATAATCTATACTCCATATGCTCCATGGTGCTGGAATATGAATCCCAACGTTTTCCCGAACAAAATCACCCAGTTTTGTAGGTAAATATACCAGCACCATGCTTCGCATCTAAGTGGATCCCCGCATGGAAGCCCCAGCGTTGTTCTGGTGGGTGGTTGCTGCTAACCCCTCTGAAAAATAATGGAGTTCGTCAACTGGGATCATGACTTTCCATTATTCCCAACAATGGCCCAGGTATAATAATTGTTAATAATTGTTAATTAACAATGGGTGGTGGTTGGCCTACCCCTTCTGAAAAATATATGAGTGAAAGCCAGTTGGGATGATGACATTCCCAACTCAATGGAAAGTCAAAAAAATCCATGGTTCCAAAGCAACAAGCAGTTGATGGTGAATTCTAATATCTCTCTCCATCTGGTTAAACTTTCAATGAAATCACCGTTTTGTCTATAGTTAAAAACATCAGTTGATTCTTTGTGAAAAATAGTTCTGTTTCACTACCCAATCAGCAAGGCGAGAATAAAAAGGGCCCCACACGATGCGTTTGTTGGTCTAGACAGCCCATTAACTATAGTTCCATATACCTACAATCAACCACCGGAAATCCAACAGTTCTATTTCTTATTCCAACCAACTTAGCTAATTAATCTGGAATTTGCTTTATTTCTTGATGCTTAAAGATCTTCAACCGTTGCTTTTTGAGACTAAAAACAAGATTCTGCGACATTTTTTCCACAGTTTGTGATGCCGTTCCAGGTCTTCCATTTTTTCATGCTGAAATTCTCATGGCAAGTGTCCAACCTCGGATGTTTTTTTCTCTGACCATGGGATGTTTCAGCCAAGTTATATGGGGATGATATGGAGATGACCATGGGATATTGACCAATTTCATGCCCTGTTGGAAAATTATAGGTTTGGGCCGGTTTGATATACCATCTATCATCAAACAAACCTGTTGTTAAAGGGGTTTCTGGAAAAACAAACCTCTATTAATCAACCAACCAATGGAAATTTGGAACATCTATGATATTGACCCAAATTGGGATATGTGTCGCCTGTTGAAGAGCCGAGTTGAAACGAAACGACCCACCCGGCGCTGTTCCCCGTTGAAATCTGAGGCGCGCAGTCCAGGGAGGCCCCGGTCTTCGAAATCTCCTCACTACAAAGGTCCTCTGCCAGGCCTTCGCGCGCCTCCAAGGCCTAATTTTGATGGAGAAAATGAGGCAAAACACGTGGAAAATCACTGGAAAATCTGAGGAAATGATAGGACATGTTGTTTTTTTTCCTGATGTTTTTCTAGGTGCTGCTGTTGTCTTTTTAATAAGAACATCTGCGGAACAAAATGAAGCGAAAAAGAAATGGAGAACACCAGCAGAAACTATAATGAAAAGGAATGCACCCTGAAGATGGATTTTGAGGGAGCAGTTGGTGATCTTGATGGATTTTGTGGATGGGACCAACAACTGTGAACAATGCCTTGTGATCAGCAACAAATTGTGTTTCAACTGAAACAATAGTGAAGAAAAATAAGAATAATGGGCTCTGATCAACAGAAAAAATGAATAACAACTAAATTTGATCAACAAAGAAGAACATAGTGAATAAAGAGCAAAACTGTGAAGAAAAAAATCAACGGCCAAAACTAGCAAAGTAAAGTAAGGATAATACAACTAGCTAAGTTGGCTCATAACGAGCAAAATTAGTTATACCATCTGGGAGTCAAACATGGCTCAACGGAAGTTTCCCATTTTCTTCGGCAATTTTGCCATTCAACCTCCATTTAGTTTGGTTATTTCCTACCCAGTCGTGTTTGATTATCAAAGTCAAAACCGTAGGAATGCAGTACACATAGTGCCCGCGTATTGTTGGTCGCTGATTAGCGTGGCCGCCCCCCCTTCCCCAAACAATTTAGGTATACTCTATTATTTGAAAATTCTTGGGACCAGGTCTGGGGAGCTCAGGATGATCAACTTAAGGCAAGATTTCAATTGATGCCAATCTACATTCAACTGATTTTCCCTTTAAATCTTAAACAAATCAGGATTAGACAGGATTTCAATTCATTTGAATCTACTTTCGATTGAGTTTCCTTTAAATCGAAAGAACAAACTAAGGATTAGTAAGGGTTTCAATTCCTTTTAATCTGCGTTCAGTTGATTTTCCTTTCTTTTTCACCTCAAAAAAATACATAACTTTCAGCTTGTTTTTTGGCGAAAATCAAATCCTTTTGATTCAATCTAAATTTTGTTATTTTGCATTATACCATCTGGTTATGACTAACAGTTAGCCATAGAAAATCCCTTATAAATGGAGGTTTATAGCTGGGAAAATTCACTATAAATGGGTCATCTATACCATGGCTATGTTAGTCAGAACCAGAGGGTAAACTAAAAACCATGAAAGAAGGGTGAGTAAAGGGTTTTGGTTTTGTTTTTCACACCAAACAAAATGTGCACAGTAGGGAACCACCCAAACTATACTATTGAGGATCTGGGTCACGAGTCACTCGGGTGCCTCCTTGAAAACTTGTTTGGGTGCTGCTTTGAAATAAGGGTTCAATAAGGCAACTTAAGTAGTTCAAGCATTTTAAGGAGTTAAGATGGATATGGCTTTCTAAAAGAATAGGACCAACTTTACGCAAAGAAAGGTGGATAAAGTTTTTTGTTTCACACACCCAAAAAATGAGCGCAAATTGGGTCTGAGAAAAAATCTCACAATAGAGGCCCTTCCCCCAATTTCAGGATACTGATGAATTTTTGAAAAAAAACTCACAGAGATTTTATCAGGACACAGATCGGCATACCACACTAACCATCATTAACCTAGTAAATCGTTCATTTCATTTCATTTTTGCTGCTATTCTCAATGGATTGGTTTAGTTGGGAAGTTTATTCTCAACCGGTTCCCCCGAAAATCGTGGGAGAATCAATGCTTTCCGGTTAAGATATCCCATTAGTATCCCATTCATATACCATGATCCTCTTATACATTGTTTAATGGTATATATACCATGGTTCATAATATACATATACCAATTAAAATGATAATATCAAGAATATACATTGTTACCATAGTTATGTAAACCAATTACCATGGTTCATATACCATATTATATTATATTCTTGAATATTATTGATACATTGTAATTATGAACCATTCATATACCATTACCTTACTTACAGGATGGCCCCCCCAGTTATAAGTTGGTTTTAAACCGTGATTATAAGTTGGTTATAAACCATTATAACCTCCATTAACTCTATATATATATACATATATATATATATATACATATATATATATATATACATATATATATATATATATCTACAATAAACCATAGTTAAGCCACTTATAAGGCAACTGAGCGCTATCCAACGGGGGCCCCACCCTGTAATATATTACCATTATATAATAATCATCGTTATAAACCTCTTAAAATGGCTATTATTGATGCTACATTACAGTAATATGCCATGAAAACGACTGTTTCAATCCAATACATATCACTGTTTAATCAATAATGGCCATGGTAATGGCATAATACATAATACATGGTAGTGTTCTTGAATATTCTTGATACATTGCAATTATAATCCCATTCATATACCATTACCTTAATACCCAGATGCTCCATGTATGGTATATTTAACTACATTTGGGTGATTTTGTTCGGGCAAATGTTGGTAAATATTCCATGAATACACTAAATTTATAGATAATGGGATTCCAAGTATACCATTACCTTAATATTTTCATAAATGGTACTATTGATTAATATTCATAATGGTACTATTGATTCATATACCATAGCGGTAATATTCCATTTACCTATTAATATACCATTACCTTAATATTTCTATTACCACTCATCATTCCATTAATATAAACTAAATTAATGGATAATGGGATTCCATTCAGATATTTTTTTTCCTACTTAGAAATCCATGTTTCATCCCAGAACTGCTCAAGCCGCACCGCCATGGCATTCAAGGCGCACAGGCGCGCACCGCCATGGCATCAGGACCCACCGTCAGGGCATCGCTCAGTGGCGGCATCTTCTTGGTGAAGGAGACCACGGAACTCTTCACCTGGAAAACTGCGGCAAAGTATGATGTTGATGATGATGATGATGGGTTTTATACGGATAATGATGGGTTTATTACTGTAATAAATTATAGTTATTGATTGCAAGGTGGTGCCCCAGTTCGGAATCGCTAAGTTGGTGAACATAACTCCAATTTCACTATGGTTTATGGCAGATATAACTATACTTAATGGGGTTTATAAACCAACAAAATCACTGGGGGGCACCATCCTGTGGTGATTTTATGTTTTTTCTTTCAGGGGTTTTATATGGATCAGCCCAGAGGAATCACTGGAAATGGAAACCATAGTTAGTTTTGGAGGCCACTTAGATGTGATATGCTGCTTGGTGGTTGTTGCCCGAAAAATATGAAAGTCAATTGGGATCATTATTCCCAACTGAATGGAACAAACTAGACGACGGATGGCCCGAGAGCGTAGAGGAGCAGAGTCTTCTGTTGTTAGTATGGAGACACTATATTACAAGATAATGTATTAAAGATGTATTATAGGCAGACGAGAAGAGTAGTATCAAGACAATATATGACTAGTACAAGACAATAGTTTGCATCGTATTTTTGCAAAGTTTTTCATACACAGAACT
>Ga0126342_10009362_pt1 | contig 17555 bp, 17 predicted proteins | sample Cyp1metagenome_FD_92528 | JGI IMG/M metagenome (GOLD analysis project Ga0126342, IMG submission 92528) | Coral microbial communities from Lord Howe Island, Old Settlement Bay, Australia - Cyphastrea 1 metagenome | ecosystem: Host-associated > Invertebrates > Cnidaria > Coral ... | reverse complement strand
CGACGACGACGACGACCACCACCACCACCACCACCACAACCACAACAACAACAACAACAACCACAACAACAACCACAACAACAACCACCACCACCACCACAACAACAACAACACCAGCAGCAACAACAACAACAACAACAACAACAACCACAACAACAACCACAACCACCACCACCACCACCACCACAACCACAACCACAACCACAACAACAACCTCCCCCATAAGCACAACGCCCGCCACAGCCCCTGCCGCCCCAAGGACACCTGCAACCGCTGCCCACCTAGCCCCCAGCTATACCCCACTAGCCCCAAGCTGTACATAAATCGCCTCCCGCTGTAACATACTCTTCACCTCTTGCTCCCTGCTCCACCCCCCTGACCTCAACATGGGCCCCTGGCCGGCTGCCGCGCGTAAGCGCTTAAACAGTGTGTTTTGCACATTCCAGACACAAAGGGAGCCCTGCCTTCATTATTGTTCTACCAGAGTCTTGACCATACCTGATATGCATATAAGAGAGAACTCTCTCCTTCCCGAAACAAATTTCCGGATGCTGTCACCGCACACTTGAGTCTTTAGCTTACCCCCCAGATCCTTTTCCAGAAGGCGCCGGAGGCCGTAGACATGGGACTGGCGCAGAACAGAGCATGTAAGAGGAAAGTTGTCCTTTGCATGTAAGTGACGTATGACTACTGTACATATGGGGATGGGTCATATTCAATTCCCAGGGGACACAGACTGGGGTAATGATTAGTACAGTAATCATGGCAGCATTTTTTGGCGCCATATTGACCCAAACCCATGTCAATCAATGCATTGCTTCTCGGTCGGACGTCATAATGCGAATCAATGTAATGTTGGTTAAATTAAAATAGGTCTTCTTAGAAACATGGGAGCGCAACAGCCATCCTCTACCCAAGTCAAGAAAGTGCTTGATCTTTTCATAACATATACACAGAGCACATTCCCAGCCAATTCAAGACAAGTACAATTTTCTCTGGAGAACGCATATAGCCTTTTGAGATCGCAGTAGACATTGGCTTCACCACGGCATAACACTTGTTGGCTGACCGCAACATAGACAGGTGTTCTGGGAAAGAGTTGTGCTTGTCCATGAAGCAGCATGAACAAATCCAGTTCAAATGCTGGTTTCAACAGGTTTCAACATCCTTCTCAGGGTGCCCGAATCGATATCACCTAGGTAAAAACTAGGTAACTAGGTCACCTGCCAAAGGTTTCAATGTCAGCCGCAGGTGAGGAACAAGAACATAATGATAGTACAAAACTGAAGATTGTACTGATCTGAACTATAGCCAAAATCCAAAACATCCGCAGCCAAACAAACACAGGCACAAACACAAGCACTCACCTTCAACTCCTCCAAGTTGTTCTGATTCTTTGGCGCCTTGCTTACGTGATGCCTCACGGCTGTGAACAGGCAACCCCTATTCTGAGGGACTGCTTAGGGCGTAACAGAACGTAGCAGAACGTACAGTAGCAGGGCGTAGCAGGGCGTAGCAGGGCGTAGCAGGGCGTAGCAATGAAAAGCAGCCAAAAACAATCAGAAACCTCCTAGTAGCGATGCCACTGACTGTGGTAGATGAGAAGTTCAACCCTTCAGGCTTTCAACAAGCCCGCTCCTTTCGAAGTCCTTCTGAATTGGCTGCTTTGTTTTTGGTGAATGAATAGTTATGTGACACTCCCTATGGATCAAGTAGCTCAACAGGAGCGATGAAGTGATTCGACATTCTGCCATTGTGGCGTTGCGCTTTCTGTCTGCGGTATGGTGTTGCTCCTCATGCCTTCACTGATGCACCCTTGAAGCAGCTAATTCCACAAGCGAAACAGGTGCAACCCATGCTGATGTCACTCGTGACACTAGTGCCTACAGTTATAGGACAAGCATGACGAGTTTTCAATCAAGGCATATCAAAGCTCAAGATCTCTGAAGGGTCCAGAGAAAAGCTCAACAGTGAATCGCTTGAGCTCCGCTGAACTGCGCCTTTTCGACTCCAGGATTTTCATCTCTTTCGTCAGCAAACGACAGTCCCGGTCCAACCTCAGCCGGCATCGGGTGACTCAGCACCATGGTTGCTGAGTGAAACACATATTTCCTTTTGGTGTACAGATGCAGCGACAAATAAACTCTTTGGTGGATATTCATTGCTTTTCATGTCTGTCGATGTCAATGTCAAGGCCTTCAAGATCACACAGAAATCCTCAAAAATCTGAAATGTTGGGACGCTGCACATTTTCCGTCCGAGGAGTTGATTAACAGAGCCCGCTATTAGTCAGGAAAGCTAGTGGCATGGACATCATTCCACTCGGGTGAGGGTGGACCTGGTTTGAGCTATTCTCTATCAAATCTATCAAAGCGGTGTACTCTCAAAACACTCAACGCTATGCAAATTGAACTGGCCTCTTCAGCTTCTAAGAGTGGGGGTACAGCACCAAACATCCAACGTACATACGCAATGATTGGCGATACAGTCCGCGTGAATCTCACATTGTATCTGGTTGTCCTGCACTGGCAAAGCTACAAGCCTTTGGAAGAAGAGGCAATGTCAGATTGTGATGAAGGGCACTTCCAAAAATCTAGATTGCTAGAATCTAGATCAGTTTAAGCTGCAGTATCACTTCTCAGACCCAAACCTGTTCAGGGAATCGATCATACCTGACACTTGAAAGGCCATCACGTCGTACACTGGCCTTAGCACAGGTTGTGTTCAGGCCGTTGTAGCCTCCACTATCAGCAGCGGCAGCATCGTTATCATCGTCCTCATCCTCGTCATCACCACTGCCACTCCTCATTACTCCTCATCCTGACTACCGCTGTTAAAGAAATCGGCAATCTAAGAATGAGAAACATCATGACAAGTTTCCATTGAATTGCGCTGTTTCTCAAAGACATCACCCGCTGTCCACTGAGTGGAGGGCTTTTTCTCATTCAAGTGAGACGAAAGCCTCAGGTGTGCATCACGCGACAGGCCCATTCACACCGGACATGGCCAACTAATGCCAACTGTCCCTCCACTGCCAGGGCAATATGGTCAAAATCGACCCGCAAATTTGAATCATGTGGTTAGTTATATGATTGTGTGAAAGCGACAGCCTTTCCCGATTGCTCTGCACTTTTTCCAACGACAAGACTCAAGCTCATTGATTCCCGGTCATTCAACAGAAAACTGAAAGATTGCACAGAATTAGCACACAAGCACCAAACAGGTGGTGACTTGGACTGTGACATGAGTCACTCTCCGGGACATCCCCACCCTTTGGCCAGGCCGTTTCTGTACTAAAATAAAAAATTGTCAGAAGGGCAGCTCCCAAAGTTGCGGCCCTGTCCGCACTTTGCCCACCGATCAGGGCAAGAAACATGTTGGTCACCTTGACGAGATGTTCAGTCTGGGATTTTTGATCCACAAAGTGACGAGAATCCGAAGACATCATTTCGCTGTACCTGGGCGCGAATGGCAAGGAAATTTCGTTAAAATTCGCAATGTTTTCAGCAACAGCGATCCTTTTGCACCCACGTTTCCTCTTGCAAAGATATCTGACCAGAAAATTGAAGAGCATTATGAATTTGAAGATCGGATAAGTGCCAACGTTATAAATATAAATAAAGTACCACACAGATGTAATATTATATTAACTATATTGTACATTATGTATTTACCTATACAAGTGGCTCAACTAACCGCAAGCTGCCATCGCAAGTTCCATCACACCATGGCCAGACTCGGTTCGGCCAAGGAGCTGGGTTTGCTCCGCCACGGACGCTCCAATCACGTCCTCCCCGATGGCTTCGTCATCAAAGTTGGTCACCTCAACCTATCACCGCATGCGAGCGCTGCGGGGTGGTTCAGTTCTGGGGGTCATAGAGATTCAACCAGTGCTATGCGACAACGCGACGCAACGCAACATACGCCAGTTTACACCCTGAAATTGCAGGATATACAATACTGGATGGCCGAAGGAAGTTTAGAAGTCAAACTTCCGACAACATGGACAGATGGAAAAGCAGAGGTGGGCGAAGTTGTGGCGCGAAGCACAATTACAAGTCAAAATGTACAAAAGCACACCAGGTTCGGTGCACTTTTGGAAGTTGAGATGTCGAAAAACTGCACGCCGTTGTGGGGCGAAGCACACTTACAAGTCAAAATGTACAAAAGCACACCATGCTCGGAGCATTTTTGGAAGTTGACATGTCGAAAAAGTGCACGCCGTTGTGGCGCGAAGCACATTTCGAAGTCAAAAGCGCACTTACAGTACAACAACAACAACAACAACAACAACCACAACCACAACCACAACCACAACCACAACAACAACAACAACAACAACCACCACGACGACGACGACTACTACTACTGCTACTGCTGCCTCTGCTGCTGCTGCTGCTACTGCTACTACTACTACTACTACCACCACCACCACCACCACTACCACTACCACAGCTACAACTACAATTACAACTACACTACATTACGCTACACTACACTAATTACACTGCAGCGCGCTACCACTACAAATACAAATACAAATACAACTACACTACATTACACTACACTACACTACACTACACTAATTACAGTGCATTACGCTACAACTACAACTGCAACTACAACTACATTACACAACACTACACTACACTACACTAATTCACTACACTACGCTAATTCACTACACTACACTACAACTACAACTACACTACTTTACACTACACTACACTAGGCTACACTATACTATACTACACTATAGTACACAACACTCCAGTACCCACCTGCAACTGCAACTGCACTACACTAAGGGTGTAGAATAGTTTTTGTTTTTTTTTTGCCTCAGGTTTTGGATCTTTTTTTGGCTTTCTTTCCCGGTACCATTTGCCTTGTATTTGCAACAGTTTGGAACTAGAACCTGTCATTTTGCATGGTATTTGATACATTTTGGTGCTTCAAACGTTCATGTGGGTCTCTTGAGGGTTCTTTAGGCTTTCATTTAGGGTTTCATTTAAGGTGTCATTTAGGGTTTCATTTAAGATTTCATTGAGGGTTTCATTTAGGGTTTTATTTACGGCTTCATTTGCGGTTTCATTTAGGGTTTCATTTAGAGTTTCTTTAGGGTTAGGGTTTCTTTAGAGTTTCATTTAGTTTTTTTTTCCGGTTTCATGTAGGGTCTCTTATCGGGATTTCTTATCAGGAGTTCTAAACGCTCAAATGGGTTTCTTTAGGGCTTCTTTAGGGTTTTATTTAGAGTTTCTTTAGGGTTTCGTTTCGGGTTTCATTTAGGGTTTCTTTAGGGTTTCAGTTTGGGTTTCATGTAGGGTCTCATTTAAGGTGTCTTTAGGGTTTCATTTAGAGTTTCTTTAGGGCTTCTAGTGTTTCATTTAGGGTTTCTTTAGGGTTTCATTTAGGGTTTCTTTAGGGTTTAATTTAAGGTTTCTTTAGGGTTTCAATTTAGGGTTTCAATTTAAGGTTTCATTCAGGAGTTCATTTAAGCTTTCTTTAGGGTTTCATTCCAGGGTTTCTTATCAGGATTTCTTTTCACGATTTCTAAACGTTCAAGTGGGTTCCTTTAGGGTTTCATTTAGGGTGTCATTTAGGGTTTCTTTAGGGTTTCATTTAGGGTTTCTTTAGGGTTTCATTTTGGGTTTCCATTTAGGGTGTCATTTAGGGTTTCTTTAGGGTGTGAATTTATGGTGTCAGCTAAGGTGTCTGTTAAGGTTCATTTAGTTTTTTTCAGAGTGTTGTTTAAGGTTTTTTGGGATGTCCTTTAGGGTGTCATTAAAAGTTTCTTTAGGGTTTTATTATATTTATGTTTCTTTAGGATTAATTTATGGTTTCTTTAGGGTTCATTCATGGTTTCTTTAGGGTTCATTTAGGGCTTCATGTAGGGTTTCTTACCAGGATGTCTTTAAGGTTTCTTTGGGTTTCACCTAGGGTCTTTATAGGGTTTCATTTAGGATACAAACAGAACAGAATAAAGCAAAAGAAAATGAAAAACAAAGAGACAGTAAAGACAGGAAGCAAAGAAACAAAGGAGCAGGAAATAGAGCAGCAAAAGCACATGACTGAAGAAAAGAAAAAGTATAATAGTAGAAGTAGAAAGGCACAGAAGTACAAAAGCAGAGAAGCAGGGAAAACAAAGAAGCAGAAAAGCAAAGAAGCATGAAAAGCAAAAAGAAGAAAAGCAGAGAAGCAGGAAAAGCAGAGAAGCAGGGAAAGCAAAAAGCAGAAAAGCAGAGAAGCAGGAAAAGCAGAGAACCAAGGTAAGCAGAGAAGCAGAAAAGCAGAGAAGCAGAAAAGCAGAGAAGCAGAAAAGCAGAAAATCAGAGAAACAGGAAAGCATAGAACCAGGAACCCCCCCCCAAAAAAAAAAACTGACGCGAAAAAAAATCAAAAAATAAATAGCCCTCCCTACACAAATTACACTACACTACAACTACAACTCCACTACACTACAACTACAACTACAGCTGTGCTACACCGCACTACATCCAGCAGCCGCGGACGAGGTGACCACCGCAACCATCGCAACCACTCCAAAAAGCACAATTCCAACCACCTTTCGGTCCATCAGTGGATAACGAACCTCTCATATAGGTTTCCTATTTTTGAAACTTCCGCCACCGCCTTGCGGGGTACTACTGGTAAAGACATTCCATTATTTATGAGGGTGCCAATCATTCTCCCATGATCTTCTAGTTGAAAAATAACCCTGGATATCAACAAACTACTACCCAGAATTTCTGGAGCAATCAACCCTGAATGTGGGTCAATTATTTTACTGACACTAGTAAAGCAGAATCAAACTAGGTAAGGGCTGTCTCATGTTTGGGGCTCTGAACTGCAGGTATGAATGTATGTTGTGTACATAGGTAAAACCAAAACATGTTTTCAACCATGTTCAATGTATATATCAGAAACAGTTGAGGCCTGCTGTTGTAAGTTCAGGGATGGACCTGTACAGTACAGTAAACCGCAGTTCTCAGCTTCAACCCCGCCGAGCCTTTGTCAAAGAGACGCTATCCGGCAGTTTCGTGCCTGAACCTTGGGCAAGCTGCTCTCGTCAAGTAAAGAAAACGTAGATGTAAGTGGACGAGCTACAACGTTCTGTTGGACTCGTTGGCTGCTGGGTATGCAGAGGGGAGCTTTCAAGACTCAAACATGAACAACCACAACCACTTGCACCTCATTTTGAGATCCAACCACCACTTTGAAGCATGGCAGCAGTGATCAGCAGTGACCAACCACCAGACCTCAGCACCTTGACTTGTCTGGGGCATCACACCACTCCAGGCCGAAAAACCAATGTATCCTCCCACCTGTCACCATTGCACATGCTAGCCGCTGCTTTGCCAGTTTTTGAATATGTGCTTCGCGAGCGAGGTCAGCAAAGCCCTGCTTTATAACCAAGACTCCAAACATAGGAAAGAGAATGAAAGAGACACACAAGAGACTTCAACCTGTCTTGAAACTTTATATACTGTCCATGACCCAGCTGGACTTCTGCGGAGCTTCAGTGCATTTCGGTGCCTTCACGGGAAAGCTCTTGCGATCCACCGAGAAGCAGTCATGCTTGATGCCATCCACCACCAAACTTGCCTCTCGCGCCACTATAAAGCGTTCCAAATCCATGACTTTGCTATTAGCTATGTTTTAGATAATGTCGCCGGTTCCAAAGGACACCTGGATCCTTGTGTAATGAGCATTACATCATGAGGGTATTCAAATATCATGTAACCCAAGTCTACAAAGTGCCAAATGAAATTCTAATTTTAGTGCTGAAAACCCAAGTACAAAAGTACTGGTCGTTCAGCCTTCACAAAGGAAAGCTATCTGTCAATCTGCTTTCACCACAAAAACCAGATCCTGCATGGTGCTGCCAACCCAAGGTAAGCGGCACCTGCACCAGCGTGGGTTGCACTCGGAAGGTGAACTCCACTTCTTTGTTCCGAAAGTCAATGACCTCTCAAAGTAGCAAGACACTTTTTCTCGTTCAAACATGGTCAAACGTGTCAAACTGGTGAGCCATAAGTAGATGTCTGCCCGGACTCTCACGAAAAGGCTGCACAACGAATCGACATCAAGGTTTGGTCTTGCTTCACACTGCAGATCTCGGCAACCGGGGAGACATGAAACTCCCTGTAGAAATTCAATGAATACTGTGTTGGGCGGCTTGCAACCTGGCATCCTGGCCTTCGCGCTGCTGCTGGGTACATCTATGCCATACTGAAGGCTTTGGTGATTATCATTGCCTGGAGGGCTGCAAGGCTGCAAGGCTGCAAGGCTGCAAGGCTGCCGTGAGCGAGGAAAGTGGGTCCATCATGCTTGGGTTGTTGGCCATGTCCCCCCTCATGGCTCCAAGCATTTCAAGTGTTAGAGTAGCATGAGTTGCCGAGGGGAAGAGGAAATCGTCAAGAACAGCTTGTGGACCCATTGTGGCCCAACTACGGATTCATTCCGAATCAAACCAAGCCACCTACATTCCCATGTTTCCTGGGGTCCTACATGGGGTGGAATGTCTGTTATGGTGGGGCTGACATCGTCATTAAATCGTCGTTGTTTGAAAGATTTATAGCAACCCTTTGTGGAGCGCTTCATTTCAGGTATTCTTTGCCAAACCACCCCAAGGAAGCACACTAAAGAAAAGCAAAAAAAAAACTAAAAGCTTCTAAAAGTGTTCTTTGCCTCCTGGTGGGTTTCGATCGCACTTGCTAATTGAATGGCCCTAAAGCTGCATTTATATACTCAGGGCTGCTTCCAACCCATGGTGGGGTGGAATGAATGTTGGCTCATGGGGTCGGAAAGTTCACCCTGGGGGCCTCATACTTTGATGACATATCCTGGCATTGTTCCACCATGTTCCACCCCCATCAAGCCCACCTCTAAAGTCTGAGACTGCGTTGCCAACTCACAATTTCTGAATATTTCTAAACATATCCTTGGCAGGGAAAATCTTAGGTTTTTCTTATGACCAACGCGGCATAGCTCTGGTTGAAAAACCTGGAATCGAGTTCGGTCAATACCTTTCTGAATTCCTGGCATGACCACGAACAGGAAAAAGTCGGCGCTCCAGCGTAAACCAGTGAACATTCAGTGAATACATGAATATTTTATTAATATTTATTAATTATCCAGTCTGACGCCAACATTTCGCCCCTAGGAACCTTACCCGAATGAAGCATACTTTTTTTGGGAAGTTTCCCTGCCAATCTGAATCTCACTCAACAAAGCGGACCTTAATGCTGGATATACTCACACCATGCGCAGACTGTATGTTGGGCAGCCCTGCTGACAAAAGAAATGGCGGTGCTTGGCTTCTTGTTGAAGTCCGAGGTGGAAAAAACCTTGGCGAAGCTCTGGATGGCACCAAACTTGAGAGTTATACATATATATATATATATATTAATTGTATAAACTGTAAATGTGGATATGACATTGTAATTTCAAAAAGCTCCAAATAACTTCACTGTATCCCTGAATGTGACAGTGACAATATGTTTAAAAAACTGCTTCAGGCAATGGTCTGTGTCTCAAAGCTAGGTATCTCCTAATGAGAAATAGCCATCCGAATAAAGAGAACTGATGTGGGGTTCATATTGGGTTCACGGAGTTTCTAAACCAGGCCAGCATCGACATTCATCGGTGCTGGTCACTGAGTCTCTAACTGCTCCAATGCCTTCGAAGAGTGCCTGGCCCATTTGCTGAAAAGAAAGAAACATGTCGAAAAGGCATTAAAAAGCTACAAAATCGATCAAAATCAACCGACCAAACAGCCGTGAGGACATGGGTACAGAGTTGGGACAAGAGATTAGATATTCCATCACTCAAAATAGACAAAAACATGACAAAATAGGTGATAAAATCCTATCTATCAGCTAGGCGCCTTTGACCCGCTAAGCATGTAGCCCTCATCCGTCAACCCCTGTCTCCAAGAAGACGCCTTAGTCACACGACATCCAAGTGGCGGTGAAGGCGGGTGGTCGATCCCAAGTTGGTAAAACAGCGGATGGACATTGTGGTCCGATGTGGTCCGATGTGGTCCGATGTGGTCCGATGGGTTTGTGCCATCGGGAGTCCCAGCGCGGATCATGCGACTCTCGTTGAAGTCACCCGAGATGTTCTGCCGAACAAACCAAAAGGCAAAGCTTTGGTCCTCCGGAACCTGGCTCAAAGGCTGCGCTGTGGGACGCTGACCACTGACGCTGTGGGTCCATGGCTTACCTGGAGAATTCATGCCACAGGATCGGATGTTGACTGGCAATCTTGAACATTTTGTCTTGCTACATGCTACACCAGTAGTCACTGAATCAACTATGACAACAAGACCAGGTTCAAGACATGAATTCAATTCATTAACCGTCATTAACATTTCTTACGCATGGCCCTGCTTTTGGGTCCAAGATGAAACTCCAAACAGTCTGCCTAGCCTCCTCCACCTTGGCAGGGCCGCTGGTGCGGAGGCCCACAGTGACCTGCAGCCAGGCAGAATGAGGGACTCTGCCGACATCTAGCGACCCTCTACCGACATCTACAAATTCGTCCCAGGTTCCCACCTGGAAGTCGTTGGTCTGCAGGGGTCGCTTGTTGAAAGCAAATCCCTGACCTCAGGTGACATGGAGAGCATCTGTCAGTCCTGATCGAAGTCGAGCCAAAGGGATCTGGGTCTGACTAGATAGCTGATAGCTTGCACAGTGCCTCAGTTCTGTAGTTATCAGGTGTCAACAACTTGAAAGGCCTGGAATGAGCATCATGAAGTTATGAAGTTGTTGACGATATGCGACCATTCTGCCATATCTTGCCTTGAGCACACTGCATCAATGCCTCAAAGTAGGGGGGCTTTTGAATGCCTCCATCAGGTAGTACGTCGGACTTTCACAAGTAGATCAGCAGACTTCGGTTTGCAGAAATTGGCACATTGATCGACGCCACTGCTGAAAGATTTGACAACACGTTGTGCCAGTATCATGCAGCAAGAAATTGGATGGCAGTGTTGGTTATCTTCCAGGAGCAATAGTGGCTTGTTCAGAGCAAAGGACTCATAGTCTACAAGCATAGAAGCATAGCATCGTATTGTCATCCCTATGCTTCAAAATTACAATACCCTTTGCAGGCCAGACACGTTCCAAGACACCAGGATGCAGCACCAATCGCTCCCTGCCAGGTCGTTCAAAGGGGCCAAGCGACTGTACATCATTGAGACAGTTTTTCGTACAAATCCATTTGGTAGTGGAACATGTGCTATGTATGCAAAAAAATCTTCTGGAGCCTATAGTTGCACCTTCATGACAGTAGTTCTTGTAGCTCATCACCCGCCGCTGTGCCACATACGAATGGACAAGAAATGGTATCGAAATGCATTGGAAAGATCTATATTATCTTTTTTTATCTATCTACCTATTTACGTATATACCCATTCATTGATTGATTCATCCGGTCCGTCCCTCGATCAATCTATCCACCTGATATGTGTATATCTATCTATCTATCTATCTATCTATCCATCTATCTGACTGTCTATCTATCTATCTATCTATCTTAGCTTAGCTTAGCTTAGCTTATCTTATCTTATCTATCTATCTATCTTACCTATCTCTCTTACCTATCTATCTATCTATCTATCTATCTTATCTTATCTTATGTGGATATACCAATATCTACCATCAATTCATCTACAGTCATTTGAGATACAACATCAATTCATCTGCAATCAAGTATCAAAGGGCCATACTTAGGTTGTGGCGCGCTAAAATCGAACGATTTGCCCCCGACTGCCAAGAAAGCCCAAGCGAGGAGATATCCCTTGAGACCCATCTTCTAGCACCTCTCGAAAATGCTGGCTCCGCTGAGCATCCAGTCTCCAAGAAGATTCGTGTATTCTATCCTCAGCGGCTGCAAGGTGGCAGGCACTTCGCAGTCTATTCCAAGCCATCTTACCACGAGGGGCACACAATTGCAGGGTCCCCAACCCAAAAAAAACTGCTGATTGTTCTGAAACAGGGGACAGTACCCGGGTTGGGTATCTTGCACTTGGATACTTTGAAGAGCCCAGGACTTTGGTTGATGGATATTCTGAGCCAAGTGGTTGATCCCACAATGGTCCATCTCAGATTGCGCGGGTTTCTTCCATCAACTGTCTAGTGTCCATCCAGTCCATCCAAGAACCGCGCCAAAGGTAGTCCTCTAGTCAGCTCAATTGCTTTCCAGACCGCTTGAGGCACCCACGGAATCGAAAAGGAATGATGCGGTAGAGCCACCTGGACCGAGTAAAGTCCCTCTCCTCACAACGACATGAGTTTTGGGTTGCCCGTAGTTTACATAATCAAAGGGTGAAATGGCATGACTACTATCATACTATCATCACCATCATCTACTATCCCTGCAGGGTCACCAACACCTTAAGAAGTTTACGGGTCGTGCTTGAGCATGATTTGGCCCAGGGTTAACGTCTTGGTAAAGAACAATGCACAAAGAAAAGAAATGCCACACCCCCGAGCTCCCCCAATTCACAACATATGCGTGACACCAGTTTGAATCATCAAAACATCTCAAAAGTGGGATTTTGTCCGCATGGATTTTGCCAAAATCCCAAGGGTGTTGGGGCCAGCATCTGTAGTTATTCCTCCAATTCGTCCACTTTATTCCTGCTCTCATTCCCGTCCAACATTCACCCAAGATCTGACCTTCTTGAACTCGGCATTACCATGCTTTGATCCAGCTTCAGCTAAAAATGCTAGAAGCAGCTGCAAACAGACCTTGGCACTCGGTCAGCTTCTCTGCTGACACGTTCGGTACCTGTTGGTGAATCTGATGTGGGACATGGCCAGCTGCATACATACCCTCCAGTAAAGATGTTCACTAGATCTAATCTAATCCCCTGGCATCCCCTGGCCGTTCCACCCTGTGGCCCGGGCCATCAACCATCTCTCATTCCAAGCCATGATCAACCCCGACCGGTGGAGATGTGACCACTTTCAAACCGGACGGCTTTGCAGGTGGTCTGAGCTGAGGGATACCATATTGGACCATGACTGCCTGGTGCCCAAAATTTTGCTTGACCTGCTTGACCTTCAAAGATGTGCGCCAAGCGTTTACTTCCCGGACTTGCTCTCCAAGCTCTTGCAGCATCTGGTTTGCTGCATATGTGTCGGGAGGTTGCTGGCTGCGGGTGAATTTGGGAATGGCCCAATTGTCTGCAGGAAGGATGGCCTGGTGGGGGTTGAGTGTTTCAGTACTGCTTGACAGTTGCTGCTGCGTGCGCAAGGAGTTGTATGAATAGCTGACATTTTCGCAAGTGCTTGTTTCATGGCAACAAAGGTCTATATATCAAAGCTAAACCATTCGAGCCAAGCAAGCGGCAACTGCCCAATAATTAACGTCCCCCACACTTAGCCATAGCTAGACATAGGAAAAACCAGCAACCAGGAATAAGGACGAGACTTCTGGGGTCCAAATTTCATGTAACATCAGCAGTCAGCAATACATATACCAGTAGGGTGGCGGAAGTTTCAAAGATAGGACACTATAGGAGAGGTGAGTTGTTGTGACGCACGGATGGCAGAGCGAATCCACTGATGGATGGAAAGGTGGTTGGAGCTGTGTTTTTTGGAGTGGTTGCGATGGTGGCGGTGGTCACCTCTGTAGTGTGGTGTGGTGCAGCTGTAGTTGTAGTTGTAGCGTAGTGGAATTGTAGTTGTGGTGTAGTGAAATTAGTGTAGTGTAGTTGCAGTTGCGTTTGTGGTGGTGTAATGAGCGTAATGTAATGTAATGTAGGGTAGTGTAGTGTAGTCTAGTGTAAAGTACCGTAGTTGTAGTTGTAGAAGTGGTTGAAGTTGTAGTTGTAGCTGTAGTGTCGCGTCGTGTGGTGTAGTGTAGTGTAATGTAATGTAATTAGTGTAGTGTAGTGTAGTGTAGCGTAGTGTAGTGTAGTGTAGTGTAGTGTAGTGTAGTGTAGTGTAGTGTAGTGTAGTGTAGTGAGTGTAGTGCAGTGTAGTGGTAGGTGTAGTTGGAGCTGCAGTTTGTAGTTGTAGTTGTAGTTAGTGCAGTGTAGTGTAGTGAAGCGTAGTGAAGTGCAATGTAGTGTAGCATAGCGTAGTGTAGTGTAGCGGAGTGTAGTGTAGCGTAGTGTAATGCAATTAGTGTAGTGCAGTGTAGTGTAATGTAGTGTAGTTGTAGTTAGTGCAGTGTAGCGTAGGGTAATTGAGCGTAGCGTAGTATAGTGCAGTGTAGCGTAGCATAGTGTAGTGTAGCGGAGTGTAGTGTAGTGTAGTGCAATGCGATTAGTCTAGTGTAGTGTCGTGTAATGTAGTGTAGGTGTAGTTGTAGTTGTAGTCATAGTTATAGTTGTAGTTGTAGTTGTAGTGTAATGTAGTGTGGTGTAGCGGAGTGGAGTGGAGCGGAGTGGTGTGGAGTGTAGTGTAGTATAGTGTAGCGTAGCGTAGCGTAGTGTAGTGGTGGTTGTAGTTGAACCTGCTACAAAACCCTCACGTTTTTGCTCCTTTTCACATACCAACTTCAAAAAGTGCTCCGAGAATGTGTACTTTGTGCATTTTGACTTCGAAATGTGCTTCGCGCCACAACGGCGTGCACTTTTTCAACATCTCAACTTCCAAATGTAGTCTGAACGTGGCGTGCTTTCTACATTTTGACTTGGAAACGCGCGTCGAGCCACAGCGGCGTGCACTTTTCCAAAATCTCTGTGCGGTTTGTGCATTTTGACTTGGAAATGTGCTTCGCGCACAACGGCGTACACTTCTTCAACATCTCAACTTCCAAGAGTGGTCCGAACATGAGGTGCTTTGTACATTTTGACTTCGAAGTGTGCTTCGCGCCACAACGGCGTGCACTTTTTCTACATGTCAACTTCCAAAAGTGCTCCGGGCATGGTGCGCTTTGTGCATTTTGACTTGGAAATGTGATTCGCGGCACCAAACGTCGTGCAATTTTTCATCTCTCATCTGGCCACATGGCTCCGCACCCGCCGCTTTAGCGAGCCTACTTTTCGACCCTCCGGAGCCACAAATCATTGGAAAAAACACAGTGTTTCGCGACTTTTTCTACATTTTCGCGCGCCTGCATCTTCTTTCTTCTCACTCTTTCTCTGCTCTGATCTTCTCCCTTCTGCTCTTCTCTTCTCTGACTCTGCCCACCTCTCCTTTTCCATCTGTCCATATTGTCGGAATTTTGACTTCTAAACTTCCTTCGATAAATGTTGAGGTCTTGCTCCCCAAGTCTGAACGGTTTCCCTCTTTGTCTAATTACATCAATTCATGCTGTGTGCTAGGTACTCCGCACCAGCCGCAACCTTTTTCATTCGGCTGGTCTTTCAACCTGTGGTGCCTCAGCGATTTTTGGAATCCTCCAGTGTCTGAGCTCTGGTGCAATCTCAAGATTATGTCTTTTCAGAAAATGGGAGGACATCATCATCACTGCAATTGCAAAATCTCAGCGCAATCCTTGAGCTTCCCGTTCCCACCCAACAGCTGGGAGGGCTACATTAGCGGGTCAAGATCTGGTGTTTGCCAGCATTGCGAAAGATCTCAGTGGCCAAGGCAGCGGAGGTTCAAGAATGGTTGTGCCATGTTGTGCAAAGGAACTTTCGCCAGAAGAATCCAGCAATTGGCTGCAGAATCTTTGGTGTTCGGGGTGTGTCCAGCTGCCCTGGGTTGATTTGGGGTCCACAATCAAAAAAGAAAGTATCTGACAAGTTAAAAAAACATGGGAGTTCGAATAAGGGTTGCACCGTGTCTAGAGAGATCCGGATGCTCCCAGAGGTCTTGGTCACCATTTTGGAACGGACCTGGGGCAGCGCCATTCATCGCTTCTGTGCTCTGGCCCAAGCACACAAAATCACAATTTCAAATACATTGCTTGTCCCAAAAACTGAGATCTCCATTATCCTCCATTTCCTGGTCTGCTATTTATGAGATTCCATCAGCAAAAAAAGATCTTCATTGAAACAACCTTGGCAACCAACACTGGGCCTCTGTGGATGTGGCATTGAGCACGTCTGCACGTGCAGCAGGTAGAGCTCCAGGGTCGGTTCCCAGCACACCATTCACAGCGCGAGCCTGTTGTTGTGATGGTCAACCTATGGGAAGAATGGGACCCCTTACATTGATTTACACAGGGGATGATGAAAGAGATTGCAGGGATATAACCAGCCCGTTCGGCTCATTCAACCCCTGTTTTCAGGATGATGGCGCCGGATTTTCAGCACGGTCATAGCCCAAGTACGGACTGCGAGCTGTTGAGTGTCTGAAAGCAGTTGAGTCGTTTGCTTTGCAGTACAACAGAATCCCCTCAAAAGTAAGGATGGATAGTTGCAGCTGCAAGTAGCATGTATAGTGGCTTCTCGACATGAAGACTACCCGGTCAGCCCCCAAATCTTTGTTGCTTACTTTTTCTGGTACTGTTTTCATCTATTTTCATTCAAGAAGAGTCTCCAAACTCTTAGCTACGGCGATCCCACTCCAAAAAATCCATACACCTCAAAATTGCGGCACAAAACATCCGTACCCCTGGACGCTGCGCCTCCTCCAACACGCCTCGCGCCAATGGGCGCCAGGAGCGGCACGTCAGCTCAGAATGGCCGCAGACGTTGGGCAAGGCCACACAACCGTACGCCACGGTCCTGCAATGGACTGTTATATGGACCAAAAATTGCCAGTAGGAAGAAAATAAAAGAAAAAAAACCTCCCGGATACCCTCACTTGGATAACAGCGAAACATCTTGGAAAACTATTTCTAGTCGCCCAATATAGTTGTCAAACGTTGCCAAATGCAGGAGCAGGGCTAAACCCTGCAATGGGGGACAGAACCCGCAGAAAATTGTAGTGTCAAACACCTTTCCTGATTGCGGAACAGAAGACATATGAGGTGTTCAAACTTTACGGTCGATTGTTTTGAAATACATAGGCATCTTGTTGTGTGCGCCAAATTTTCAACACTCTTGATGAATCAGTTTGAAGTTCCACAAACCAATAACCAAGGATTGTGGGGATTCCAAACTTTGCAGTCAAGTGGCTCGATCCGCCCGCACGCATCCAACTTTAGGATCTGCAGGTGCAGTTTGGGCCAATTCGCCACCGAATCTGCAATGAAGTGGAAGTCAATGGGATGATTGAAGACATACCTCTGCAAATCGTCGTGGCTTGCGGCGCAAACAAATCTGTACAGAAATGAGGCAAGATGCATGTGGTGTAAACTCATCGTCACCGTCATTGTCACCGTCATCGTCATCGTCCTCCTCCTCCTCTTCCTCCCCATCATCATCATCATCATCACCATCATCATCACCATCATCATCATCATCGTCATCATCCTCATCCTCATCGTCGTCGTCATCATTTGCAAGACACTCAATTGCTGTCTGCTTGTGAGAGGGGCGTTCAAATCCAAACAGTCGTTCAGAGTCTGTTCAATCGACTCTTAGTACCAGTAGTACCGCACAAGGCGGTGGCGGAAGTTTCAAAAATAGGAAACCTATAGGAGAGATTGGTTGTTGTGAATCAGGGATGGCAGAGCGAATCCACTGATGGACCGAAAGGTGCTTG
>Ga0126342_10009361_pt1 | contig 17556 bp, 13 predicted proteins | sample Cyp1metagenome_FD_92528 | JGI IMG/M metagenome (GOLD analysis project Ga0126342, IMG submission 92528) | Coral microbial communities from Lord Howe Island, Old Settlement Bay, Australia - Cyphastrea 1 metagenome | ecosystem: Host-associated > Invertebrates > Cnidaria > Coral ... | reverse complement strand
TCCAGCAACAAAAGGGATTAAATCTCGAGTTCACACCTGGCAGGGACAGGTTGAAGTGTATCTGATGGTGACGGTTTAGATCGTGAATTAATTTTAATTGCGTACTGGAATCCACTCCTTTTGATAGACATATAGTGTGTATTATACATGTACAGTACATGTGCATATTTGCTATATGTCATATATTGTATTGTTCAAAGATGTACCTGTCATGGTGCTTTGAGACTGTAAACCACTATGCATGCGTATGTAGCACACTGTGGGGTTATCTCGTTTTTGCTGCTTAAGAGTACTTGGAAGTGCAGTTCCAGTTCCAAGTAAGTGGATATACAACCATAGTTATAGGATGTTATAGGGATAATATCCCAACTTATTACTGTTTACAACCATGATTATCATGGTTATAGCTAAATCACCTCAACTCCACCCAACAAAAAATAGCAATTCACTCAGGCGAGTTCTCTATGTCTCCGTGGCCGGCGCCTAAACCAGGCTGCCCAATGCAACGCAGTATTGCCATCAGGCCCCTGGTTCCAGGGAGCGGATGAGAACTCCGCTGTCCACTGACAAAAGGGGATTGGAAAAATGGAAAAATGGTACCCTCTGGTTATGGGAAGTGTATCTGACGAGGATTTTTCATGGTGACAGTCATCATTCCGATTTTATTCTACTTGGTGGCTCATCCCACTTAGTAAGTGGGTTATAACCCCAGTTATAAATGGGAATTTTGTAGGGTTAATCCACTTATAATTGGGGTGAACTAAGCCACTTACGATTCGTGGGATGAGCCACCAAGTACCCTCTGGTTATGTCAAAATAGCTATTGACTATGGCCATTTATAGATATTTATAGTGAGTTTTCCCATTAAACATGGTGATTTTCCATAGTTTTTTGTATGTTTACCAGAGGGTACAACCAAACTGGATACATCCGCCATCCAAAGTTGGGATTATCGGATAGAAGTCTACCAGTCTTCATAGATGAATTTCCTATCAAGTTACACATGTCCAATCAAAACCTCCATTTACCATCTAGTTACTTAACATAGCCATTGAAAATCACCATTTTTAATATTTTTTAATAGGTAACCCACTATAAATGGCAATTTTCAATAGCTATGTTAGTTTACCAGAGGGTATAGGGGATTGTCAATGTATTTTCCCTTGCCACATTTGATTACCAAAGGGTAATTTTCCCAAAGCATCCAGCGAAAATAGCCAAGAAAAATCTCACCAGCGCCTGACTGTCAACTCTGTAGCCCTGGGAAAGCATCTCCACCACAGCATCCTGGGAAAGCAAACATGACCAACCGTTGGCAAACTTCATACCGGAGACATCCCATGAAAACCACGGAAATTCATTGGACTTGTGGAGATTTAAATATATGGAACATCATGTTAACCGATGGATTTAGGTACCCCATTTTCAGATAAACTTGGATTTGCGATCCAGCCAACACCCACAAAAATCCTCAAAAAATCATGGGATCCAGAGACCAGCGGAAATGATGGGGAAAACATCATCCAACTACCATCCTGATATTTAAGGCGTCTTAGAATCTTGGCATGGGGAATGCTTAAAATATACCATCTGGTTATGACTAACATAGCATAACATAGCCATGGAAAGATCCACCATTTTTCAGAACGGTAAACACCATCTATTTCGATTAGGGCCATCGAAAAACCATGGCGAACTGTTAGTCATAACCAGGTTGGGTACAGTAAACCTCCATTTTCCTATGGTTTTCCTATGGTTTTCCCATGGTTTTCCCATGGTTTTCCCATGGTTTTCCTATGGTTTTCCCATGGTTTTCCCATGGTTTAAGTGTTGGTGAGGGATTCCATGGCACCATCCCCTTCTCCCTGGCACCACCCCTGAGGTCAGGACGATGTTTTGATGCTGCGCTGCTTCCGCGACCTCTGCGGAAATTCCACGACTCCACCACTCGCCAGCCATGGTCCATGGCGGTAACACTGGATCAACACTAGAATCACCCTCTGGTAAACGGAATAATTACAAATGATTTGATTACCCTGGAATGATTACCCTCTGGTAAACGTTTACATAACTATGGAAAGATCCACCATTTTTAATGGGAAAATCCACTATAAATAGCCATTTTCAATAGCTATGTTAAATTACCAGAGGGTACTGTCACCATGGAAAATCCTCGTCAGATACACTTGCGATTTATGTTGAATATTTCCCATGATCTCCCATTTCGGTTATCCCCTGTTAAACCAGAGTTCCTGGGGGTTATTTCGTATTAATGGGTAATGGATTATAACATGTTTTGATATAAATTCCGAATCATGACTACGAATTGACAGTATGGGGAATCATCATCTAGACTATACCTTTCTATAGAAACACCTATTTTGGATATGTTTTTTTGGGGGGTGCTATTTATAAATATGTAACAATATGTATATACCCTCTGGTAATTTAACAGTTTGCTATTGAAGCCATGGCCCATAGAAATCGTTGATTTACCGAACTTCAAAATTAGGTGATTTTCCAGTTCGCGAGCTGTAACCGTTTACCAGACAGAAGATAGCTATGGAAATCCCCATCTTTAAGTTCGGTGAATCAACTATTTCTATGGACCATTTTCAATAGCAAAACATTACAGTAGATTATCAGAGGGTAACCCTTAGTGGTTGTTGGATGTTGGTTTAAAATCCCTTGATCAATCACTGGGTCACCTGTTGGTTTATTATTGTTTTACCCACATTACTTCCATATACCATCTGGTTATTTGTTACATAGCCATGGAAAGATCCACCATTTTGAAGAACGGTAAACCATCTATTTCGATTAGGGCCATCTATACCATGGCCATGTTAAATAACCAGAGGGTATTGATTTTTAGGCAACACTTGTAAATTGATTGTTATAGCAGTGGCATATGGCCCAAAATGATCCAAAATGCACTTTTTCTAATGAGGAAAATGACCTTACCACTCATATTTTGAGACCACTGAGTGCCCCGACTGAAGCAAAGCGGCTACCGGCTCCACCCGGCGTGGAGTGCGGGGGCGAACCCTGCACGGCAAGGCACATCTACGGGCGATGTTTCACCAAAAGATAGTCAATGGATTGGTTAAAATGTTAAAAGGACAAAAATACAGGAAACACCCTAATTTAAGAAAATCGATAGTTTTGGGTTTTGATTTTCCCTTAAGCCAATCCATTGAGAGAGGGATAGACATGATAGAAGCATTCAAAATAGGGATATCATGGGATATAAATGGATATAACATAATCTAATCTGATCTATATAACCACGGGGAAAATTTGTGATAGATCAAACTCATCTACCAAAGTCAATGTACAAAGACGCAAAGTCAGGCTACGAGTGCGACGCATTTCCCACTGATTGGATGGCCACCAGTCTTATCACATGATGATCACTCATGATGAGTTAGTATAGTAATTACTGAGTACTGATAATTGACCATTACTGATAATAGTACTGATACTAATATCTCTAGTTGATACTGATAATTACTGATCATTGTTTGGTAATATCAGTATCAACTAGACGATAGTAATTGATGAGTCATTCAAATACTCTCATCGCCCCTGAATTGCAGCAAATTCCCACAATCCAGCGCTGAATTCGCATGAATTTGCCACTTGAAGATCCGTGTTTTGGGTGATATACCATTGCATAATTAGAACTGACCTAAGTTTATGAGATACCTCCAATCTAGGTCTTTTCAGTGGTCCCTCAATAACTGTGGAACTGTGTTTTCATATTCTGGATCGATCTGGCAAGTGTTACATTCCCTGCATGCATGCAGTTTTGGGAGGTACCCAATGTAATCAATCCTTCTACGCTTGTCCAAGAATAGTATAATATCTCTATAATTACACCATTATCACCGCTATTTAGCTGAGAATCCAGTGGTTTGTCATGATTCTCCAAACAATACTCCATAATATATATATATGTATATATATATGTATATATATATATGTATATAATCCATTATAATCTCCATCATAGCATGGAAAATTGATGGTATAATTACCCCATTTCTGCACAGACCCCTTCTCAATCCTCATCATTCCTGGACAACCTCGTCCTCCCCATCCCTTGAGAATCTCACATACGTTGTCATGGCTGAGCTACTTGTCAGGCCGCAGCAAGAAGTTCTGAGTCCAAAGTAGATGGGTAAACCGGTAAACCTCCGAAAAACCCGGAATGTCGTACTGTACCACCTATTTCTGGTACACTTTGGGGATGGTTTATGGTGTTGGTTTTACCACATCAGCATGGATGGGAACCCCATCGAAGTGTGGCAGGGCATGTCACAACTCAGGGGCATCGATAGCACGCCTTGCGGGGGCTGTCCGGAATTTTGAGTTACAAGTGGTGTCATCCAAAATGCAAAATTGATGCCTCAACATGCTGCATCCACATGCTGTGCCGCAACCTTTGCTGCAAACTGGTCTGTTTCAATTTCCCTGGGGGAGCCATCTGCACAGAAGAAACGCAACTTGAGCCCAACACAACATCATGTCGACTCAATGGTTGAAATGTCAGGACTGATCTCGAGATGTTCACGTGAAACTGCGTCGGAATTGGTTGCTCAATGACTCAATGTGCCCAAAAAAACAAAAAATAGAATAATCTGAAAGCAAGGGTTGGGTTAGGTTGGTTTGATACTGAAAATGGCAAACACCTGAAGAAGATTATGGTATCCCAATAAACATCCATTAAGATGATCAATCATACATATATATATGTATATACAGTATACACATCAATAGCTTGTGCTCATGCTTCCCCAAAACATGTAGAGTGGCATAACCCATCTGCAGAAGGATCCTATATTGGACTTGTCTATTATATATAATATATAATGTATAATTCCACATGATCCCAATTATAGCAACCACCAAAAAGATATATTTAGTCACGAGTTTAGGCGGATTTAACTTTCCTATCTTGACTTGGGGGTTACCAAAAAAACACTTGATCAAAGCATGGTCAAGCTTTGGTAGTCCACATCTTCGTTTCGTTGTTGATGTTGTTTTTTTTCCCCATGGCAAAAACAAAACTCAAGGATGAAACGACCCATCCAATGATGTACTCTCTGGTAAACTAACATTTTGCTATGGAATATCACCATTTTGAATGGATAAATCAACTATTTCTATAGCCATTTTCTATGTCGCAAACTGTAAACGTTTACCAGGCCGGGTAAGCCTGTCATGATCACCGTCCCCAACGTGACGCGCAGCCAGCCGGTTTGTTTTCTGACGAGGGCAGACTGACCTTGGGAAATCAACGCAAAACTGAGACAACTCCTTTGTGGATTTAAGCAGCAAACATGCTGATATCATGGGAATATCATGGATATATATATATACCATCTGGTTGTTTGTTACATAGCCACGGAAAGATCCACCATGCTATTAAGTTCGGTAAACCATCTATTTCGATTAGGGCCATCGAAAAACCATGGCGAACTGCTAGTCATAACCAGAGGGTATCTCAATATAACCATCATTAACCATTAAATTAACCATTATCTACCAACCATATATATATACAGTATATAGCTAACCGCTACCCTACAGAGTATGATCTCCGGGTGATTTTTTTGTCGAATTGATGGGAATCATCCCATGGAGCTTTCCATGGGGCTACCCCAAGCGAGCATTGGATGATGGCTATCCGATTATCCCAGCTATCACAGGAAATATGTCCATTATAGAGGGATTATAAATGGATTATCATGGATTATCCCAGCTACAATGGTACCCCCTAATGTTTATTTATAATGGACATATCCCCATCTCAGGAAACCTCCATATCACAACATCTGTGTTATGGTCAAGTTGGATGTGAAGAATATGGACGAATCTGGTATGGTCATGCCACCATCATTGGAAACCCATGTGTTGGCCATTGTCATTTTCTTCGTACTGGTGGGACGGCATAACCATCCCCAAATTATACTCCATGGCTAGTGTATCCCTATTGTGGGTTGTAAAAACAATCCCCAATTGAACAGGTAGCTTAACACTACAATGACCAATCAGCAATCATTTATCATTTATCAATCAAATTCCTATATCTTTGATTGATTAAACCATTAAAACCACTCTAAGTGATTGTTAAATCCCGATCTCTGTTGGTTAAATTGTTTTCCAATCCCAATTTCGAGGCGAAAATCCGTAATTATCATTCATTATCCCCATTCAAACTTGGGATTGAAATATATCTAAGCATCAAAAATCATCAAAATTTGGATGTGGGAGTTTCATCAAAATTTTAAGCATCTAATCCCCTCAACAATCCCAACTGATTGGTGGTGCAATAACCATCTTGAAAAATAATGGTCAATGGGAAGGATGATTCCATATATTACCCTCTGGTAAACTAACATAACTATGGAAAATCACCATGTTTAATGGGAAATTCCACTAGAAATGGTCATTTTCATGTTAAATTACCAGAGGGTATGGAAAAAAAAATGTTTGAAACCACCAACCAGCCCAATCTTGATGCTGAACTCCCATGGTCTTCACCACTGGCCTTGCTCCGATCTCAGGCTGTCCCCTCGCCCAACTCGGCCTGCGAAACACGTCCAGGTTAACGCTTGCAGCGAGAGTACCCAGTGATTTAACATGATTTAACGTTGGCCAACTGGAACATCTCCATTTTTAATGGCTGACCCATTCTAGTATTACATTTTAATATATTGAAACCCATTTTGTGACTGAGAAACCCCCATCATGGCCAATCAGCCAGATACCCTGGAAAAAATGACAAATTCTTAGCTGGTGAACGTAGATATATCCCATTGATACCAAAAGACTAAAGGATTAAACTACCCATCTACAGTAAGTGTGACCTAGTATAGATCATCATTTTCGTTTTAAACCAATTTATCATCTAGAAATGAGCCATTCTCCATAGCTATGTTAAGATACTACATGATACACGTCAGATCTCATGTGAATATTTGTTGTCTGAAAATAATATGGTTTAGCTTGTTTACAATTGACCCCAATGTCTCGCGGCCCAAAGTAAAATATGTTTTTTGCTTCTTTGATAGGTAAAACACATGCAAAATGTTGCAAAATCCCTCTGAAATTGCTACTTGAAACACCGTCGTGAACATACAGGCTCGTACATGCCTTCTGCACCACCAAGGTTTTGTATGTCCCAATAACATGTTCGCAACGTTTTCTATAGCCAAAACTTAGAAACATGAGGTCAACATGTTTGTAACAACCAGCTGAATCCTGGTGGTTGCCTGTTCTTTCGACACGAATGCTTATCATAGCGCTGATCATAGCGCGCCCTGTGTGAAACGTCATCCCGATACGATTCAAGTTTGCCTCCTCCATCATTTGCTCGTACTGTTCGCGAATCAATGTTTGCTCCTTGCGGCGCAAAAAGTCCCCAGAACATCCATCCGAATCCGACTGGGAAACTCCTGAAATCTCCTGCGTTAAAACATAAGAATGGAACCATGCAAGGAAAACATGAGATGTTTTAGTGATTTTAGTGATGTTGAAAGCATGGAATCTGCAGCACAAAGAGTGAGATCTCTACAGTAATGCCACAAGCATATGGAGAATCAATATCACATATATAATATTCTTATAGGATGGCAACATGTCCTAAAATCAAAAAGTCGCATTGATCAAGAACAGTAGGTGTTACCTTTTGAATCAGTAAGAAACGATCACACATCTAGACTTCTGTAATGATTCCTGATTGTGGTTTCAACATATGTACTCCAAGCATCTCCAAACAGCACAAACAGATACAAACAGAACATGTCAATCCGCCTCACCTATTTTTTGAGACCAACACGTCATGAAATAAATAAAAAAAACAATGCAAATTTAAAAAGAAAAAAAGAACAGCCACCTTAAACAATGAAGAAAAATGGATGGTCATTCATTCAGCAGCTGCTAGAGCGGACTCTGTGCTGTCTTGCAGGTGGTGTCCAAAAAAACGGATGGTTTTCATCCCAAAAAAAATCCTCATTGGAACTCAAAAAGTGATCCACCCAGCAAGTCCGTCAGTCCGTCCTCGCGCATGCGTTCGTTCTCCTGGGGCTCTGAATTCAAGTGATGTCAGGTGACCCATGGTGACCCCTCCCGAAGAATGGGGATTTTAATTAAGGAACTATATTAATGAACAAGCAATAACTTAAGGATATACCAAGATTGGTGGAGGGGAAATCTTCACCATCCTTGAGGAGGTCACAAAAGTGAGTGAAAGGCTGTGGACCCAGATTTCCATGATTTTTGCGCACGCCTGTGGACCGTGGATGGATTTCCCTTCTTGGAATTTCTTCCAGCTTCAAGTGTCTGAAGCCAAAGGATCAACAGTTTTATGGCCACTCTTTTTTCAGCGGCGCCAGCTAAACACACAAAACACCTGCCATCCCTGGTAGTCAGGCTTGAATGATGGTGCTTACATCTGTCAAACGATATTGTTTGGTTCCTGCCCAATAGTTTATCATACTATTACTATTACTGTAAGTACATAATTGCACATAGTTTGATTTGTGATACTACAAGTAAGCGCCATAAGTCACCCCAGGTCGCGTTAAGTCACCCAAGCCGCCTGTAAACATCTACACTCGCTCGAACTCGACCCAGGCGCATTATAAGTCACCCCAGATTTGGCAAAACACAGCGGGCACAGTATCTGCAAAAATCGACCGCACACTGCACGCACATGCCCACCACCCTGGCCAGCCCACAACGGCGCACGCACCGCGCACACGCTGCACAACTCGCATTCAAGCGCTTGATGTTTGCCTTTCCTGTGCACAACGGCCCATCCAGGGAATCAAATGGAATCAACTCTCAACGTTGCCCGTGTCAACCGGGTGCCCTGTAGCATGAAGATGAAAACAAAAAAAAGCCAGAGGATGTCATAATGACGGACTGAAAGGCGCACACCAATGAAATATGAACCTCATGAAAAATAAATCTGAACATACAAGGTGGAATTCAGAATTAGTTTGGGCACACAAACCCGGGACGACTTGAAACAACCCGGCACGACTTACAGCCGGTACCCTGTAATTATTTGCATCCATTTTCTTTGACAGACCTCCAACCCCCCCAAAAAAAAATATAAAACATGATGTACTGTGGTGAGGATGAATAGTCCTTTCCTTTGAACAACTACATATATATATACATATATATATATAATTTATATATACATATATAATTTATATATACATATATCATATATATAATGTTCACATAGGATTCTTCATCCTCAACACAATAAAGTAAGGCAATTCCCAAGACAGATGAGTAAAACCACCACCTCAATAAAGTCCGTCGTTTGGGAGTTTGGGATGTTTTTTTTTTGTGAGTGATGTTTTGTAGATATGTTTGTATTCAGATTAGTTTTCCATAGATTTCCATAGCTTCCATCGTGTCAGGCCATGCCATCCGTGTCTCCTCCTCCAATTCTTCCAGTTCCCTGCGCTGCTGCATGACCTGCGATGGTAAAAGCCCCCAGTGCCTGGCTTTGCACCCCCAAATGTAGATCTGGAGGTTTCCTGAAATGAGGGATCCCCAAGTCACCATACTAAACTTATCGAAACTTATCTACTGGATACTGGATGGAGATCTAGATATAAGTGGTTTTGGGGATATAAGTTTATGAACATTGCCAATCTTAGATACCCTGCAAAAAATGACAAATTCTTTGCTGGTGAACGTAGATATTCCCATTAATACCAAAAGACTACAGGATTAAAGTATCCATGTAAGATTGACCTAGTTAGTTTAATTGGGGACGCCGAAAACAAGAGGTTTCAATACCAAAAAAATATCTACTTTGGGATGAGTAGGGGTAGCCCTAAAATTTTAGGACACCTCCACATGGTGGCTCCTTAACATGGGAAAACAATAGGACACCATAGGAAAAATATAGGATGCTTATGTATACCAAGTGGTATCAATTTGTCAAAGTGGTTCTATAGTTTGGATTATAAAATTAGATAACCAACAATAACATTGAACTGCAACTATGATGTATGGTGGTTGATAAAGTCATGGGGGATCCCCAAGTCACCATGATTGTTTCAATACTAAGACATGGTCATCCATGACTCGAATGATTTGGGGTACCCTCCCAGTTTAGGACAAGGTATTGCAAGATTGGGTAATGATGGGATAATGTTGGGTAGATGAGATATCCGGGACAATCATGATACAAGGTTGTGCCCCCTCCAGTTATAAGTTGGTTTATAAACCATAGAAAGTAGTTCGATATATCTGCCATAAACCATAGTGAGTTATTGGAGTTATGTGGCCCCCAACTGAGCGATTCCGAACTGGGGCACCACCTTGTATGAATCATGATCTGCCCCATGACATATTAGCAACCCCCCCAAAATTAACTGGAAATCATTAGGAATACTGTATGGATTACCCTCCGGTAAACATACAAAAGCGATGGAAAATATGGCCAATTAATGATGATTTACATTGATTTACCTAAATTCATCATGGTGATGGTTGATAGTTATGTGACATTCTGGAGGCAAAATGATGTATCATCATCATTGGATTGGTTTAAGGGAAAATGTTAACCGGAAACCCCCATATTTACAGTAATGGTAAAAACTTTTAGTAAAAACCATGGTTTCCGGTTAAGATCTTCCCTTAAACCAATCCGTTAACATCAAGAACATCGTGGGAAATAAACGCTATCGTCCCATGTGGTCACCTCACAAAGATAGCGATTATACAACTGTCATCACTTGCAATTGAAATATCACTTGTCTAAACATCTAACTTATGATGTAATTAACTGAAAATTTAAATAAATTAACTTATATAATCTTATATCACATATCTAGATATCTAACTTATGTAACCTAGCTCATATAAGTTACAGATTTAACAGCCATTTAAATAATTACCCGCTGGGGAAACGTGTATGAATCGATGTGGAAAATGACTCCATTTCCTCTCCCAGGCCTCGGCACTGAGCCATCGGAAGCTCTCGAGTTCCTCCTGGATGTCCTGCGTAGAGATATCTTGTGTTGAATTTTAATGGTGGTATAATGACCTACCATTGTGGTTAGTATATCGTTAATATATGGTTAGTATATGGTTATTATATGGTTAATGGTGGTTAATAATAATCTGGTTGGTATAATGGGAATCCTGTCATTGATTTTTGAGCGTCTAGGTTTTAAGGACCCCAGAAGTGGTTGTGCCTACCTTTTCAGAAATGACTTTTTTACCTTAAAAACAGGGAACTTGAAATTATTAGATCCTGTAGCTGTATAGTCGGGATATAGTGATTATCATGGGAATAGAGATATGTCCAATCATGTCCAATCTGATATAATCTGATCTTCTTGGATCTTTTGTGGTATAAATGATGACATAATGGGATAGCAACCATGAAAGTTGGAAATCATATTTATAAACCTGGCTTAACCACATGTACAAAATCAACTTTTACTGGCTTATCATGGGGATCCTGTACCTTTCTTGGTGAAACGAATGGGAATTCTCTTGGAGGGCAAGCCCTGTAGATTCACCCGTGATCTTCAGCAAATCAAGGGTAATCTTCAGGTTTCCCATTGGTTATGGAACATCCTCTAGAAATATCTAGAAATATTGGTTTCAATGGGAGTATCATCTATAAATGGAGGATGTTCAAGCAAATCAAGGTTAATCAAAGATGGCAATTGATCATCATCGATCATCGAACTAAATGGAGGATTTTCCAGCAAACCATGTTGCAATGTTTGAGTACCAGAATGTACCAGAGGTTAATTGGGAACTGTCATTCCACTATAATGTGGGTAAAACAACAACAAACCATCCCCCAGTCATCACCATGTTTATAGGTGGTATAAACTTACCACTCCCAGTCATGGGTGGTTTATATTGGTAAAAATGGCATTGTTTTACCCACATTATATCCATATTATATCATATTATCATATTAAGTCCCTATTCTTCATGATTTCCCCAAATTTTCCCCATATTTTCCCAGTATAAAAGCTCCAATTTCAAGCTCCCCTTTGAAACCCACCAGATGTCGATCCTCCAGCACTTCTCCCTTGCTCGCTCCTCCAGGGTAAACAGCACCGCATCAGCTCCTTCGGCTTCTTCCCTTGGCATTTCGAGACGCCACATGGCGCGTCACTAGCGCATTACCCAGATGAAAATCCCGTCCCTCGTTCAAACAAAAAACACCACCTAAATGGATCAAAAAAAAGATCCCAGTTGTGATCAATGATGTGGAAATTCCTTACTAAACCATGGTTTCGTTTGGGGGTGATTAAATTGTTTAATATGATTGTGGGGAAGGGATGATTATGGGATTATACGATGTCACTAACCAATAAAACTTGCGGGCCATCTGGGAATGATTCCTCCGAATCTGATGCTTCCAGGGTTCATCGTCTTCCCTGGAATCGGCCATGATGGGGGGTTATCCCCCCCTTGTAGAGACACACTAATGTATTGGTTGTGAAATTGGCCATCATATCGATTGTGACGTTGGCCATGAACATGGTTTGAGTGATATTGCCGCATTTGGGGTACCAAATTATAATTGTGATATATCGTGATATTGCAAAATCACTAAAACATAAAATGAACATATATAATGGATACTTTTCCAATATTGGTGGTCATAATTTGCATCATTTCTCAAATATTTTGAGCAGTAGCCGTCTCTGGCTGGAAAAAAAACACCAACACCATGCTGAAATGACAATTCTATGCTTTTCTGGAGTTCGCTCTGGAAAATGGTCCGCTATGCATGACTCATGATGATTTACCTATGCAACATGGTGATGTTCCAGTTTGCTACGTTAAATTACCAGATGGTAAACGTGAAAAACTCTGCCAATTCCAGGATGGCTAAGGATGGCTATAACATAGGAGTAATTGGGGCTACATCAGGAGGAAGAATGTTTTTTCCCGTTTAGCGTCTTATTAATATAATCATCCTCAGCCGCGGATCAATTATCCTCATTTCGCGTGGCCTGCGCGGTGGATCGTATTTTAAGTCGGAATAAATTAAAATTATTTTAAAGCAAACCAGCTGATCCGCGATCCGCCATGTCATCCATATGCAACCTGTCAGGAGTCTAAGGGGAGAGGGTTGGAGTAGCTAGTCAAGAGGAAAAACTTTTGTCCTGGTTTTGTATCCCTAATTTGCAACATGTGGGTCTGAAACTTGGGCAGAGACCTGCGCCGCTTCATGGGCTCAATGGGCTTAATGGTAGTATTTTCATGTATTTTGGGCTCTGTCCAAGTTGCAGACAGAATTGGCTCCACAAACAGCGATGTTTCTGATGTTTTTTTAAGGGAAAAACATGGAAAAACCCAGGTTTCGTCGTTTTGCTACCCACCATTGGTGGAACATGGAGAGCACCCTGGCGGGCTCCAACGTGCCATGACACAGATCTTGTTCCCGGGCAGATTCGAGTCCTCAGGACAGGAAACTCTCCTTTCGGGGGAGAACATAGTGGACCCCACTGTTGGAACATAACAGTGGGAAAAAACCTTCAAGGTGGTTCCCAAAAATCGTTAGCTAAGTTGGTGAACATAACTCCCATTTCACTATGGTTTATGGCAGATATAACAAACTAGTTCATGGGGTTTATAAACCAACTTATAACTGGGGGGGCACCATCCTGTTGCGGAAATCCATATTGATACGGCTGGCAATCTTTTGGCGTCAATGCTAGTGATGTCTTCTTTTGTGTCCTTTACAGTAGTTTTGTTTCAGTTTCCCTTAGTATTCTTCAGTCAAGAGTAGATTGAGAACAACCCTCATGGTGTGAGTTTGTGCATCCCAGACCTTCCATGAAACAGCCTGAAAATGGGCCATGTTCATCACCCAAGGTTTAAGAGTTTGAATTTTCCACCGGTAAAATTGCCATACTTGCCAAAATGGCGGGATAATTTGTGGCAGCCTCCAGTAAACCCACAGTCTGCTATGGATAATGGCATGTTTATAGATGGTTTTTCCAGGTAAACCTGCATTCATAGGGGATTGTCCATTACGTTTGAAATAACTAGTATGTGGTTGGGAAACTCTTGGTAGCTCCTTAGCTCCCCATTTAATAGGGAATATGAAAACCCATAGCTCCAAATCGCTCCCTCCATTCACCACTGGATAGTAATATCAAACATCTTTTCATGGGCATCGGCATTGGATATACTTGGCGATATACAAACCCGTCCGGTGTCATCAAACATGGCTGGAACATGTAGAATTTCTAGATGATCTTCTCAGTGAAACCACCATTTCCAACTAACCCTCTGGTAAACGTTAACAAAAAAACGATGGAAAATCACAATGTTTAATGGGAAAATCACCATTTTTAATGGGTAAGTCACCATCGTTAATGGATAAATCAACTATAAATCACCATTTTCTAGCTGGGTAAATCCACTATTTCGACTGGGCCATCTTCAAGTTCTATAAACGTTTACCAGAGGGTATTTCTAGATAATGTTCAATGGCCATGTTTGATTACCATAAGCCCAAACAATAGTATGAGTAATATGGATTTTACTATGGACTATACAAGTATTATGTGTATCAAACAATATTATACCCTCTGGTAAACAAACATAGCTACTGAAAATGACCATTTTTTTGGTGCAAAGTTTTGGGGACAGTCCCCTCACTCCCTTCCCCGGGTCCCCGGCCTTCCAGTAGATCTTGCAAAGGGTCCGAGGGCAACGTCTCAACCTGTCGCCAGTTTTGAACGGTACCCTCTGGTAATTTGTTACATAGCTATTGAAAATGACCATAGAGATAGTGGATTTACTCATTGAAAATGGCCATAGAAATAGTGAGTTTTCCCATTAAAAGTGGTGATTTTCTATAGCTATGTTAGTTTACCAGAGGGTACCCCAAAACAACATCTCCAATCAAGGGCCAATGGATCTACCAAGACTTGAAGTATGCCAATCTTCCAAGATGCATCCAAGTGCCGAAATTCCAAGACAAGCAACGTACTTGGTGGCGAACTACCCACGAATCGTAAGTGGCTTAGTTCACCCCAATTATAAGTGGATTAACCCTACAAAAATCCCATGTAAATCACTGGGGTTATAACCCACTTACGATTCGTTTGACGAGCCACCAAGTATAAAAATAAACATCCCTTACATAGCCCTTATATAGGCCTTATATATGGTAGGTACCTCCATTTTAGGATCGTGGAGATCTCCCATTGAAAAAATAACCATCCCAAATGTGAAATCCCGAAATCGTCCCCCAAGAAATGAACTGAAACTATCCCAGTCTGATAAAAAAAAAAAACGCCACCGGCCTCGAAGTTGGACACATCCACCTGACATGAGGAGAGAGATAACTGTTCGGTTGTTTTCATATGGCTATGAGTCAAAACCCTGGTACCCTGGGGACCCTAAATAGATGGTTTATGCCTGTTTATTCCCCAAAATATGGCAGTAATAGGTTTTGACCCATCCCCATATGGCTTTGTCTGAAAAATCTCTACCCTCTGGTTATGACTAACATAGCGAACTGGAAGCCATGGCCCATAGAAATAGATGATTTTCCCAGCTAGAAACCTCCATTTATAGGGGATTTTCCATGGCTATGTTAAAGAACCAGATGGTATATCCAAAACTTGTTATTTTAATGGGGAAAATAAGTTAGGCTAAACCATTGGGATTGAGGGTACTCTATTTTCAGACAAACTTCATATAATATGTCACCAAGAACTAGAGCGTTAGGGCTTTGTTGAGATTCTTGACTTTGACTTTGATCATCAAGAACGATGGGACCACGCTTGGAGCAGCAAAAAATGCATGTCCAACCCACAGAACTACGGATTTGAGCCAGAAAACGAGGGAAAACATGGAGAAAAATGTGAACAAAACTGAGACTACCGAGAAAACATGGAGCTTGAGCCACTTTTGACGGAACTTTGCCAGAAAGACTAGGGATTTGCTTGATGGCTACCTGAAACAACGATTTTCACATTACAACAAGAAAAGAAACACAAGAAACAAATAGGATATTGAAGCAGCAAAATGTGGACATATCGCCAGAAGCTCCCCTGTTCGACGCCAACCATTTTTCATGGTGAAATCTACATGATGATGAAATCACCAGGTTTTCACCATATTGATTGGTTAAAAGCCAAGTTTTAAGACGTTTTCACAGTTCAATTCCCAGTGGTTGACATTTTTTAAATGCTTCCATCCCCCAAAAAGATCCAAAAAGGGCTTCCACCATGGCAGATTCGCTTTTGGGGCGCACCAGTTCTTGGACGTCCTCCGTGTCATTCTCCCAACGCACTGAAAGTAGCGTTGGGGACTGCGCCGGGACCGAGGGTGGATCATCTTTGCATTGGTTCAATGGCCATACAACAGGAACCGATTGATTGGAGGTACCGAATCCATATATTTTTGGCCTATTTTTGAGAGGTAATTTTTTAGGGAATACCCCCAGAAAATATGGTCTATATGGTACGTTTACGTACCTCCTGGTGGTTAGTTAAGTTCCTAAAAAAATAGCACAAGCCTTAGTCATTACATTTGGGATCATCCTGGGGCTTGACATGAATGTTTGCAACCACCAAGTAGTACAAAAAAAGTACCCTCTGGTTATTTAACATAGCCATGGAAAATGGCCCATTTATAGATGGTTTACCTATTAAAAATGGTGATTTTCCATGGCTATTATGTGAAATATTAAATAACCAGATGGTATCCTAATTGTCTATCCAACGATTTCAAGGATACCTCCAGTATACGGCTCTCCAAAGCTAGAGCTTTGCGCTCCGCGGGGCTTTATTTAAGCATCTCTGCCCTGGACAACCCCAGGTAGGATTTGTATCCAATCGTCTCCAGTCTCCGTGGATAGAACTTCGTCCCAACAACAACCCAGCAGCCAATGTTGTGCTTCTCATTGTCTGGTTGGTGGTATACCTACCCCTCCGAAAAAATATGAGTCAGTTGGGATGATGACATTCCCAACAATAAAAGCCATGTTCCAAACCACCAACCAGCCATGTTTTTGCTTACCATCTACTTTACCCCAAAGTTTGGGGGACCCAGCAGCCAATGTTGTGGTTCTCATTGTTGTTTCTAGTATTCTTATCTGGTTCGTGGTTTCAACCCCCCTGAAAAATATTAGTCAGATTGGATCATCATCCCAACTATTGGGGAAAATAAAAAATGTTCCAAACCACCAACCAGTTATGGTCAAACACCTCAATTTGCCCGCAGCATTCTCAAAACACTACAAAGTCACTAGGGGACCTCAATGGACTTGTGAGTCAGTGCACAAGTCATCCTGAACCCTAAACCAACCCTGAAGCCAAAAGCTTAAACCCTCAACCCCCAAAGCGTATAACCTTGGAAAGCAAGTGATTGTATATGTATATATATATATGGATATATATATATATATATATGGATGTGGGTCAAAATGGAAGACCTAGGGGACCACAGATGTTAGTCTAGTTTAGTATTAACCATCCAATTATTGGGGTACCTAATTTTGACCCATACCCATATAT
>Ga0126342_10009360_pt1 | contig 17557 bp, 17 predicted proteins | sample Cyp1metagenome_FD_92528 | JGI IMG/M metagenome (GOLD analysis project Ga0126342, IMG submission 92528) | Coral microbial communities from Lord Howe Island, Old Settlement Bay, Australia - Cyphastrea 1 metagenome | ecosystem: Host-associated > Invertebrates > Cnidaria > Coral ... | reverse complement strand
CGGCATCTACGTGAGCTCCCACGGTGTCAAGGAAGACTAAGTGTGATGAGATCAGGCATGATGGGACGAACTGGCAACGAGCGGAGAAAAAAAAACATAGCGGAAGTGCGGCAGTGCTGTTTGGATTGAATTGATGGCCCTTCGGGGGGACTTGTTGCAACATAGTTATAGTTCTTTCTTTTCAAAGTCTTTAGTTCTCTTCGTGACAAATTTCAAAGACAGTATGTCCACCTGCACATCCGCCATTGTTGCCGGCAGTGCCACCTGTTTTGCTTGTCTTTGTTCAGTGAATTCAACTTGAACCTAGGTGGTGCCCCCTATAGATAGCTAACTTGCTTTATAACTAGCTTAACTATGCTTAACTATCGTGATATAACGATACAACTATATAATATAGCTACGCTAACTATAATAGTCTTATGATGGTTTATACATTCTTATACATATACTGGTTGGTGGGTTCAAACATTGTTTATTTTCCATAATACATGGGATAATCCTTCCCATTGACTAATATTCTTCAATATGGTTAAAACCACCAACCAGATATATATAGATGATTTATCCACTAACCATCATTAACCATTAACCATCATTAACCATCATTAACCCTCCAGTATAGTTAAAGGCTAAAGGGGGTTTATTTCAACCAACATCACCGGCCCCGAGGACGGAACCAGCACAAGGGCACCACCTCCAAGTCCAACGTGTCGCGGGAGATGCGGATGGACTTACTGGCGGAGCCGCTGGGCGCTGGGGCAAAGGTGGGGAAAAATGGTAATTTCATTGGATTTAATGGCATTCATATGGCATTCATATGGCATTCATATGGCATTTATGAGATTTCATGAGACTTAGATAGCTAAGTTGACGCAAATAACTTGGTTAACTGTTGGGTTTATGGGGAACATGTCAATGGGGGCGATAAGAATCTATAGACCAACTTGAAACTGGGGGGCTTGCCTTTTACTCGTAGATATATACATATAAATATGTATATATATATATATCTATCTAATAATGATATATATACATATATATCTATCTAATAATGATATATATATATATAATAGATAGATATTTGATAATAGGGAATCTAATCGTCAAAACATGGTGATTCAACGGTTAAATGCCTCCATATGGGGCCAGAGGCCGATGTTTTCAGGTAATTTGTTTTAACATTATGTGTTTAATTCAATTTGGGAACTGATCACCAGCCTTGTTTGCGATCATGCTTTGGGCGGAAGCTCCCAAGAAATGGATACGAGTGGTACGTGGTGGAAGCACGTGCTTCCAAACCTTGAAAATGTGGTGAAGATGGGATAAGGTGGTTTGCATAGATGTCCTTTTCCCTTTTCCCATTGGTTGGTTGACTAATAGAGGGCTTTCTTCAGAAACCCCTTTAACAACAGGTTTCTATGATGATGGTATACCAGCTCCCGGCCCCTCTATTTTTACCAAAAGGACATTATTGGTGATTTGAGAATTATTTTGGTTCGCTGTTTTCCTACGTTTTCCTTGTCATTCCTTCATGAGTTACTTCTGACGTTCCCTATGAACTGAGTCAGTTTTTTGCTGAGGGCCTTCAATGTAGCAGCAGAAATACTGGTAGCCAAGCTTTGGGTGGACATTACAAGAAGTGCTGCCAATCTACGCGGTGATCCAACAGAGGTTATTTAATATGTTAATATCAATTTGGTAATTTTCATGGGTTCACAATTTATCCAACCATTAATCTGATGATTTTTCCATATCAAACAGTTTGAATATCAGTTCATGGTTGGAATTTTCCAGCTACCGGCGATGCTGCCGCCGCGACCGCTGCGACCGCTGCCGCTGGCTCTGGTTGGCTGAGGTTTTCGATGTTTGCTGAGTTGGAGCCCTGGGACTTGTACGAGCTCGCCAGGGAGTTTCAGGGTCCTTTCTATGTACTTCGGCAGTACCGGATTTAAGGGATGGTTTCGCTAGGCCGTACCCATATGTACCATATTGTACCATTATGTACCCATATGTTATGTATTCTTAACTTCTAACCATCCTGAACTGCCCTTGGAGCACATGCAGAATAGACTAGGTCACTAGGTCATGCTCAAAATGCTCAATTTTGCTGGAATCTAGGTGATTTTTCGGAATGGTCGACTATAATCGAATATACATTTATGCAGGTGAGACGTGGCTGATATTTTGGCTTGGATTTCGGGTCACTCTTGTACCCCGGATCAAATATCCATGAATAACTTCATTTGACCCTTTCTTGTACATTCCTACACGCTCCAGGATCCATAGGCCCCTAATTACTCCTAATTTATTCATAGTTGCTGACGTCAATGTTATGACCTCCTTTAGTCTTATCTTTGGTAGTTCAACATAGCTATTGAAAATTCATCTGTTTTTAATAGGTAAATCATCTACAAACAGGCTATGTTCCTTGCAAAGCATATAGGATGATTCAGGATTACAGTAACTGCAAACATTATAAATGTTAAATTATAGATGAGTAATTTCCTGTTAAATTATAAATATGTCAAGTTAGTGGATTAAGATATCCTTGCGGAATCAGTAATTGGGATTACCAGCTCGGCCCCCCAAGTTCTGTTTCTTGGTTCAGTTTCCACCCCATCAATTTGCTTGATATATATATATATATATCGATCTATCCATATATATATATATATATATATATATCCACCGTAATTCATGTTTCCGAAGTTCAGTTAACATGAAATCAGCGATCAACTATAAGTCCCATACTGGTAGCTATTACCAACCACAACTAACATGTCCCCATTTTTCTCGGCTATCAACAAGCAAACATCTAAAGCAGGGGGGCCCTTGCAACGACCTCCAAGGTGCCAGCAGGCTCCTCCATCTTCCGCGTGGGGGAGACAGGCGATTTCCTGTGGCATGGCGGCGCTGGTTTGTTCCAGGAATGAGGCAATGACCCATGATTATTAACCATCCCATTCCCCCATTCCCATCTGGTTGGTGCTTTGGAACATGAATTTTATGACTTTCCATATTGGGAATGTCATCATCCCAACTGACGATCTCCATCATTTTTCAGAGGGGTAGGTATACTACCAACCAGCCATCCATTCCCTACGTTTACAAGTAGGAATTTGGTTGTTTCGATTTCATGTTGGTTCGACCCTTGCAATCCCATCTCAAGCACCCACAGTGGAGATACCTGCCACAAACAGGAGAGGGATGCTGACACCATGACAAGAATCCAGGAGCATCCATAATATTCCATAGTCCCGCAGCTAGATAAATATATAATAGTATAAATATTTATATTTACATATACATATATACATATTTATTTATTAAATCTATTCATATATAGCACAAGTATAACACACCATAACTCGAATGCGATAGAAATCCCCAGTGGGGAGCCTCCACTTGGACACTGCCCATGGCTGTCCGAACCAATCAAAGTGTCATACACAAGGGTGAAGCACAGTGAACTCGATGATTTTGCCGATCAACATACCATCCTATCACCCAACTCTATAGTTACTATATATATGTTACTATAGTTTTAGAGTTTAAATGGTCTTTATTCAAGTTCTATAAAGTTCTTTAAAGTTCTATAGTTTAAACATCTATATAGTTCGATGACATCAAGTTATTTAAAGTTCTATACTTGATCGGGTTGAACCGCCAGAATTCGATTTCCCACTGCAGGTACTTCGTGCTTGCCGGCGAGGTAGTGGCACGCCGGGGCATCTTTGGCCAATTTCACAGTTGCCCTCGGGTCATGCAAAACAGTTTGCTATTGAAAGGGTCCATTGAGTTTGTTGATTTATCATGATTTATCTATTAAAATGGCCATTTATAGCATTTATACATGATTTTCCAGTTCGCACACTATTAGTTTACCAAAGGGAAATAGTATATAGTAGTAGTCTAATTACTATTGATTCAAGCGGTGAAATATGTTGAAATCAATTGGTGACATCTCCATTCAATCCCCATATGAATTATATATGAATTGGTGAAATCCCAATTCATATCCCATTGTCAACCATCATATAACCATCACTATTATATTAATTGGTGAAATCCCCATTCCATCATTAATAGCCAAATAATTTGTGAGATAGCGGGATTTAATAGTGAATTGGTTTCCCATTAATAAACCATGATGGAACCATCATGAGTCAGTATTAGTCATTAATCATTATTTTGGAAAAACGAATCATGGAAATGTAACGGCATGTAACGGTGTTTTTCCCATGAACCTGCATCGTTCTGGGACGACTCCGGGGCCGCAAGAAAAGATGCTGATGCTTCGCAACGAAGGGCTGCAGGGCTTGGCACCTGATCGACTGCCTTGTCGTGGCAGGGCAATTCTCCCTGTGCATTGTGGTAGATTGGGTGTTGTGAGCCCAGAAAATTCAATCATGCCCCCATCCCATCCCCAAACCGCCACAGTCAAACACTATAGGACTATCGGACATTTACTAACTATATCACCTTAGTACATCATAGTATAGTATACCACAGTTCACCAACATGAACCAGTTTCACCATGGTTTTTCTATGTTTTTCTCATGCTATCCCCCGGCTATCCCATTCCAAGGCAAGAAGGAGCTGCGGCGCTACCGCCGCGGCGGCTTCCTGGGCGAGGCGGCGCTCTTCGGCACCAAGGCCACGCGCCGCATCTTCTCCGCCAGCGTGGCGCGGGGCGGCGGCGGCTGCGCGCTGCTGCGTGCCTTGGACGGGAGCCCCGGGGAGCCACGGGAGCCACTGTGGGTGGCCGAAAAAGACCGATAGTTCCCCAAGGAATGGAGCATAAAAGTTAGTTTATAAATGTTTATAAATGTTAAAGGATTGATTAGGGGGATATAACAAACTCGTTGGGGTTATAAACATTAAATGTTTATAACCCCAACGAGTTGGTAAAATATCCCCCTAATCAAGCCATTAAATCGCCATGAAATCATGATGAAATCCCATTTCAGTGCCATATTTGTGTGCCATTGAATCACCAGTTTTCCCAGGAATGCACCACAACTTCTTCCGTAAAGATCTGAAGAACCGCGGCCCCGTGACCTCCTTAGTGGGTCCCGCGCGCTGGCGCTATCTGGAACAACCCGACCTGGAGCTGCAACCGCAGGAGGCGCTGGTTAAGCGAGTCAAGCTGGGGAGGTTGAGTGGATGAATGGATACTAATGGTGTTTGTTTATGTTGGCTTAATGTGGGTTATTTATGTTGGCTTAATGTGGGTTATTTATGTTGGCTTAATGTGGGATATTTCCGTTGGCAGCACGCGGTCTCTTCCAGCCGTTCGTTGGCTGCGAAGACTGAAAAGTGACCTCATTGTGTCTCGGTGGTTACTTTCGACCAGTGCATCTTCAGTTGCGAAGGCAAAAAGCCGACGTTTTTGCTGTTATTGAAGATGCCGCATTTGCGCACTACAATTCAGCAGCTTGGATATGGAGGACGTTGTCCGCACCCTTCGAAGTTCCATGTCTCTCTGCGCGCTGATGGTTCTTTTCGAACCTCGCTGGCAAAGATCTACCCAGCACCTATGAACCCTGCATTGGCTGGTGCAGTAATTCAATTTGCAACTGCGACTTTTGAGCTTGGTTTCAACTCAGGAGTCACCGGGGATGTCGCTGAACTTCAGCGTATGAATTTTGTGCCGCTGACTGTGGTTCAACCGGACTACTATCAAGGTTGTTGTGTGCTGCATGCGCCGAGCAAGACAGACTTGCAGAAGTCCGAAAGGAAAGGAAAAGGCCTTAATGTTGGTTATTTATGTTGGCTTAATGTTGGTTTAATGTTGGTTATTTTTTATTTATGTTGGTTTGATGTTGGCTCATTCTGAGATTCTGTTTGCTGTGATTATTAGTTCAGAAATGAATTGTTGAGTGGGCCAATCATTGTCCAGTACTGCCAATTATTGGTACTTGTTGGCTGTGATTAACTAGACGTGTTTTTCTTTGGGGGGTGGGGACCTGAGTAGGTTGAGTAGGTTGACTCGGGGGTTAGTTAAAGTTATATAACTTATGGTGAAAGATGGCCAAGTAATGCTTGAGTATAACTTCATTATATTTGTGACTGAACTCTTGGAGAGGGCGATGGAGAGAGAGAGCTTCATTATATTTAATGATTAATCATGTTTCCTGATGTTTCCCAAGCCTGGGATTCTCCAACCCTGCGGCGCAGGTGGACGTTTTTGCCACGGGAGCTGTGTGGTGTCAACTGGCTGCGGGCTCCAGGGCCATGTCCTTCTTTAGGACCGAAATGGGACCTGGGACATCCTGGGACGGACAGTCGAAATGGGGAGTTTGTACATGGAAGAAATATGTGTTTTGATTGTTTTGATGCTAATGATGCTGGTTAGTGATGGTTAATTAATGATGCTGGTGAGTTTTTATTGTAATTTATTGTTTTGGGGATCCTCTTAGATGATGCTGGTTAATGATAGTGATGCTGGTTGGTTTGAACATGTTATTAGCCAACATTTTGGATGAAGCCAAGAAGTATCCAAGCAGTTGTGGGTATACCACTGACAAATTCATGGGATACCCTATCGCACATGATATAACCATATGAGTAACCGACAAAATTAGCGGAACACTAAAGTAGTGGGGAGTGGACATGGGGTGTTCAAATTTGTGCTAAAACATTCACAACCGATAGACAACCACCCACTTACCGATACCCTATTTTTGCACATAGCATGAAAACACAAACGATAGGGGACCACCCACTTTGGCCATGTCCATTGCGTTTAGTTGGTAATTTTGTCCGCCACTCATATGTTAGAGAAAACCATTCAGGAAAGCGATCTACACATGGTGGGTTTTCCATATCTATGTCAAATTACATAGCAAAACGTGAAACCCGCGACCCACTTGGCGTCCTCAGGATCAAACGTGCGACCACCATTGAGGATCTACTGGATGCTGTGGCGACGCGAGACATCGGAAGTTTCTACTTCTTGGTGCAGGTGGCAGGGAACGGTGGGATAGTCCGGTGTTTCGTTACAGTCGGGGCGAAACTATTGGTTTTTCCTATCAACAAAGGGAGTTTTGGCCAGTTCTGGCAGCTAGAAATGCATGAAAGATCAATGCGTTTGCTTGTTTGAAGGCCACTGGCTCACGTCTTTGCTATTGTTCGCTACTGTAGTTGTTGCGAATTTGAGAGTTTAAAACGTTGCACCCACGGAAGACCGAACATTCAGAAATGAATTTGGAGTGGTTCATCAAGTTCATACATGTCCGTTGTATGTGCATTTTTAGGGTTGGGATACAGGCAATGCGAAAAGGAAAAATATGGGGATGGAGCGGACAAACACCCTGGGAGGCTTTCAAAGATTACTGTGGCAAACCCAATGCCAAAATGTTTGGGAGCCACAGTCGACGTGAATACCACAGGGACAATGTGGCTCCGCCAACAGCAATACAGGGACATGTGAGTTCCAAATTGCGAGTCGAAATCCTGCAAGGGCCTGCAAAAGGAGAATCAAAAGATGTCCTCAAGAGCAGTGTGAAGTTGAAGGAGAAACCGGTTCAAAACTCCAAAAGAGAAACCTCAGAAAAGAAGGAAGCGGATGAAAGTGCGAGGAGCACAACTGTCAACAATGAGTTGGCGATGGAACTATTTGGGAAGGAAGAAGACGAAGCCTAAACAGATTCAAGCCTAGCCGTGTGGAAAAACTGCGGCGGTTGCAAATTCCCAGTGATCATCCCTTTGATCCCACTGATTCTCTTAGTCCTATGATATATTCCATGAATAATTCTACAAATAAAAACACTGATCATCCCACTGACCCCATAAATTAATATGAATTACACCACTGATAAGTTCACTGATTGTCCCACTGGTGAGCTTATTGATTATCCTATTAACTATCCCGTTAGTCCATTGATTTTTCCATTCACTATCCCATGGATTGTTCCATTGATATATAAGCCTATTATTCATATTCAATAAATGTTCCCATTATATATACATTTCCCATTGATTATTCCTCCTTCGCTGAAATCATATTTACTCAAAACAACATAAAACATATATTACCGAAACATAGATACCTTTCTTAACGCTAATAAACTGTTAAAATAGGCTCCCAAGACTTTCAACTTAACAGAAAAATCATCCCCCAAATCACCATTTTTTATGGGTACTATCAACCATCCCCAGCCATGGTAGGTTTATGGCATTGGGTTTCCTACATTACTGTGATTGACAATCTAAACCAATGCATTTACTGAATCCGAAGCTACAGACCGAGCGGCTCAGCATAGATCACACTAGGATGTTGCCTTTCGAAAAAAAAAAAACATCTTGCGCAAACCCAGCAACCTAAAACGACAAGAAGTCCAAACCAAGTATGTTCCAACATGTTTCAAATAGGGTGTTGGTTGTTCCTTCCAAAAAAGTTGGGAGGGCCTGTTTAGAGATTTGGATGTTTGCTGGTCAACACTGATGATTACAGAGAAAGATGCAGAAATGTGCGATGCCCTTTCCAGCCGTGGACATCCTTTTCCTCACAAGTTTTTCTGGTTGGCCGAATGATGGTTACTGTAGCCCATGAAACAGTCAATCTAGGTAATATTGAATGCCACCCTAGAAACCATGTTTTTTCGTATTGAATCTATTTATTTTGGGGCCCATAGCAGAGGGTATTTCATATTAAGGGGATTAGGATGAATGGCCCATACCAAACAGCAAAACCGCCAGCTATATCCTCCGGTAATCAAACATGGCAACGGAAAATCATGGAAAATCCCTCAAGTCCCAGCTATAAATCTCCATGGCTAGTTAAATCCCTCATTTCTATATAGATAGATAGATGTCTTTTCCAGCTATAAACCTGCTAGTTTGGGGATTTAGCCATGTTTGATGACATCAGAAGCTATTCGTAAGGCCTCATTTCGAGCCAGGAATGGCGTGCCGTTGCATTGATCGAATTGATGGTACGACGTGCGTCGGCCTATGAGGCGGGCGACTTGGGGGAGAGGCCGAACGATTACTCTCCGGTCATCAAACCAACGGAAAACCACCATTTACAGAGGATCTTTATGGATTTTCTCACTAAAATTTTGAAATGTGATATATAAGTCTTGTGAGTGTGATAAGATGTTTGGATCTTGAATTTTTGAATCGTCTTTTTGAAAGAAATTGGCTGATGTGTCCTCACACCAGAAAACTCTGCATGCTCCCAGTCTCCATGAGTTTCTCACCCATCTATATGACTTGAATCTATGACTTGCGTAGACCCTACCTGGGGGTTTATCCCGATCAGCCAGTGATGAACAACCTTAATGGGTATATCCACGCATAGCTAACCCCCAAAAAGATAGAAAAATGGGACACCTGGAAATACGACGTAAAAATGTAATCTACATCCTGGAAACTCGTTTCCACATTTTCTCGGGGCTTGCTATAGGTTACAAAATGTTTCCTTCCCGTTTACTAAGTGTCACGCACATCGAAGCAGAGTTTGAGTCATCAGCTGCCTTGAGGCCTTGGTTTGTCTGGAAGAAAAGGCGCGCAGATCCAAGGGTTTTTGGTCATGTTATGTCATGTTTCATGGGGAACTCATGCTGGAATATGTTGGAAGTTGGGTTCCCCTTGTTTTTGTTGGGAAAGAATCATGTTTGGGAGAAATCTGGCGAATTTGGGCTTCTTGAAACTGGAAAGCTTCAACACCACATGAGTCATCTCCTACGGAATCTCAGGATTCAAAGTGTCCACTATTTGGCGAATTTTCTATTGATTACTTCTGGTCCTGATGGGGTCAAATGCAATGGCAGCACAGCAGTTGTTGACCCAATGTCCTTGCGTGCTTCTTTGATTGATTTGTTGATTTGATATGTTTTGTAGTTTTAAATGGTTGATTTGATTGTATAATGATTGGACCGGCTTGAATTACATAGTGCGATTGGGTTTGGGTGTTTGATGAGTACCTCTATCCCATCCCACATCGCTTTGTCCAAAAATGAAGCATACACACACACCCATATCTACCAGTCAATCATCGCACTATCTTCCCCAGGAACAAAGGCCTTTTCTGGAGTATGTGTCAGTTTTAGACACATCCAAATGCAAGAAATCTCAAGTGCATCAAGTGTTCCCCTTTTTCAGTCCCAATGTTTCCCCATTAAAAAAGCGACGTTTTGCTACGACGAGATCCTGGCTCTCGCTTCGCGCTCCAGGAGAACTTGGAGCTGGTGAAGCATGACAACGATCAAATCGAGCCACCGCAACTTGACGCTGAAGACGGCGCCTCATGGAGGATGGCTGGGTGAAAGTCATATTTTGTCTGAACATGGTGGAATTACCCCATAAAAAAGGACACTGTTGGCAGGAATAATGATGATAAATCATTGGTTTTTGTGTGATGTGTGTGTGTGCCCTAGTTTTAGACAAACCCATATTTATGGGTTAAAAAAACGATGAACATGTTGAAACACATGGTTGATGGATGAATAAAAAATCAACAAATTTTGATGTTTGGCCTCCTTTGACGGAGGATCTTTGGTTGGGATGTCCGCCTAGGAAACACACCTATTTTTTCGGATGAATCTTGAGGATTTTGTTTCTTGAGCTCCGGCAAAACCATCCTCCCGGTTTTTGAAATTGGGCCTCAATGACTGGGATTTTTCGTTTTTCATCATGACCCCCAGTCATGATTAGTGAATGGGATGGTTTATGCCACCTTACTTGGAGGATCATTCCTTAGTAGCATGGTTAAAACACCATTTAAAACCAACAGTTAGTACGTCCCCAACGGAGCATTGTTTTCGGGTTTACCAATGTATACCAATAGTATCCCAATCTGTTTAACCAAATGGCTATGGATCAATACCTATAAATACCATTTAAGGGCATGAACATCCATTTACATCCATTTCCCAGCTAATTATTGATGTTCACCAGGGGTACAAGATTTCGACCCATCACCTAAAAACTTTGCCTTTGAATTGCACCACTGGGATGTCCCCAGAGTCAACCCCAAGGCACCGCCAGAGCCAAACTGCCCAGGCAAGGCTTCATCGCCTCGGTCGGCAAGGCGGCCAGTGTAGCTAGGCACAAGGCTTGCTTCACGTTGCCATAAGGCGGAGAATGGCTGTCAATGTACCCTCTGGTTATTTAAGATAGCTACGGAAACTCACCATCTTTAATAGGTAAATCATCATAATTCATAAATCATCTATGAATGGCCCATTTTCCATGGCTATGTTAAATAACCAGAGGATAAGTGGCCTGATATACTACAGCTTATCAATGCAAGGATCATCCAGGAAGAGGTTGGTCAGTTGTTGATCTCCTCTTCATGTTTTGCTGCTTCTGTCACTCCCCAATTATATTGGTAAAGCACCCGAAAACAGAAACCTAGAGGTTTTGGGGAACTCTGGTTTCCAGGGTCTAATCCTCATTTTGCCCCAGGGTCATTCAAACAAAATGTTCATCTCCCACCCCAACATTACTCAGGTGCAACCATGTGCAACCTATATAAATTTCAACCCGTTCATCTCCAAGAAAAACACCGCAGACCATCATATCAACAATGATTTAGTTCTTCCTCTTCAAAAACTTTCAAAACACCTTCCCTCATCTAAACCACTCTAATGTGGGAAAAAACAATGCCATAAACATCCATAAACAATCCATTTTCCTGTGGATGGTTTATGACATTATTTTATCAACATTCACCATTTTTTTGACATCTATTGACCACTATTAACCATTGGTAATATCTATTGGCCACTATTAACCATTATTAATATCTATTAACCATTATTAATATCTATTAACCATTATTAATATCTATTAACCATGATTAATATCTATTTAATATCTATTGACCACTAACCAACATTTCTTCATCCCCCCACCACCCAACTCCCATGGTTTCCGTTGCTAACTTAGGACGTCCAGCAGGCGGTGAACTCGGCCTTCGAGCTGACGTCCGATGCGGTGCAGGCCTCGGTGGCGGTGAAGATGTCGTACAGCGCGCGGCAAAGCGTGCTGCAGCAGTGACATGGCGATGGCGATGGCGATTTTTCGGGAAAAAAGTGGGGAGAATGGCGGGAAAACATCGCCATAATGGAGGATTATTATGATAATACCCCATTAGTTTCTCCAATATCGGGACCTCCATAATGGTAAAAAAGTCGATAAATGGAGGTGGAGAGCAAAATCATCGAAGTAAATGGGGAATGGTAGGATGCTTTTTTGATTCTATGATGGTATATTCCCATCACACTACGGTAAGACACACCTTGACTGGGTTGTTTTATGTCGTTTTATCATTATTAGGAAGAAGGGACTACTGGGATTTCATGGGGTATGATGAGATATACCTAGAACTTCTTGTTTCCATATTTTCTGCTCGGGCAGATTTTGTTCCTTTTCCGGTTATTTTGCCCGAGGTATTTGTTCATATTTGTTCAACAAAATTTCATATTCTGCCCGAGTTGTGTTTTTTGCAATGCAGACTGGATCATGTTGCAGCTTGTATCAGCCACACTTCACCTTTTGACCCCCTCAAATTGCAACACGTGTTTATGTTGCCAAAGAGTGCTAAAATTGCCTAGATTCATCTAGATTCAAAATTTTGCCCTCAGGTTGTTTTTTTGCCCGAACCATTGTTCAGGCTAATAAAACAGCTGAGGCTGAAATTGTGGCCCGAAGGATCTAGGTATAAGCATCAATAACAAGCTTTCACGACATTGCTGACTGGGGGTCAACCATCAAAGTTTGTGAGGATTCATGGGGCTATCAACTATCAAAGATGCCATGATAGGATTAACACACGATGGTTGCTTTTTTGATTACTGTAGTTCGAGGATCACACTGCCCATTTTGAATCCGTGAGCTGGGAATCCCTTTCTGAACCAAGCAGCATAAGGCTGTCTGACATTCTGGGCTTTCACTGCTCAACTTAGACAGGGCCATAGTTTAGTTAGTAGTTACAGTACCTGGTGGTCGTAAGTGTGTCACATCTCCAACTCATAACTGGATGATTGAGCCATCCACGCGCCATGAAGGGATGGTGGTTCATGTTGGGTCAAGTTGGTGGGCGATGTTGTTGTTGTTGTTGTTGTTTTTTTACCTGTACATGCTTTAACCAGTTTGATGGGAATATACCTATATACCTATAGACAAAGGTGACTTCTTTGTGCAGGGGCTTAGGTGAGCTGTCGGATGCAGGCGCATTTCGAATTGGAATTATGAATGCCAGGTACCTACTCAAAGCCAGTGGCTTCCCTATTAGACATGACGGATTTCAGTTGATTTTTGAGACCTCCCTTTTTGGAAATCCCTTGAAATTCGGATGTTATGAGTTCACGTTGCTGGGCCTTGGAATCGCTTGATGCGGCGATGGCTGATTTAAGCCTCCATGGGGGACTTATGTCATCCTGTGTTGAAGTTTGTCGCCATTTCGCATCCATTTTATATGTGTTAGGAATCTATAAGCTTTAGCCGCGGATACCTGACACCCTACCCAGCCCACAACCCATTTCACTCCAGTCTCAGGTGGGAGAGGTTTAGCAACGTTGTCACTGAGAGACTCTTGGCCGGAATGTATCTTTCACGATCCCACTTTGCAGTTGGTAATGACCTTGGAATTTTGAAGCAGCCTGACCAAGTGTGTGGCCCCTGTTTTTTGAATCTCCGATGAAATGATGAATCTCTGTGGGTTGAAAACTTCAAGCCAAACAAGATCATCCAACATGCAGTCCGTACTACACTGTGATCTATGTTGGAATCTCAGTTCCTTGTTTTTGCATCCTTGGCATGATCACCCAAGATCAAAATCAATGATGTTTAGTACGACAGTTGTGACTCTGTTACTATAGACCGCACAAAAGACCTACATACTAAACGTGTGCTAAAACACGTTCCCTTTCTATCATTTTTGCGGGGTTACTGTGGTTGCTTACTGGGATATGTGTAGGATATTTTCATGGGTATACTGGAAAATTAGTATGATAGCATATGATAGCACTCGGGTCCGCATCCTGGTTGGTAATTGCCAAAAAAACATCATATAGATACCCTTTGGTAAATTAACATAGCTATGGAAAATCACAATTTTCAATGGTTACGGTAAATCCACTATAAATGGCCATTTTCAATAGCTATGTTGAATTACCAGAGGGTAACCCATATACTACATAAACCGTTAATATCCGTTCATGGGGTTGCTCAGTTAATATGGTAATTCCAATTATAAACCTCCTGTTTATAGATTATTATTATCGCATTGCATGTTTTTTTTTCTGTGAAATATGGGGATAGTTCATTACTGGCTTCACGACATTGTATAACTGGGATATTTCAGATTGATTATTAAGTGTCCCAGTTAGTAAGGGGTTAACAAGCTATAACATACTATATATGACACAATAAACTACAATATTGACAATAATCCAGATATATCCTCATTATATTTCATCCAAGTCAGAAAATAAGATCCAACTACATTTTTAAGTGGATATCAACATTCCACAACTATATATATATATATAATATATATATATATATCATCCATATTAATGTCACCAGCTCAGCTTTAACAATCCCTCAGTAACGCGGGGCCCACGTCCCAGGATACGGCCAAGCCATCGGCGAAGTCTTCGGGGACCTCTACGGCAACCTCTTCGCCAAGGACATCCTGTGGATGTTCCGCAACCCCACGCGCGCGCAGCGCTTCCCGGTGCCTCGGTTGCAGCACGGCTTCGAGGTGTTTGGCTTTGAGGGGTCTGATGATCGTCGCCTTTGGGAAACGCACATGGAATTGCAGCAATTTGCGGAAATTGCATGGAATTGCCATGATTAGGTACCCACTGGTAATTTAACAGTTTGCGATTGAAAATGGTGATTTCTAGTGGATTTACCCATTGAAAATGGTGATTTTCCATAGTTATGTTAGTTTATTAGGTAAATCAGCGAACTAAATGCACCATGTTCAATGTCCCTATGTTGAATGAAGGGTGCCCCAAGGTCCCACTGGTTCAAGAGACAGGGATCATCCCCTGCGATGATCGATGGACCAAACTGGCCAGCTTTCTCCCAAAGAGAGATCGTTGCTGATGATGGCTACGAAGAGATGTGTTAATGTGCTAGGTTTTGGGGGGATTTGATAGCTGCAATGGTGTAGATCGAAACAGCAGCAGAACCAGAAACACATGATAAAGAGAGAAATCCCTATACAAAGTGTATATAGATAGATGTAAGCTAAAACAGGTGATATTGAAATAGCGCTTAAACTAATGGAAACTTAACAAAAGCATGTGTTTGGAAAGATGGTTTGATATAAGTACTGGAAACTGGAAACTTTTGCATAGACTATCTATGTCTATCTCATCAAAGCTCAGTTCCACTCCTCAGTAGAAGTGACCTTTAGGCCTTTAGGAACGTTCCGTTCAGCCAAATTTACTCTTTCCATGCGTTCTATCATCCCCAAGACCTTCGAAACAGCGGAAACACAGCATGAACACAGGCTGCAGTGCTGGAAGGTGGTTGGACATATCTACCAGATTGGCTCACTATGGGACACCATTTGGCAGGAACATGAATCCCATTAACATCCCAGTAAAAGAAAAATTAAGAAAATTCAAACTAGTCCCATTAAGATCCCATTATCCCCCATCAAAATCAAATTAAAGTCCCAGTAAAACTATCATTTAGATCCCCAAAATTCAGGTCCTCCCTCGCCCCTTAGCAATTGCAAGGTGCTCTTGGTGCGTTCCGCAGAGGATGGAAATCTACTGGCGCGGTGGCAGATCGGAGCCTCGATGGTCTTCGAAAGTCACTGGCAGAAGGGAATCCACCTGGGACTGTGGATTTTTTCGCCGGTCAAAGATGGAGGTTTCCCTGGAAATATTGGAAATGGTGTTATTTTGCGAAAGTTGATGGTTATCTGAGATATCTATAGATATCTGGTTTATTTTCCTAAAGTTGGTGGTCATTGTTAATTACTAATCAAATAAACATTGGAAGATAAAGATCAATAAAGTTCAATAGAGATGAAATGGCGTTATTTTGCTAAAGTTGATGGCTCATAAAAATGTGCTGATTTCTGATTACTAATGTTTTATTGAAACCTTCCCAGAGATACAGAAATACAGCTTCATGGGGTGCCATGGAAACTGTGGCTCACTGCAGTTGACCCATGTTTTGGTCAGCTTAGAGCAATGCAAAACCCTATTGTTTTTCGGGCAAAAAATGGTTCCATGGTCTTTGAACTCCATTGGGCTGCATCTATAAGCATTTATAAGCTACGGGGTATCCCAATCCCATGGCTTCCCAGTCCCAATTCAATGAAAAAAAATATGATCTCATGGTATATACATTTTATACATGTTTATCCCATATGCCATGGTTTTTCTATCCCGGTATCCCATGGGCCCAATGGCTTCAGGTGAGCTGTGTGCTCGCACTTTGCCCCGCGTCCTGCCCTCCCTACGTCCTGCCCTGGTGGCCGGATATCAGCGGCCTGGCGGTGCAGCTGGGGATGGGTGGAGAAGCGGCAAAACGTGTGGCAAACGTTGGGCAAACGTTGGGGTTTCACGGGAAAAATATGTGGATTTCACTGATTTCACTGGAAAATGCCGGTTGATGAGTCGTTGTAGGAGGGTATGCTGATCTAGTTTATTGGCGATTGTTAATGTGTCGTGTGATTTTGTATTATGCCCCATTGTGGGAATCCTTGTGCCCTATCAACCACACAGCAAAATGGAATCATTTGAGTCAAAGGGAGGCCAGTGAATTTAGTTTTGGAGATGCTCAGAGTAGAGGATCTTGGTGCATATTGATCGTAGAGTTTGAACTAAGATGAGGCCGTGAATTGGAAGACATGAGAGGAAGTCGAGAATTCACTAATTCAGATGTCCCATATGATCCATGCATTTACCTTATGATTATTTGGCATAGCAATTGAACATGGTCCATTTATAGATGTCTTATGATGATTTACCTACTAATAATGGCAATGTTCCATAGCTACATTACATTATTACAAGATGGACATGATATTTACCATATATGACTCATTGTAACTCTAATTACTATCTATTTATATTATATTCTCCATGTATTTCATCATATTTAATCATATTAGCATACATCACTGGGTGAAACAATTGGGATTAGCGCCACCCCCATGGCCTTGAGGATTGGCTCAGCTGTGGGGCGCAACCGCGCCATCAACTTCAAACGCTTGTGGATTGACGCCTTCATGGGCAGCTTGGAGGCGGTGGTGAAGATCTTGGAAGTTTTTTTTAAAAAAAATGTAAACCTGGTTGGTGGTTTGGAACAGCCGCGATTGCCCAATGCTACCAGCAGCTGCGGCCGTCCACCACCGATCTTGGTTAGGTATCTTTACAGGGTTTTGCCATGGCTTCATTCCCCATGACGTCCGCTGATCATGCTGTAGGTGAGAAGGTCTCCCTGGTTTCGAAATTGTGTTGCTTTGACCCATGTCATGAAGCTCACATTATGGAAGCTCTGTACGACAAGGTGACGTTCAAACTGCATGGATTACTGGATGGTTCTCATGAGCGATTTAGCCTGATGAATG
>Ga0126342_10009359_pt1 | contig 17560 bp, 7 predicted proteins | sample Cyp1metagenome_FD_92528 | JGI IMG/M metagenome (GOLD analysis project Ga0126342, IMG submission 92528) | Coral microbial communities from Lord Howe Island, Old Settlement Bay, Australia - Cyphastrea 1 metagenome | ecosystem: Host-associated > Invertebrates > Cnidaria > Coral ... | reverse complement strand
CGACGAGGACGACGAGGACGACGAGGAGGACGAGGAGGACGAGGAGGAGGAGGAGAGGAGGACGAGGCAGGAGGAGGCGGAGGAGGAGGAGAAGGAGGAGGAGAAGGAGGAGAAGGAGGAGGAGGAGGCAGCTGACATAAAATCTAACAACCCTCACCTGGCAGGTGGGGAATAAATAAATAAGTATGTATATATATATGATGTATATCTTTACACTTCTTGTCACTGGGCTTGGCTCGCCTTTAGCCTTTGGCTAGACTTCTGGAGACGATGGAGATGTGTAAAAATGGGAACATGATGATAAACCCGTGGATTTTGGGGTACCGCATGCAGAGAAACCCAGTTTATAGTGAACAATCCTAGATTTGGTGGGAACAATTACTTACAGTTTTTTTTCTCCATATTTGATTTTTTCCCTCTTTAACCAGGGATTTTTGATAGACAGATTTTACCCCGCTCCATCAGTCGGACATCATCAACATCACCTAAAAGGTGAGGCACGCTTAACTTGATTACCGATTGGATTTATGAAGGGCACAGATATAAACCAACAGAGGTTATGAGATATTATAACTAGTTAGTATTAACAAGATAGTTAGTTTGCTATGATAACATGTTAAAACACTAATTAGTTAGTTAGCAATGAATAATTAGTTAGATAGTTAGTTTTTTTTGAAATAGACATATGTTTGTTCTTTTTTTAATTTACCCATATAGTTCGTTTATGTTTGTTTGTTGATTTGTTGATCATGGGGTTAAAACGCCCAACATTTCGCTGGTTTTTCCAGGACAGCTTCACATCGGCGCATGGGGCTCGCCGGGCTCACTGGGCTCGGGCTCACTGCCTTGGGCAGGAGACGTCCGGGCACCAGCTTCGTTTTTGGGTTTCTTGAGCCAGAAGTTCTTGCAAAAACCTTCATATGTATATATATATATATATGTATATATATGTATATATATATATATATGTATATATATATGTATATATATGTATATATATATGACCTATATGTATTCATATGTATATCTATATACTCCGAACATGTGGCAACCGAAATGGCAACATCCAATACTAGAACCTCTTTTGGGACACAGATTCCCCTGTCTCCTTGCCGATCTTGGGACATGTCAGACATGAGATGAGGAATCCCAAAGTCCAAAACGTGAGTTGTTTCAACGTGCAAAAAAGGAAAGCTTTTTGCACCAGAAAAGATATCCCTCGGGACCTCTGAGAATCCAATGTGGTGGCACTGCAATAGCACTCATGCATCAGAGAATTCATCATAATTCAGAGATGATTTTGCAGGGACATTTGTTGAAAAATTGTTGAAATACGTTGGACATTTGTGCAAGTGTGCCCAGTTTCCACTATAGTCTATCGTATTTTCCCCAAAGAAAAGATTATAAAAGTAGACTATCAAACCAAACTATAGTATAAAACTATATAAACTATCAAACTATATAAACTAGATAGTACATTTTCAAACTATATAAAACTAGTACTATCCAACTAGAGGGTTTCCACGTGTCCAAAAAGTTCGCCGAGGTCCTGTGGCCCGGCTTTCTGGCGACGCCGATGCCTTCTTCAGTCCAGGCCCGCTACGGCCGCTTTTAGGGTGCCGTTGAGGGTTCTAAAATCATACCCTCTATGATTTTAGAACCCTGAAAGTTTGGATATATATGATGATATATGATATATGTTTGCCTTGTTGTGGTATTTTCATTGATTCCAACAGACCACAAGAAAAGGTCATTGATTTGGAGTGCAGAAAAAGGAACCCAGTCGTGATGAGGTATCTGCACAAAGGTACAAAACATGTTTGGAATTAGCATCCTTGGTTTTGGTCGATCAAGATTTCCATTATCAAAACCAGGTGATTTCAACGTCGCTTGGTTTGAAATTTCAGAAAAAAAGGAGGTAAACCAGTGTTGAGCGGCTGCAGCAATGTGCAATGATAAACAACTTATTGAATTATATCCGGCAACATCCGCAATTGAAATAGCACGAGCCTCACCATTACCTCCAACCGCCCACACAATGCCAATTTTGTTTGGAAAGTACAAATGCCAGGTCAAGTTGTGATGAGCAACCTGCAGTGATGCGCATCATTGTTTCCACCCAACACCTCCATTCTTTAGATACCAACACTTTGGTTCAACCAAGCCGGTTGGAAAAAGGACGCGGGTCTATCGTCATCTTCCCCAGGTCAGTGCGTGTCAAGTGCTTTTAAAGCCCAAGGGCAACCATTCTAGACCCCCAGGTGCTGACTGATGGCGGCCAGCTATAACCATTTGATAGAGAACTTTCGGAGAACAAAGACGGGAGAGAGACTGATGGCCCAGGAAGTTTTGAGACTGGCCATGGGCAAGACAATCTTTCCTTCAATGCGATAGTCTTGCCAGACTGTAGTGCGGTAAGATATGTCTTGAAAGGAAGGTGATTTCAAAAGATGACCTGGCGACGCAGTCTTTGTGGGGGGAAAGGGGGTCAAAAGGTTGCACTCGATTTTTGCATCCATCCCGACGTTGCTTTACAAAAAGGTGCTGCTTATATTTTCCGGAAAAGGTGGGCCTGACACAGCCTTAAAAAAAATCCTTCAAAACAGACAAATCCAAAACATTTTGATGACCTGAACCGCGCAATGCGTACGTCTTTATGGCTTGCAGGAATACGATTTTAGAACCCCATCATGCGTACACTTTGGGGTTCTATCCTGCTCTCCGTTGAGGGATGTCAAAAGCCTTGGGTTTTTTGAAAGGAGACCATTCTAGAACCCAGATTTGGGGTTCTAATTTGGAGGACAAAGGGGTTCATCTGATCTTGAGGGTATGAAAATGGAGAAAACTGGTGATTTCCATGGGGTATCATGGGATTTTCGGTGATTTCAGGGTGATTTATGCTTTTTCCATGCTGAGAAATCGCAAAAAAAAGAAGCTACCAGTTGGGAATGATTTACACAACGCATTTTTGGCGATTTCTGGTTTATTCTTGAATTTAACACACCATCAATATTTTTCAATGTTTACAACCGATCTATTCATTGATGAGAACTCAGAACTATTACATCGTAGTATATCATACCGTGATAGTTTAGTGTTTATTCCATTATTTCCTTTTATGTCATATTATATTTAATTAATATCGCTATATTCTTAATCAAAGAGACATCAAGGCAGGGTTTTGCCAAGGATCTTGTAGTGCCTTGATAGGTTGAATCTAGGTTTTGTTTTTGCTCGTTAAGATGCAGCAATTAGCCGGATAACGTAGCAGTTTTGGCCGGTGAACATACCTTCTTTTTGGTGCTTAAACAACAAAATGTTGACAATTAAGTGCATTTGTTTGTTTGTTTGTTAAATACACCAGAAACGGAAATTAAAATCCCAGTTGCTGATTAAAAGCTCCTGAAATACGAATTTGTGCTGGTTGAAGTTGGCTAACTCTCCATATATTGCTGGTGATCTTATATATTTTGCTGGTCAAGTCCATTGTTTTTGTTGATTAGATCCCCGTTTTGCTTGCTGCACCAAAATTTTCTTGGTTAAACGTGCTTAAACATGCTTGAACCTAGGTCTTATGGCTCAGATCCCAGTTTTTCTTTTTTAAATCCACATTTTCATCATACTCTCCTCATGTTGTCCCCATATGTCGATGGCCCTCGGTACAGGTCAGATGCTCCGGCTGCGGCGGAACATGCGGCGCGAGAAACTGGCCTTGGAGATGCGATGGGAAGGTGCGGTGGGAAGGAGAGTTTTTGAATCAATAGTAAGTACCAACAGTATCCAACAGTAAATCCATTTATAAAAGGATTGATTTAGCCATGAACAAATGGTGGATTTTTATACCATGAGCAAATGCAATTCTGGTTGGTGGTTTCAAACATGAATTTTATTTTCCATTTCATATATGGGATAATCCTTCCATTGACTTTCATATTTTCTCAGAGGGGTTGAAACCACCAACCAGTTACTAATAGATATTATTAATATTACCGATAGTATCAGTACTTTAGTTCTAAAAACAATTTTTATTTTTGTTTGGTATGAACATATTAGTAACCATTGAATATATATATATTTACATGAGAAAATATGTGCACCATATATTTTGAACCAATTATTATTTAGCAGGTATTAGCAACTATTATCAATATTGATGAACAGGTATTTGATAGTATCTTGGTAAGTCTTATTAACTACTGTATCATTATATAATAATATTTTCGATAGTATCAGTAGTTATTCATAGTTACTAATAATTATTACGTATATATACTTACTAATACTTATCTATAGCCATTGAAAATCAATAAGAGTATATAACAGTTATTAATAGTTTTTTGTTATTAATGTGACAAATATGGATAGTTTGAATATTACGTACTTAATTACTATAGTAAGCGATATTATTTTTTAAGTGGCTTTTCAAATCAGTAAAGCATCAATAGTATATATATATAGATATATAGACAAGTATCAAAAATTTGAATGACCATATTTATAGTTAAGTAAGTATTGTTAGTGTTAAGTGAAACTGAATCAACTATCATTATAAGTATCAATAGTAAGTTAAGGTGGGAACATCGCTTGTGCCTCGGGTTTTTCCGTCACTCCGTAAGGCATTAGTAATTAGATAGTTATTATTAGGAACTAATCTACTATAGTGTATCTATTCCTGTTAGTTATTTATACTTATATAGATGTTTACACTTGAATATTAATAGCAAACTACTAATATGTCACTAGTAGCAGTGAACTATACAATCACGGGCGCTTATATGACCTATCTGAAAGGTTTGCCTGTGAGATGATGGAACTATAACCGCGGATTTTAAATAGTTGATTAATATAATTATATAATCATGTGCCCACAACCGTAGTTAATTGGAACTATAATTATCTATAGCTAATTGGTACTGAAAATGTTATAGTTGATTGGAACAATAATCATCTATAGTTAGCTATAATCATGTACCCACGGTGACCTCAACCACTTAACTATCATTAACTATAATGTCAAACCCGGATCAATGAACCCTGGGGCGGGGATAGTTGCAAAGGTACCATTTTAGAAGCAGCTTATCGCTTTGTGGATGCCACCCATCTTAATCAACCAGGGTTTATCCTTCTGGCGCTGACATTAGTGGGGCTGTGCTGGGGCCACCTTCTCATCGACATTCTAGGATACGATAGAGATATAATGGGGACATTAACGATAGATTATAAGTATAAACATATTTGGGTGACACCATCGACTTGAATATTAAGAGTGCGATACAAGATATTTTCCATAACAATGATATGATAGGTCCATGATTCATGAACAAGTCTCAATGATGGAGCCCAGGGAGTACCATATCTTTCACTGGCGGACCTCACCATAGATGGTCGGAGATACAGGAAAGCCAACAACGAATTGGTCACCTCGGGTTCGTGATATGGTGTGGACTCTATGTATATTATTTTTTCTAATATATATATATGTATATATATTTATAAGCTATCTATCAAGCAACCCCGAAAAAGATAGAACACATCTCGCATTTGCCGCATAATTTCTAGGTTTCGGTACTTTTCAAATATTTCCTAAGGGATGGCCCGTCCTAAACTGCCAGCACCGGGCAGCGATTTTTCTGGTTAAAAATCATTTCTGTTGGCATCAAATTTCTGAATTTTCTGTTGGTCAGATGATGGGTTTCCGTGGTTCTTCCTTAGATCATTGATGCTTTGCTGGATATCGAGGTGATTGAAAATCAACATAGATATGGAAATTCCATGGCTTACCTATCACATGATCATGCATGGTGGATTTTCCATTTCGTTTTGTCAATTAGCTTATCCCATCTCATTTACCATTAGAATATATTCCGTCGAACTTTTATCTGTTAAATTTTAACAAAATAGTGATGGGTTGCCATATCAAGATATTTAACCCCAAAATGATATGGTAACCCCCAAAAGTTATTTGCTTTTCATGGCATCGTTAAATATTCAGATCATGATTTCGGTACCCAATTAACAAATTTTATGGACTCCCTCCTGGATTTCCTATGGATTTCAAGGGCTTTCGCGGATTCCTACGGATTTCCTCCGGGATTTCCCAGGCGTTTCAGGTTGCCACGGTCCGCTGCTGTTCCACCCAGCCTTCCGGTGCGCCGATTCGGGGTGGGTTGAAGTTCTGGGGGATGAATTTAGCTCATGGCTTGAGAAATATTGGCCACGGATTGATTCCAATGGCTAGATTGTTCTTAATGGCTTGAGTAATGGATTATTTCCTGTTAATGGATGGGATTGAATGTTCTAGCCATGAATAATAGTAACATAATAGGTATTCATGGCTAGCAGGGATTGGTAATGATTGATAATGAGAATTGCTAATAGTGATTGATACACATTCATTAACTGCTAATAGTGATTGGTAATCATTCATGCCTTGAGAAATAATGGCCATGGGTTAGTTCCAATGGCTAGATTGTTCTTAATGGCTTGAGTAATGGATTATTTCCTGTTAATGAATTGGGTTGAATGTTCTAGCCATGAATAGTAGCAATTTAGTAGGTCTTCATGGCTAATAGTGATTGGTAATGATTGGTAATGATCAGTAATGATTGGTAATGATTGAAATAAGACTTCTAGTAATTTAATAAGTTTAATGATAGTGGCGAAGAAAGGTTGATAGTTGCGAATAGTGGTTAACGATTATTCATGCCTAGAAGAATGGTGATCAATGTTGGTCATTGCTGATTAATGGAAGTACCCCCTGGTCATTTAAGAGTTTGTTGTGGGAAATCGCCCATGTCGTTCGATCATTTGACTTAAAAAAATGGTTGTTTTTCCATGGCTGCGTGACAATCTACCAGAGGGTAATTACATAGAATGAATCTCCAGTATATACGAAAAAACTGGTGATATGAACCCATTGAATCCCATTTCAGATGTGTATATATATATATATATTATATTTAGTATAGTTTATGTATAGTTAATATATTTATATACTTAAATTGCAGTAGGAAATTTGATATCTGTGCATACTAATGGGTATCACATGGGGTACTATATTACTATATCAAGTGTTGCCCTTCCGGCATATATTTTCCTACTGCTTGGGGGTATATACATTTTATATTGCATGGATAGATTAAAACATATTTCATCTCAGTCTCCGAGTTTGCCAAATGTTCTACTTTCTGTCTATGGAATTTGTTTGGTTTTTCTTCTTCCCAGACATCAGTCAGTGGAATGATTATTTTTCCACCGGCATTCTTGTCAGAAATGCAAAGAACTGGAGACATGGACATATCCTAGGTGTATGAATCCATACTCCAGGTATATGAACCCAGGAATTTCCAGGTTTTTGAACCCTAAGTGCATGACTGCATATATATTTTTCTGGGCAGGGTGAACAAATTGCCTAACAAGGCACTTCTGTATCCAGAAACTGTCTTGTTGTGGTAGCTAGGCCCAGCTAGGCAGCTAATATTAATTACTCTCTGATGATCAAACATGGCTGGCCGGAAACATCCATTATACATGGAGATTTCCAATGATTTTCAATGGTAAAATCATGCATCAATGGTGGATTTTCCAGCTAGCCACGTTTGAGTGCCGGAGGGTGGTCCAACAAACACCAGCTTTGGTCAGACTTCCTTGTCATCAACTCACCCTAGCGAATCTGTCAGAACGCATCCGGCTGGCAGGATCCACTTTGTGGGTAGCAGTGCGGTGCCATACCGATGCCCATGGCAAGTGCAGGAGGTTGGCCGACGGACCTGCGATGACATTGAAATGTCGCATGGGTTGGGTTGGTTGGGTGTTTTTTGGGTGGGGGGGGTTGAACCCCATACCCTCTGGTAAACTAACATAACTATAGAAAATCACCATTTTCAATGGGAAAATCCACTATAAATGGTCATTTTCAATAGCTATGTTAAATTACCAGAGGGTAAATACAATGAATATCTGATGAGCTGCTTCCCCTTTGCCGCATCCGTTGGTCCAAACGTTGGTCCGTTTGCCATGGATTTGGATCGCAGGTGCTGCTGATGTTCCAACAGATGTGTGACTTTCCGTTGGGGACGCTGGTGCAGCCGATGTTTCCACGGTAGGAACCCAGGAGTCACCAAAAGGGATTTCTTTTGAGGATTGTCACCCCCCAAAAATAGAGAAGTAAATTAACTTGCTGGTGATGAGTGATGTACTCTATTCTATTTTTTACTAGAACGTTTCTTGGGTTGCGACTTTTTCTGAACTAAGAAATATCAACAACACATCTTGTGAATGAGCTTCCATGGCACAACCCAGGCAAGGTTTCCAGTGTACCGCCGGCTGCGTGGAGGCTAGTTGGTGGGTGCCATTGACTTGGGATGGATACCCAAAGAGTTAGGGATTAAGAACGGGTCACTCTTTGATAATCAAACATAGCTGGCCGGGCAATCTCCAACAATGGAACACATCTATATATATATACATATAAAATGGTGCATTTTCCAGCAAGCCACGTTTGATGTCCGGAGGGCACGTAGCGACCATTCACCATGAATAGCTGGTTGGTGGTTTCAAACTACTCAGATTTCCCATCCCAACAAATAGCGTAATGATTCGAATATATTCGAATAGACTATGACAATCACTTTGGTGATGGCTGGTGCGAATCAGTTGAGGTAAAGTGATATGTATATCATTTATTTTTTATATCATGTGTAAAACACATGATATATTATGAATATGGGACTGGTCCAAGAGTAATTATATGCACATACATACATACATACATGCATGCATGCATGCATGTATGTATGTATGTATGTGCATATAATTACTCTTGGACCAGTCCCATATTCATAATATATCATGTGTTTTACACATGATATAAAAAATAAATGATATACATATCACTTTACCTCAACTGATTCGCACCAGCCATCACCAAAGTGATTGTCATAGTCTATTCGAATATATTCGAATCATTACGCTATTTGTTGGGATGGGAAATCTGAGTAGTTTGAAACCACCAACCAGCTATTCATGGTGAATGGTCGCTACGTGCCCTCCGGACATCAAACGTGGCTTGCTGGAAAATGCACCATTTTATATGTATATATATATAGATGTGTTCCATTGTTGGAGATTGCCCGGCCAGCTATGTTTGATTATCAAAGAGTGACCCGTTCTTAATCCCTAACTCTTTGGGTATCCATCCCAAGTCAATGGCACCCACCAACTAGCCTCCACGCAGCCGGCGGTACACTGGAAACCTTGCCTGGGTTGTGCCATGGAAGCTCATTCACAAGATGTGTTGTTGATATTTCTTAGTTCAGAAAAAGTCGCAACCCAAGAAACGTTCTAGTAAAAAATAGAATAGAGTACATCACTCATCACCAGCAAGTTAATTTACTTCTCTATTTTTGGGGGGTGACAATCCTCAAAAGAAATCCCTTTTGGTGACTCCTGGGTTCCTACCGTGGAAACATCGGCTGCACCAGCGTCCCCAACGGAAAGTCACACATCTGTTGGAACATCAGCAGCACCTGCGATCCAAATCCATGGCAAACGGACCAACGTTTGGACCAACGGATGCGGCAAAGGGGAAGCAGCTCATCAGATATTCATTGTATTTACCCTCTGGTAATTTAACATAGCTATTGAAAATGACCATTTATAGTGGATTTTCCCATTGAAAATGGTGATTTTCTATAGTTATGTTAGTTTACCAGAGGGTATGGGGTTCAACCCCCCCCACCCAAAAAACACCCAACCAACCCAACCCATGCGACATTTCAATGTCATCGCAGGTCCGTCGGCCAACCTCCTGCACTTGCCATGGGCATCGGTATGGCACCGCACTGCTACCCACAAAGTGGATCCTGCCAGCCGGATGCGTTCTGACAGATTCGCTAGGGTGAGTTGATGACAAGGAAGTCTGACCAAAGCTGGTGTTTGTTGGACCACCCTCCGGCACTCAAACGTGGCTAGCTGGAAAATCCACCATTGATGCATGATTTTACCATTGAAAATCATTGGAAATCTCCATGTATAATGGATGTTTCCGGCCAGCCATGTTTGATCATCAGAGAGTAATTAATATTAGCTGCCTAGCTGGGCCTAGCTACCACAACAAGACAGTTTCTGGATACAGAAGTGCCTTGTTAGGCAATTTGTTCACCCTGCCCAGAAAAATATATATGCAGTCATGCACTTAGGGTTCAAAAACCTGGAAATTCCTGGGTTCATATACCTGGAGTATGGATTCATACACCTAGGATATGTCCATGTCTCCAGTTCTTTGCATTTCTGACAAGAATGCCGGTGGAAAAATAATCATTCCACTGACTGATGTCTGGGAAGAAGAAAAACCAAACAAATTCCATAGACAGAAAGTAGAACATTTGGCAAACTCGGAGACTGAGATGAAATATGTTTTAATCTATCCATGCAATATAAAATGTATATACCCCCAAGCAGTAGGAAAATATATGCCGGAAGGGCAACACTTGATATAGTAATATAGTACCCCATGTGATACCCATTAGTATGCACAGATATCAAATTTCCTACTGCAATTTAAGTATATAAATATATTAACTATACATAAACTATACTAAATATAATATATATATATATATACACATCTGAAATGGGATTCAATGGGTTCATATCACCAGTTTTTTCGTATATACTGGAGATTCATTCTATGTAATTACCCTCTGGTAGATTGTCACGCAGCCATGGAAAAACAACCATTTTTTTAAGTCAAATGATCGAACGACATGGGCGATTTCCCACAACAAACTCTTAAATGACCAGGGGGTACTTCCATTAATCAGCAATGACCAACATTGATCACCATTCTTCTAGGCATGAATAATCGTTAACCACTATTCGCAACTATCAACCTTTCTTCGCCACTATCATTAAACTTATTAAATTACTAGAAGTCTTATTTCAATCATTACCAATCATTACTGATCATTACCAATCATTACCAATCACTATTAGCCATGAAGACCTACTAAATTGCTACTATTCATGGCTAGAACATTCAACCCAATTCATTAACAGGAAATAATCCATTACTCAAGCCATTAAGAACAATCTAGCCATTGGAACTAACCCATGGCCATTATTTCTCAAGGCATGAATGATTACCAATCACTATTAGCAGTTAATGAATGTGTATCAATCACTATTAGCAATTCTCATTATCAATCATTACCAATCCCTGCTAGCCATGAATACCTATTATGTTACTATTATTCATGGCTAGAACATTCAATCCCATCCATTAACAGGAAATAATCCATTACTCAAGCCATTAAGAACAATCTAGCCATTGGAATCAATCCGTGGCCAATATTTCTCAAGCCATGAGCTAAATTCATCCCCCAGAACTTCAACCCACCCCGAATCGGCGCACCGGAAGGCTGGGTGGAACAGCAGCGGACCGTGGCAACCTGAAACGCCTGGGAAATCCCGGAGGAAATCCGTAGGAATCCGCGAAAGCCCTTGAAATCCATAGGAAATCCAGGAGGGAGTCCATAAAATTTGTTAATTGGGTACCGAAATCATGATCTGAATATTTAACGATGCCATGAAAAGCAAATAACTTTTGGGGGTTACCATATCATTTTGGGGTTAAATATCTTGATATGGCAACCCATCACTATTTTGTTAAAATTTAACAGATAAAAGTTCGACGGAATATATTCTAATGGTAAATGAGATGGGATAAGCTAATTGACAAAACGAAATGGAAAATCCACCATGCATGATCATGTGATAGGTAAGCCATGGAATTTCCATATCTATGTTGATTTTCAATCACCTCGATATCCAGCAAAGCATCAATGATCTAAGGAAGAACCACGGAAACCCATCATCTGACCAACAGAAAATTCAGAAATTTGATGCCAACAGAAATGATTTTTAACCAGAAAAATCGCTGCCCGGTGCTGGCAGTTTAGGACGGGCCATCCCTTAGGAAATATTTGAAAAGTACCGAAACCTAGAAATTATGCGGCAAATGCGAGATGTGTTCTATCTTTTTCGGGGTTGCTTGATAGATAGCTTATAAATATATATACATATATATATATTAGAAAAAATAATATACATAGAGTCCACACCATATCACGAACCCGAGGTGACCAATTCGTTGTTGGCTTTCCTGTATCTCCGACCATCTATGGTGAGGTCCGCCAGTGAAAGATATGGTACTCCCTGGGCTCCATCATTGAGACTTGTTCATGAATCATGGACCTATCATATCATTGTTATGGAAAATATCTTGTATCGCACTCTTAATATTCAAGTCGATGGTGTCACCCAAATATGTTTATACTTATAATCTATCGTTAATGTCCCCATTATATCTCTATCGTATCCTAGAATGTCGATGAGAAGGTGGCCCCAGCACAGCCCCACTAATGTCAGCGCCAGAAGGATAAACCCTGGTTGATTAAGATGGGTGGCATCCACAAAGCGATAAGCTGCTTCTAAAATGGTACCTTTGCAACTATCCCCGCCCCAGGGTTCATTGATCCGGGTTTGACATTATAGTTAATGATAGTTAAGTGGTTGAGGTCACCGTGGGTACATGATTATAGCTAACTATAGATGATTATTGTTCCAATCAACTATAACATTTTCAGTACCAATTAGCTATAGATAATTATAGTTCCAATTAACTACGGTTGTGGGCACATGATTATATAATTATATTAATCAACTATTTAAAATCCGCGGTTATAGTTCCATCATCTCACAGGCAAACCTTTCAGATAGGTCATATAAGCGCCCGTGATTGTATAGTTCACTGCTACTAGTGACATATTAGTAGTTTGCTATTAATATTCAAGTGTAAACATCTATATAAGTATAAATAACTAACAGGAATAGATACACTATAGTAGATTAGTTCCTAATAATAACTATCTAATTACTAATGCCTTACGGAGTGACGGAAAAACCCGAGGCACAAGCGATGTTCCCACCTTAACTTACTATTGATACTTATAATGATAGTTGATTCAGTTTCACTTAACACTAACAATACTTACTTAACTATAAATATGGTCATTCAAATTTTTGATACTTGTCTATATATCTATATATATATACTATTGATGCTTTACTGATTTGAAAAGCCACTTAAAAAATAATATCGCTTACTATAGTAATTAAGTACGTAATATTCAAACTATCCATATTTGTCACATTAATAACAAAAAACTATTAATAACTGTTATATACTCTTATTGATTTTCAATGGCTATAGATAAGTATTAGTAAGTATATATACGTAATAATTATTAGTAACTATGAATAACTACTGATACTATCGAAAATATTATTATATAATGATACAGTAGTTAATAAGACTTACCAAGATACTATCAAATACCTGTTCATCAATATTGATAATAGTTGCTAATACCTGCTAAATAATAATTGGTTCAAAATATATGGTGCACATATTTTCTCATGTAAATATATATATATTCAATGGTTACTAATATGTTCATACCAAACAAAAATAAAAATTGTTTTTAGAACTAAAGTACTGATACTATCGGTAATATTAATAATATCTATTAGTAACTGGTTGGTGGTTTCAACCCCTCTGAGAAAATATGAAAGTCAATGGAAGGATTATCCCATATATGAAATGGAAAATAAAATTCATGTTTGAAACCACCAACCAGAATTGCATTTGCTCATGGTATAAAAATCCACCATTTGTTCATGGCTAAATCAATCCTTTTATAAATGGATTTACTGTTGGATACTGTTGGTACTTACTATTGATTCAAAAACTCTCCTTCCCACCGCACCTTCCCATCGCATCTCCAAGGCCAGTTTCTCGCGCCGCATGTTCCGCCGCAGCCGGAGCATCTGACCTGTACCGAGGGCCATCGACATATGGGGACAACATGAGGAGAGTATGATGAAAATGTGGATTTAAAAAAGAAAAACTGGGATCTGAGCCATAAGACCTAGGTTCAAGCATGTTTAAGCACGTTTAACCAAGAAAATTTTGGTGCAGCAAGCAAAACGGGGATCTAATCAACAAAAACAATGGACTTGACCAGCAAAATATATAAGATCACCAGCAATATATGGAGAGTTAGCCAACTTCAACCAGCACAAATTCGTATTTCAGGAGCTTTTAATCAGCAACTGGGATTTTAATTTCCGTTTCTGGTGTATTTAACAAACAAACAAACAAATGCACTTAATTGTCAACATTTTGTTGTTTAAGCACCAAAAAGAAGGTATGTTCACCGGCCAAAACTGCTACGTTATCCGGCTAATTGCTGCATCTTAACGAGCAAAAACAAAACCTAGATTCAACCTATCAAGGCACTACAAGATCCTTGGCAAAACCCTGCCTTGATGTCTCTTTGATTAAGAATATAGCGATATTAATTAAATATAATATGACATAAAAGGAAATAATGGAATAAACACTAAACTATCACGGTATGATATACTACGATGTAATAGTTCTGAGTTCTCATCAATGAATAGATCGGTTGTAAACATTGAAAAATATTGATGGTGTGTTAAATTCAAGAATAAACCAGAAATCGCCAAAAATGCGTTGTGTAAATCATTCCCAACTGGTAGCTTCTTTTTTTTGCGATTTCTCAGCATGGAAAAAGCATAAATCACCCTGAAATCACCGAAAATCCCATGATACCCCATGGAAATCACCAGTTTTCTCCATTTTCATACCCTCAAGATCAGATGAACCCCTTTGTCCTCCAAATTAGAACCCCAAATCTGGGTTCTAGAATGGTCTCCTTTCAAAAAACCCAAGGCTTTTGACATCCCTCAACGGAGAGCAGGATAGAACCCCAAAGTGTACGCATGATGGGGTTCTAAAATCGTATTCCTGCAAGCCATAAAGACGTACGCATTGCGCGGTTCAGGTCATCAAAATGTTTTGGATTTGTCTGTTTTGAAGGATTTTTTTTAAGGCTGTGTCAGGCCCACCTTTTCCGGAAAATATAAGCAGCACCTTTTTGTAAAGCAACGTCGGGATGGATGCAAAAATCGAGTGCAACCTTTTGACCCCCTTTCCCCCCACAAAGACTGCGTCGCCAGGTCATCTTTTGAAATCACCTTCCTTTCAAGACATATCTTACCGCACTACAGTCTGGCAAGACTATCGCATTGAAGGAAAGATTGTCTTGCCCATGGCCAGTCTCAAAACTTCCTGGGCCATCAGTCTCTCTCCCGTCTTTGTTCTCCGAAAGTTCTCTATCAAATGGTTATAGCTGGCCGCCATCAGTCAGCACCTGGGGGTCTAGAATGGTTGCCCTTGGGCTTTAAAAGCACTTGACACGCACTGACCTGGGGAAGATGACGATAGACCCGCGTCCTTTTTCCAACCGGCTTGGTTGAACCAAAGTGTTGGTATCTAAAGAATGGAGGTGTTGGGTGGAAACAATGATGCGCATCACTGCAGGTTGCTCATCACAACTTGACCTGGCATTTGTACTTTCCAAACAAAATTGGCATTGTGTGGGCGGTTGGAGGTAATGGTGAGGCTCGTGCTATTTCAATTGCGGATGTTGCCGGATATAATTCAATAAGTTGTTTATCATTGCACATTGCTGCAGCCGCTCAACACTGGTTTACCTCCTTTTTTTCTGAAATTTCAAACCAAGCGACGTTGAAATCACCTGGTTTTGATAATGGAAATCTTGATCGACCAAAACCAAGGATGCTAATTCCAAACATGTTTTGTACCTTTGTGCAGATACCTCATCACGACTGGGTTCCTTTTTCTGCACTCCAAATCAATGACCTTTTCTTGTGGTCTGTTGGAATCAATGAAAATACCACAACAAGGCAAACATATATCATATATCATCATATATATCCAAACTTTCAGGGTTCTAAAATCATAGAGGGTATGATTTTAGAACCCTCAACGGCACCCTAAAAGCGGCCGTAGCGGGCCTGGACTGAAGAAGGCATCGGCGTCGCCAGAAAGCCGGGCCACAGGACCTCGGCGAACTTTTTGGACACGTGGAAACCCTCTAGTTGGATAGTACTAGTTTTATATAGTTTGAAAATGTACTATCTAGTTTATATAGTTTGATAGTTTATATAGTTTTATACTATAGTTTGGTTTGATAGTCTACTTTTATAATCTTTTCTTTGGGGAAAATACGATAGACTATAGTGGAAACTGGGCACACTTGCACAAATGTCCAACGTATTTCAACAATTTTTCAACAAATGTCCCTGCAAAATCATCTCTGAATTATGATGAATTCTCTGATGCATGAGTGCTATTGCAGTGCCACCACATTGGATTCTCAGAGGTCCCGAGGGATATCTTTTCTGGTGCAAAAAGCTTTCCTTTTTTGCACGTTGAAACAACTCACGTTTTGGACTTTGGGATTCCTCATCTCATGTCTGACATGTCCCAAGATCGGCAAGGAGACAGGGGAATCTGTGTCCCAAAAGAGGTTCTAGTATTGGATGTTGCCATTTCGGTTGCCACATGTTCGGAGTATATAGATATACATATGAATACATATAGGTCATATATATATACATATATATACATATATATATACATATATATATATATATACATATATATACATATATATATATATATACATATGAAGGTTTTTGCAAGAACTTCTGGCTCAAGAAACCCAAAAACGAAGCTGGTGCCCGGACGTCTCCTGCCCAAGGCAGTGAGCCCGAGCCCAGTGAGCCCGGCGAGCCCCATGCGCCGATGTGAAGCTGTCCTGGAAAAACCAGCGAAATGTTGGGCGTTTTAACCCCATGATCAACAAATCAACAAACAAACATAAACGAACTATATGGGTAAATTAAAAAAAGAACAAACATATGTCTATTTCAAAAAAAACTAACTATCTAACTAATTATTCATTGCTAACTAACTAATTAGTGTTTTAACATGTTATCATAGCAAACTAACTATCTTGTTAATACTAACTAGTTATAATATCTCATAACCTCTGTTGGTTTATATCTGTGCCCTTCATAAATCCAATCGGTAATCAAGTTAAGCGTGCCTCACCTTTTAGGTGATGTTGATGATGTCCGACTGATGGAGCGGGGTAAAATCTGTCTATCAAAAATCCCTGGTTAAAGAGGGAAAAAATCAAATATGGAGAAAAAAAACTGTAAGTAATTGTTCCCACCAAATCTAGGATTGTTCACTATAAACTGGGTTTCTCTGCATGCGGTACCCCAAAATCCACGGGTTTATCATCATGTTCCCATTTTTACACATCTCCATCGTCTCCAGAAGTCTAGCCAAAGGCTAAAGGCGAGCCAAGCCCAGTGACAAGAAGTGTAAAGATATACATCATATATATATACATACTTATTTATTTATTCCCCACCTGCCAGGTGAGGGTTGTTAGATTTTATGTCAGCTGCCTCCTCCTCCTCCTTCTCCTCCTTCTCCTCCTCCTTCTCCTCCTCCTCCGCCTCCTCCTGCCTCGTCCTCCTCTCCTCCTCCTCCTCGTCCTCCTCGTCCTCCTCGTCGTCCTCGTCGTCCTCGTCG
>Ga0126342_10009358_pt1 | contig 17560 bp, 14 predicted proteins | sample Cyp1metagenome_FD_92528 | JGI IMG/M metagenome (GOLD analysis project Ga0126342, IMG submission 92528) | Coral microbial communities from Lord Howe Island, Old Settlement Bay, Australia - Cyphastrea 1 metagenome | ecosystem: Host-associated > Invertebrates > Cnidaria > Coral ... | reverse complement strand
TGACATAAGACAGACCGACAGAGGGAACACTTTATCTTTGCTCGTTTTTTTTTGTTTGTTTGTTGTGTTTGTGTTTCCCTGTGACTGATCGTGTTGCGTCTGGAGCGAAAAGAAGGAGTCCGACGTCAGCATGTGGGAGTCGAGGGTGAAACAGTTTTCTTGAGACGACGGCATGTTAGTTTAATTAGGTTTGCGACTACACGCTCTGCGCTTGCGTTTGGTGTGCGTGTTTGACGTACGCGTCTGCCGGCGTAGTCCTGTAGGAATTTTGATGAAGCGTTGGATCTGATTGCAGATCTGTGCACGGCGCTTTTTCACAACATTGTATCACCCACAAGATTGGTATGGCAAACATCAACCAGGCAAGCACAAATCACGAACTGGAGCTCGTCAGGGAGTGAAAGGAGCAGTGACAGCTCCTCGTCGAGCAGTGATGAGCCAATGTCAAGCAGCCTGACTCTCATGCTTCTTTCGTTGAGATCGTTCCTGCTGGATTTGAGTTTTTCAAACACAAGAAGAGCGAAATGCTGTGTTTTCCAAAAGATGGCAGCAGAATCAGAGATCTCACACGCAGCCTCAAACAAGGCCAGACGTCGCTAAGCTGAGTTTCAAGAGTTAAAAGAGCGAGTCTTTTGAGCCTTGAGTTGTTGAGAACAATTCAGTGCAAAGGCACACTTGAGCAGAAAGCTGCAGTCAATTTTTGGCAGAGAGCTGCGGATTAATTTATAAGTCGTGTGAATCAATGGCTCAAAAGGTTGGGAGAAAGCTCCTTGTGCAGAAAGCTGCATTGAAGTTAGCAGACAGCTGCATTCAAGCTGTGACACTTGTGAAAGTTTCGTTACCCATGCCATGTGATCCTTTTCATGTTTGCACTTTTCTTGTTTGTTTCCGCGGTAGGTGTTTAGGAACATGACTTCTCTGCTGGACAGTTCAGCCCACTTCGACGAGAGATGTCAGAAACTTGGCATGGGGCCACCGTTTGTGGCAGCCTTAGCAGCAGCGCAAGTTGACAATTTGTCAAAGTTGGCATTTGTGATTGGCCAACCTGGTCAACCCATACAAAACCAAGATGTGACTGATTTCTTGGGTCGTGCTTTGGGAAGAGTGCCAACACTGGCAGAAACCTCAGCGCTTAAGAGGCTTGGGTTCGAGGCTCATACATATCTGGTCGCTACTTTGAGACAACAGATAGATCAGGGTGGTGACACTCAGCCGCGTAAAGTGGCGTTTGCTGAGAGAACACAAAGGATGGAAAGGTTGTGCCAGGACCTCAGAGGTATCGAAATAGCAGGTGAGCTTGAGCCCTCACATGGTTTGCTTGACAAATGTTGTGCGATGTTTGACAGCAATTGTGTCAAATGGCTGGAACCTTCAGTTTGCGTGTCAAGAAGCATGGAAGTTCAGGGCACACCGAAGTCAAGAGAGCTTACACTTGAAAAAGGCTCTCTGATCTTGAAAAACGATGACAAGATGACCTGCTCAACTGACTCAGAGATAAAGCTGCACTACGCTTTCAGCAGGCGAGCGGTGGCCCCAGCATTTGCAAGGGTGATGACTTTTCAGCAGCACAGCGCTTGGGTGAATTTTCTTTTCGAGTCTTTGCACCGTGAAGTTCCCCCTGGGTACAGCAAAGCAAGTCTTTCTCAGGTGGTGAGTTGTGATAAAGCTGCATGGGCCAGGTTGGCGACGTTGAACATCACAACACGTGAGGCAGCAGATGGTTCTTTTCCTCTTGGCGAGGCTTTGCTTGGACTGAAAGGCGATCCTGCGATTGCCCTCTACTTGGCTCCATTGGCCAAACCTCTTCAGCATTCCAGTGGTTCTACAACAAGGCCGGCACCTTATGCGGCGACAGGACCCAGACGACAATCTGGAAAAGGCAAAGGGAAGTCAAGCAAAGGAAAGACTCCACCAATGCCACAGGAGTTACGTGGCAAGTATCACAAGACAGCGTCAAATGAACCAATTTGCTTTGCGTTCAACACCTCTTCAGGCTGTTCTCACTCAGGCACAGTCAAGCCTGGAGATCGCTGCCCTAAAGGGCTTCATGTTTGCGCTGAGCCGAAATGTCAGCAGCCGCATCCACTTTCTCAGCACAAGTGACTAGATGGAGATGCTAGGGATTGGAAAGGGCTCCACATTGAGCAGTTTATTCATGCTTGAAGTGTTTGCTGGTGGAGCAGTCCTCACCTCAGTATCAAAACAGTTTGGACTTGGTGGAATGGCGGTTGACAAAATTCGAAAGCCCAATGCAAGGTGCACGATCTATCAGTTAGATTTGTTGCAAGCTTCAGACAGAGAAGTGTTGGAAGAGTGGTTTTCTTCTCCTCTTTTGCTTTGGGTGCACTTTGCACCGGTATGTGGTACTGCAAGTCGTGCCAGGGAAATTCCCAGGCCTGAGTTGTCATTAGCGCCTCAGCCACTGAGATCACTGGAGCACCCGTTGGGCTTACCTGACTTGGGCCCGATTGATCAGAAGCGGGTTGAGATTGCAAATGAACTTTTCAGATACACTTGTCAGCTTTTTGCGTTTTGCGTGAGACGAGGGATTCTAGCAACAATGGAAGACCCTCGCGGCTCATATTTGTGGGTCATCCCTTTTGTGCTGGAACTGCAGCGGATTTAACGGACTTTCAGGCATGCATGTACGGGTCTTTGAGAGATAAATGGACAAGGATTGTGGCATCCTTTCCAGAAATTGTTCAGCTGGATGTGACCTGCGATCGCAGACATAAGCACCTTGGATGGGGATTCACTACCAATGCACAAGGCCAAAATGTTTGGGCCACTTCAGAGGAATCACAGTACCCACGAAAGCTCTGCATAGCTTTGGTACAAGTTATTTTACAGGTTGCCTCAGCACGCGGTGTGCAGTTACGACCCAACTGCATTCATGACATCGTTGGCCATCCACTTTTGCTGGCGAAACACTCCCAACTTGCGGCTGGGGTACAACCACGAGGACAAAGAATTCCTCCCTTGGTTCCAGATTTTCAACAGACTGCTGTTTTCTTTGCAAAGAATGCCTCAGATATTCCGTGCGGTCCATTGGGTAAACTCCAAACACCCTTACAGCTGCGCACAGAGACTCAAGAAACTGTCTTGGTCCCAAAGCATTCACGTTTTCTGCGTGGCTCTTTTGCTTCAGACTCAACAATGGGGGTGGATCAGGAGCCTTTGCAAAACAGAGGTACAATGGATGACGAGTGGTCATACAAAGCTGTTTTTGGCTTGCCATGGGATTGTGAACAGTTTATACGTAAGGCAGTTGAAGCAGGCCATCCTTCGAAATTAAGTTTTGCAGTCCCTAAGGACCTACAACTGGCGTTGGAAAAGCACTTGACTTGGGATGAACAAACTCTGGTGGAGTACAGAATGCACTGGTGTCGCAAATGGCTCAAACGTGCCAAAGAACTTGAAGTCTCAGAGCAACAAGACGCTGAGACAAGGCCTGCTCATGTCAAGGCTGCTACAACTGGAAAGAGGATTTTGTTGACTGCTGAGATGCTTTCTTCGATGCAGTATGAGGATGCCGAGGTCCTTGACTTACTGAGGGTAGGTTCACCGCTGGCTGGTGACAGTCCAAAGTGTAGCACGTTTGAGGAGCTTTACAAACCCTGCATGTTGACTATCGGACAATTGCTTAAAGAGGCACCGACGAGAAACCAAGCAATTTTGTCAGCATGCAAGTCTTCAGGAGATGCAAATGTTGATCAGCAACTGTTGTTTGAGACACGTGAGGAGGTGAGAAAAGGTTGGGCCATTGGACCTCTTCCTGAAGTACCAAGTGGCTGTGTTGTGTCGAGGAGATTTCCTTTGATACAACGCAACAAGGTGCGCATGATAGATGATTTTTCAATCTCTGGCATAAATGATACGGCCTCCTCACAGAACAAGGTTGACTTGCACATGGTGGATACTTTTGCAGCAGTTGCGAGAGAGTTTTTCAGATGTTGCGAAGCCACTGAAAGGGCCAGCAATTTGGTGGCGAAAACATAGGATTTAAAAAAGGCTTACAGGCAGGTTCCAATTCATGAAAACCACTTGCGTTTCTCCTTTTTCTGCATCTACAATTGTGAGTTTGGAAGACCTGAGGTGTATCAGCTACGCACCTTACCGTTTGGTGCAACACACAGTGTGTACAGCTTCCTACGTCTGGCCAGGATGCTGTGCACGATTTGCACAAGGGAATTTTTTCTGCTGACCACTAACTTTTATGATGATTACATCTTGGCGTCTCTTCCCAACAGCGTTGAATCCTCGAAGAACTCTATGGAACTGGTTTTTATGCTCACTGGTTGGAAGTTTGACATGGATGGAAAAAAGGCGACCAGCTTTGGAACTGTTTGCAAGGCGCTTGGAGTACAATTTGATTTGTCAAGTTCATCTATCTTGGCATATCTTGGTTTCGCTCGTCTTGAATGCAATGCTATCTACACGAGCTGTGATAAGTTCGCCTCACCGTGTTCTGTGACAACAATGTACTTCAGGTGTGCGACTCCAGACATCTTTTGTGCGACTCCAGACATCTTTCACACAATTAGTACGTTTTGTCAAGTTCTGGAGAGCGTGTTTTGGCAGTGAAGAATACAGAATAACGCATCGAAGATTTGCTGTCAATGATCCATGCCACGTTGAAGGCAGATGAACTTGGAAAGCAGGATGCTTTGATTCTACGTGGCAAACTGGGCTTTGCAGACTCTTTCTTGCATGGAAGATTGGGCTTACTGGTTTTGAAACAACTTTCTGAACACGCTTACGGACGGAGTGCAAAACTACGAGATGAGCTGAAAGTTGGATTGCAGGTAATGTTCCAACGCTTGACCCTTTGTGCTCCACGAATCGTCTCTGCAGAGGCGATGAAGCAACGGTTTGTTTTTACAGATGCGGCTTTCGAACCAGAGTTGCTTTGCGGTGGACTTGGAGCTGCGCTCTTCAATGACTTGGGAGAATGTGTAAGCTGGTTTGGTTTGCCCCTTGACGAACCTCAATGCAGACAGTTTGGTGGAGGTGATAAGCAGACTATCATCTACGAATTGGAACTGGCTGCAGCAGTTTTAGCACTTGACTTTTGGGCGGACAGGATGGTGAACGGACTGCAAGTCTGTTACGGTGACAATGATGGAGTGCGTTTTTCCTTGATACGTGGAACATGCTTGAGCAAACCTGCCTCAGCACTGATGAGATACCATTTGGAGCGCGAGGCAGTTAACAACTTGTGCACTTGGTACGCTTGAGTACCCACTGAAGCGAATATCAGTGACTTCCCTTCCAGGAATGTTCCACATCCTCTTCTTGCAGAAGCCACCAATGAATCTGCGGCAGCAGTGATGTGGTTCAACAACTTGTTGAAGAACTTGCAGGTGGCCAGCTGAACAAAGTGGGGGTAGCCAGTCAGCATCGGCCCCCTTTTGCAGAAAAGATTGCTTGTCCGTTTCAGTTGTGGCCAGCATACAAAGCCAGACGATGTAGCTCACTTTAGTGATCGAATAGTCTTGCTGGTAGGCTAAGGACTTTTCATTCCGGGTCACAACGTTTGATCCGAAGTTTTTCTCTCTCAAGGGAGGGCGAGGTGGGTGCCGCTGTTTCAATTTAGATGTGAAGCGCCCACCCAACTGTAAACAGTTCTCTTGTCCCATCCCAGCGCTTCCTAGGCCAGACCCAGAGCCTAGCCAAGGTAGCTAGTCAGCATGGGCCCCCTTTTGCAGAAAAGATTGCTTGTCCGTTTCAGTTGCGGCCAGCATACAAAGCCAGACAAATCACAACCGTTTCACAGTTTCACAAAACGAAAATTTTGACCATTTCGAAACGTCGTCCAAATTCACCAAACAGTGCGCCTGCAACGAAAAATGGTTCCGAAAACACCTTTCATGTCGACCCCCGCCTGCCAACGTTTTAACAACGTGCAAAAAGTGCCGCGCCTGCCACGCAGATGAAACTGTGTCCGATGTCCTGCGCCTGTCACGCAGAACGACGTTCTGGACCTTCGAATGCCTCGCGTGTCCCAGGTTTCCCACAAAAAGTGGACATAACTTAACTCAAAAAACGAGCGAAGTGCAGTGGTAAAAGTAGCGCCAACCATTTTGAGCGAGTTTGCGCAGTCGAAATGCACATTAGCACTTGACAGCGGAACATCCGTGCTGTAAGGGTCTCCAAATTTGCGCCGGGCCCGCCCGAGACCACCTTGAATAAACACCAGACCTTAACTATTGGTGTAAGAACCTCAAATGTGGCCACACTGTTTGTGGGAAACTGCACCCGCCCAGCTTTTGAATTTTTGAGCCATTTTGAGCACTTCTTTGGCAAAATCCTCCTGGAAATCGATTTTGTTTGGCGCTTCCCCCGAGCCAAAAAGTGTGTTTGGAGTTTTTTGGTCAAACTTAAAATTGTTATAGATTTGAACATATTTGAACAGATTGATGGAGTGATTTGGCGACAATGTACGGAAATTGCATAATTTTTTCCATTCGTAAACGTCAAACAACTTGTGTATCATTCATAAATTTTAGATACGCACACGCTACCCGGTCCATTTTTTGATGTTGATGTCATGGCAGCGTGGTTCCGAATGTGATTTGGGATGTGAACACAGAACGGAACCCATCACTTCAGGATCATCTGAGGGAACAGTCTGTGTGGATCAACATTTTCTCAAAATTCAAATGGCGGTTAACACTAAACGAAAACCCAATCGTCAAACAAACTGAAGACTATCGCATGGGATTAACATTAGATATCCATTGATATGCCTATTGTACCGCGGAAACAGCGCATCTACGACGTGTCACAGCCGTCCAGTTTTTCACCGTATGGCGCCGACGTCGTGCCACACTCAGATGGGAACCAGTTGGGTTGATCCGCAAATCGGTCACAGAGAATCGATACAACGAGACAGTGAATGGAAAAAAAATTGCACCAGTTGATACTGGGTGTAGGTTGTTCCCAAAAAAATACGGGGTTGAAAATAACTATCAGGTTGGTGGTGCAGTATTTCGCAAGCATCCACAGTACCAACCATAATATCGGGATGTAGGTATTTTGTTTTTTTTTCTGCTTTGCCAACCATACTCTGTGGGTGTGTTTGAACATTTATGGGAACCTCCATATTCCCTGTAAGTCATTTTTTTTTGTATATGCCAATTTGGGACAAACCAACTTTTGAGCGTGCAGCACAAAAAACTGGTCACATTGTTTTTGTTCTTGTACAAAACGTGGTCATGTAGGCATTACAAATCCATATAACAACACTATATGGTATATGGCCAAGGTCGGAAGGGTACTGATTAATATCATACGCAACTATTAGCCGATTAGTCATAATGGAAAGGTTTTTTGCATACAACCAATTCATATCCAAGTTTATGGTTTATCCAAAATTGACGGAGGAAACCTTGAAACAACCATTTAATGCTGGGGAACATCATTTTATGAACCATTGGAAACTGGGACAAGAAACCCTCAGATTATTATTCCCCACTGATATTCAAATTCCATAGGAAAAATGGATGATGTTTCAGACATTTACATACAACATGCCCTCTGGTAAACTAACATAGCTATGGAAAATAACCATTTATTTCGTGGATTTACCCATTAAAAATGGTGGATCTGGTGATTTTCCATAGTTTTCAATGGTTTGGACCAACAAATTCCCCATGGTTTTTTCCAAAAGGGTCGAGAAACAGAATCCAGATTGGACCCGGGTCCCAAACATTGATGGTCCTCAGTGCCCAGGCGTCATTGGACACCATCAACCGGAGAGCATCGTTACTTCACCAGTCAGGCGGAAGTGGCGGAAGTCGCTTCTTGCGAATGACACTAATGTTGAAACCATCGCCATTGTCAATGGGTGAACTTTGCGTTGTAGACATGGACATTATAAATATATATATATATATATACTTATTTATATTTATATGTATTTATAATTATTTATATATATTTATATGTATTATATATATACACATTTTTTTACATTAACATTTACATTTATATACATTTACTTTCACATTTACATTTAGATACATGGATTTTTACATCATGATCTCATTATCCGAGTTCTACCATTATACCCCTGTCATTGAGGATTTAACCAAGCACATCCCTATCCTAAACGTGGAGAAGACATCCTACCAGTATTACTCAGGGAGACCTAGGCATGAATTGTCCCTAATTGGGGTTTATGAAATTGGGTATACCCCTAGTAATGGGATGATTGTTTACTATGGGTTTAGCACATTACCGGCAATTCATTGGGATTTTGTGAACAAACTTGGGATGATCAACATGGGGGTAGTGTTTACCAACAACTGGTTGTTGGTGGTGGTTTCAATCATGCCGTCCCAGATGGGATGATTCAAAGCACCAATGCGATCCAATGCGTATTTTTCAAAAATGACACTGTGATACCTTCAAACAGATTGCAAGAAATCATAAGACGTCACGTTGGGTGACATTCTGAAGTGGAGAACCATCCCATGGATTGTATGTGGTGAGTGTGACAGCAGGTTACTTTAGCCACTTGTAAACGGGATACCGGTAACCATGGTTTTCACTTACTGCAGGGTATTACCACTTACGGTCCATGTGAGCAAGGGTTTTGATGATCGACTGCAGGAGATTGACCAGGCCCAAAAACCGTAGTCCGTAGATGTCCAATTTATGAATGATGTTACCCTCTGGAAAGTTAACATGATGGAAAATCCAATACTTTGAGGTAAATCAAGGAACTAAATGGGCAATTTTCAGCTGTTAGAACAAGCATCTTAGGGTATCCCACGAAACCATTTTTTCGGTGCCCTGAATTCATCATACTCGGTTGGGATTGTCTACCCATTTCGGATGCTGTGTTGAAAAATAACTGTTTTGGAGGGTTACCCTCTGGTAATTTGTGGCATAGCTATTGAAAATGGCCCAGTCGAAATAGTGGATTTACCCATTAATAGCATGGTGGATCTTTCCATAGTTACGTTAGTTTACCAGAGGGTATATCATACCGTTTTTTCGTGAAGGTTTTGCCTCAGTTTCATCCTTTTCCCACCGTTTCAGGCTGGCAGAGCAGATCGTAGTAAGTTCAACGACGAGCCTTGGGGTGACCACGGGGCTGCCATGGGCATGGAACTTTCACCCCCAAAGAATGATATCTGCGTTTTCACCCGATAAATGGGCAGAGAAATGGGGGAGATCCAGATTTCTTTCAAGTATATTTTTTTTTCCACCAGAGAAAATCATATTTTGGCAAAAAAAAACAACTGCAAAAAAAAACGTTTTTTTTCACGAAAAAGTGGTTTTATATCAAAAAAAACACACACTCAAATTTCTCAAGAAACAACAAATTCCACCAGGAAACTGGAATTGATTTTAAAGCGGTACACAAGGACTGCTTCATTCACGAGAGTTCGCAACACTTGAACTACCCTCTACAAGTGGGTCAATGGGAGGAACCTGCCAAGAGTTTGGAAGTTTGAGAATGAGCGATAGTCGATAGTGGTTACAATTCAGCTGTACATGGGATATGTTGTGTATATATAATATAATATCTAATCTAATATATAATATAATTTATAATACATAACATAATATATGTAATATATAAATACAATATATATATAACATAAAATAAGATGTAATATAATATAAATGAAAATATTTATATACAGATATTTATCTATATATCTAATATATCTAATATATGATGTCAAGCATGGAACTGTAACTTTCACCCTCAAGCTCCTTTCATGCTCGAAGGTTTGTTGAAGGTGGTGCCAGTTGTCTTGCAAGGTGCCAGGAACAATTGGTACGGCTGGGGGTGTCCTTCCTATTGTCAGGAACCAAGCCTGTCCCTCCTGGTCCTGACTTTCATCCTTGGCCTATTCCTTGGACTTTGCCTGGCCACTTTTGGACTTTGGACTGTTTGGTCTTACTTCAACTCACCTTCTTGCTCTGCCGTCCCCGAGCGTCCTTCTCAGTCCTCCCCTTCCCAACCTCGTCACTCAGCTCTCGCTGGGTACGTGGATGTGCACGGTGGGGGAATCCAAGGTCACCATTTGTGGACCTCCGGCTCAGGCCACAAATCTGCTTCAGCAAATCTTGGGTCTTGGTGGTGGTTATCCTCGCCCTTCATCTCCTCGTGACTCTGAGGGATCTTTTGACTTGGTATCCTCTAGGAGTGTCTCTGCTGCTCCAACTTCTCTGCCTGCTCCTCGTGAAGAGACACGTGCAGAAATTGAGGCCACCTTTGACATCTGCCCTACAAGACTCCTTGACGCCTCGTCGAGGCTCTCAGGCTCTTCCTTGTCAGGAGAGGAAAGAATCAAGAGGGCGTGGAAAGCAGGACAGTGGGCGAAGGCGGGGGAGGTTGGCAGAATTCGCTCTCCAAATCGTACTCCTCAGTTGGACCTCCGTCCTCGCTTCTTCGCAGTGGTCCGGGCCCGTGGTATCACAACCCCGACCCTTTGCCGGTCCTCCGGGACCTATTGGGGAATCGTTGGTGACCTTTCCTCTTCATCCGGCATCACTCACGGATTCCCTTCTGAGTTGGAATCAAAAGCCTACTTTGCTGGCGCAGGCATCACGGAGTTTGACACTCTGGCCTGAACATCATGGATACCCTCGACACGGGCCTCAGCCTGGACACAGTTACAGTTGCTGTCGACGCCATAGAGCCCTATGTGCTCACCTGGCGTGTTGGAGAAGAGGAGGATGGGGAGGCGGAAGCTACAGTGCTTGCAGTTATGAAGCGAGAAGGGGGAGTCCTACTTGCTATGCCAGCTCTGTTTTTGCCTCAGGATCAAGTAGATGGTGGAAATGCAGAAACCGAAGATGGAGTTCTCGGGCCTTCCTTTGTTGTCAGGGTCCCTGCAGTGATCTACGAGGGCGGCATCCTTTCGCCAACTGGAGAGGAGGTGGACGCAATGGTCATAGACTGCAAGAGCGACATTCTGAGGTCCATGCGGCATTTTTATCATCAAGAAGAGATCATTTACAATTTCGACGAAGATTCCCCCTATGCCTTCCCCAGCATCGACTCGCTGCTCCCCAGGATTCGCGAGTGGGTTGCCCAGTCAGCAGAGACCAGAGCAGCCTTTTATACGCCAGCAGAGGAAGAAGAAGAAGAACCTCTGCCTGCTGGGCCGCAGCCCAAAAGAAGAGCGCCCGGAAAGGCTTCTCCTTCCGTAGGTGGAGCAAGGCCAAAGAGGGTCACAACAACCTCACTGGCAGCAGACATGAAGGGCCTCATGGATGTCCTGCCGACAATCTCCAAGCAGCTCACCGAGATTTCAGCAAGACAGAGCGTCTTGGAACAAAGAATTGCCGTGCCCAGCAAGACATCAGCACCAGCTCTTGGCCAGACCCTCTCTCAATCTCTTGCCATTCCTCCGCCTCCAATTTCAGACCTTGCCAGATCTCTAATGCCTCCTCCAAGAACCCAGAGCAAGCAGAACCTTGGTTTGTTGGCTTCCCCATCTATGGCAAAACCAGCGGACTTGGTGGAATTGGAGTCAGAGAAGCAGGCAGAAGATCAGACATCTGGCCAGACTTCCGATTCTGCCCTAGCAAAAGCAGTCCTTGCCCAGAGCCAGGCTCTGACAACGTTGGTGGCGCAGATAGCAGGAGCAAGCAGCGATCCGATGTCAGAGCTCACAGGAGCATCAATGGGATCGGGAACTCGAGGTGCTGCAACACGAGTCCGCCTCCAAGCAGAGTTAGCTCAACACAAGGGCAGTTTCTTCCAAAGTGTTATGCAGAGCATGTGCAGGCGGATGGCCCCGACGTCCAGTGCTACGTTGACAGCGGAAGAGATGCTGCAGCGCGGGATCTCTGGGGTCAGATACCTGGAAAGATTTGGAGGCTACGGTCGCACCCGCGACCTTGGCCAGTTGCAGTATCAGGTGATGATGATCTTCGATTTTCTCATGGCCGAGAACATCCCTGCGGCGATGGACGGAGTTGCCCTTTTAGCAGTGACACTGGAACAGGCCAGTTTGGACGGGGGACGAATGGAACTAGCAACACTTTTATGTTTGCAAGAGGACCCACCCTCGAGCATTTTCATGCAGAGACAGCTGGCATCGACGTCGAGGGCGAAGTCCTTCGCGCCTTTAGCCGACCAACGATGGGTCACCTGTGCACTGGCTTTTCTGACAGAAATGGAGGTCATAGCAGCGAAAAGGGCAGAGATGAGTGCAGGTCCAAAGGGGTCTTTCGAGACTACATCAGAAGCATCTGTAGCAGCTCCCAAAGCAAAGCCAAAGGGAGCCCCAAAGCGCAAGGGAAAAGGGAAAGGTACAGACAAAGCAGAGGAGGCAGAAGCCTAAGTACAGCGGCACATGGCATGAATGGAGATAGAATTCATGAAGCAGAGGGGCAGGAGACAAATCCTCTGTCTTCCAAAATTGATTTTTGCACTTGGGCATTTTGCCTGCCTAGGTGGTTGATGAGATGCCGTACAAAGTTTTCTTGGCATCTCTGGCGCTCTTTCACTGCAGAATGGCGGGCACAACCAGCTTCGCCAACCACAGCATTCCCTCTGCCTGCACCATTTCCCGGGTGTTTCAACAGCGGAGGCCTCAGGTTCAAGGGCAGAGGAAAGTTAGATGTTGCGAGGAGAAGATTGCTTCATGTGATCGTTTTCATTTTGGACTTTTTCTACCTCGGCAGATTCCCTACCTTGTCAGAGCTTGAGAGGCGACCCAATGTTTTGCAGCAAAAGGTCTATGATAGGCTATGGTCGCTTGTTGCTGTGTGTGGGGACGGCTCCGAAAGCTTTGATGCTGTCCCAGGCCGCTCAGGGCCTGAATTGGGTGCATGTTTGTTTCAACTGGAGAAGTTCCTGGAGAACCATCCAGAGCTGAGCCAAAGTTACGTTCAGCACAAGCCAGTGACCTTCAGTGAGGACCCGCAGCTCCTGCCCACAGCAGAGTTCCCTGAGCTTGCGCCCTACAAGTCACTGAAGGCAAATAGATTGAAATTGGTAGGAACTGGAGCGTGGCCTATGGCAGATTTTCTCAGTGGGCCGCTATGGCTTCCTTTTCAAGAACCGCGTTTTCTTTTGCATGGGAAGCCAGATGATTTCCAGGTCTGGCCATCTTTCAAATCTGAAGACAAGGATGAGAACTTGCGTTTGGCCGCACTTTGGGATGCAAAAGGACTCCTAAGACTTGCAAAGGAGCCCATTCAGCGAGACCACTTCTCAAAGGTCTTCAATGCCTTTAAGAATGAGACCACAGACCGCCAGATTGGTGACCGCCGCATCCCAAACTCCAGAGAACTGTCGATAGATGGACCCTCACACTTTTTGCCACCAGGGTTCATGCTGGCCAATTTGCGCACTGAGCCGTATGAAGAGCAGCTCATAGGTTCCGTGACGGATCGTCGTGACTTTTACCACCAAGCCAAAGTCTCTGAGGAACGTGCCCGTAGCAATATGCTCTTCTTCTCCTATGATGGTGCGGCTCTCAAGGATTTTCATGCTTTCAAGGAGGTGCAGGTGCAGAAACAGACAAAAGCTGGCAGGGAGCAAGTAGGCGATGGCTTTGAGGAAAAATTTGGTGACCAGCAGCCGCAGAGAAAGGATGGCGAATGGTTCCCCTGCTTTGCATCACTTTTTCAAGGTGATCACCTGGGAGTTGAATTTGCTTTGAAAGCGCATGAAGAAGTCCTTCAGCAAGGAGGGCTACTGAGAGACAGCCAGCGTCTGAAGGGGCATTCCACTTTCCCCCTTGGAAAGAAGTTTGAGGGCCTCATCATCGATGACTATTTTGCCATTGGGTGTGAGCCTGTCGGAACAAGTTCCTTGAACTCGTTTGCTGCAACAGCGTTGGCAAGAGCAAGAGAAGTCTACGATAAGGCTGGTCTTGAAGGTTCCCCGGAGAAGGATGTTGAGGCCCAGAAGGTGTTCAAAGCAGCAGGAGCCGAAATCATCTCGAGTGATGAGGCTGTTGCAGCTGGCCTAACAACAGTGGCAGCCCCGTTGGCCAAGAGAATAGCACTTTCAACGCTCTCTCTGCGGGCTGCACGTTTGGGCTCTATCACTCCAAAGCTTGCGGCTCGATTGGCAGGAAGCTGGACCTCTGTGTTGCTATATCGTAGGTGCATGACTTCGGCAGTTGATGGATTTTTCAAGTTGGGGTCAGAGGCTGAGAAGTGTGGCTCAAATGTTGCGTTTCCTTTGCAGAGAGGTATTGCCCAAGAGTTGAGTATTTTGGCCGCTTTGGCTCCACTGGCAGTTTCAAATGTTGCGGTGAAGTACAACCCAAAAATCTATGCCTCTGATGCCTCTTTGGGCCTAGGAGCTGTTGTTGCCACAAAAGCTGAACCAGAGGTAGCCGAGACGCTTTGGTTGGGAAGCGACAAACGTGGCTGCTACACCCGTTTAGATGGCCCAAATCTGGCTCTTCTTGCGGCCGCAGGTGAAGAGGTCCACGAGGGTTTTGACTTTGGGCCACCTGAACACCCGAAGAAGGGGCTCTTGCTTTACTTTGATTTTGTGGAGTTCTTCGGGGGCTCTGGAAGAGTTTCAGCATGCATGAAGGATCTTGGCTTCACAGTGGCCCCTTGCCTTGACTTGTCAGCCTCAAAGCATTACAACATGACAGACAGCCGCTTGCTGGAATGGTGTTTGTATATGATTGAAGAAGGGCGTTTCAGGAGTTTCTTGACGGAACCACCCTGCACCAGCTTCAGCCCAGCAGCCCATCCAGCCGTGCGATCATACTCTCAGCCGGAAGGTTTCAATCGCCTGTGCCCCAAGACCCGGCTTGGAAACCAGCTTGCTTTCAGGTCTTTTGTTTTGTTGCGGCATGGAAGGAGATTCAGACGCCCCTGCGGAAAGGAGCAACCAAGGTTGTCAAAGATGGCATGGATGGCTGCTTGGAAAGCCATGTTGAAGTTGGGGTTTGAGGAAGCAGTCATTGCCAGCTGCCAATTTGAATCCATCCACAAGAAGGAGTTTCGCTTCCTCCTCTACATGCTCTGCGCTCAAAGACTCGAGAGGCGCTGCCCTGGAGGTCATGAGCATGTGAAGATTGAAGGCAGCCTCACAGAAGGGGTCGGCAGTATATACGTGGCCACTGGCCAGACACCTGGCGGAAGAGTTTGCGAGGGCCCTGAGAAGGTTGAAATTACTTGAGGAGGAAGAGGAAATAGATGTGAGCGGCCATGAAAGCATCGCCGTCAATGACATCTTGCAATCTTCAACATGGCGGACTGAAAAGAAGTGGCACTGGAAGAGAAAGAGCCACATAAACATCTTGGAGGCGCATGCTGGCCTTGGAGTTCTGACAGCAGCTGCTGCTGACCTTCCAGACAGCAGATGCCTTGGGCTCCTAGACTCCCGGGTTGCAAAAGGAGCTTTGGCGAAAGGGCGCAGCTCTTCCACTGGGCTTCAAAAGACATGCAAGAAGAGTGCTGCAATTCAGTTGGCTTTTGGACTTTACCCTGGTTGGTGTTTTGCCCCAACAAGGCTGAACGTAGCAGATGACCCAACTAGGCGATGTGCCCTTAGGAGCCCATCCCTTCTTTGCATCACCAAAAAGCTTTCAGCAGCCCAGCTTCAGGCAGTCCATTCCCATCTCCTCTCGCGATGGGCAGCAAACTGGTCTCGCCTGGTCATCCTCCTGATTATCTGCCAGTCTCCATCGGAAGCTACAAGCACTCTACTGCCTGACCAAAAGCCCAACTGGATTTCTGACCTTGCTTCAGCCGGCTCCCTCCTCCGGGTCTTCCTTGTCGCTCTACTTGACTTCGAGCCTCCAAGCATTGATTTGCCTGCTTTGCCCAGCTTCAACATCTCTTCCCCCCAGCCGTATCTCCTTTGGACTCTTTGCATTGGACTTGTGACCATTTTCCTGGCATCTTGCGGTTCTGTGGGCCTGCGAGGTTCTTTTGGTAGAGGTTGTCCTAGTGTTAAGGGTGCCCCCGGTAGGCTGTTGTGGATTTTGATTTGTGGATTTTGGGTAGCTGATGCCATGGCTCCGCAGACTGCTTTGGAAAGAGGACGAGCTGAGCGAAGATCTGGAAACAATTTGATTGCCACCAGGGTTGCTAGGCATGACACTTTGGAGCGACGTGAAAAGCTGCTGACTGATTTCAGAGTTTGGCTGCATGATCAACACAAGGTACATCTTTCCTTGCTTCTGACTGCAAAACCTCCTGATGCTGAAGAGATATGCAAGTGGCTCATCAGCTATGGTCAGGAAATGTATCTGTCAGGGAAGGCATACGGAAAGTTCGCCGAGACCATCAATGCAGTGTCAGCAGCGCGTCCGGTAGTGAGGAAACAACTGGCAGGTGCTTGGGACCCAGCTTTCGCTTGGCTGACGGATGAGCCAAGTGAACACCATCCTGCACTTCCACTGTCCATCTTATTGGCAATGCTTGCATTGGCTTTGATGTGGGGTTGGCCGCTTGAAGCAGCAGTTTTGAGCTTAACCTGGTGTGGAATTTGCAGAATAGGTGAGGTCCTGATTGCGCAACGTTGTGACCTCATACTCCCATGTGACTCAGCTCCTGGTGTGACTTTTGGATTGTTGAGGATAAAAACCCCTAAAACTAGGGGACGTGCAGCCCGACACCAAGCAGCACGCATCGACCCTCCAGATATCCTGAAACTCTTGACAGCTGTGTATGCGAAGGCCCCGCCGACCAGTTTGCTGTGGCCTTTTTCCGCATCAACTCTGAGGAAGAGATTCAGCAATCTTTTATCTGGTTTGGGCCTGCAAACAACAAAGATCAATGGGCGTCGCCCTTTTGACCTAGGATCGCTCCGTCCTGGTGGTGCAACCCACCTGTTGCTGACGACCGAAGACTCAGAGCTGGTCAGACGCAGAGGTCGTTGGGTCACAGGGAAAGTGATGGAGATCTATTTGCAGGAGATTTTATATACGACCTTTGCTGAAAAACTGGATTGGAAAACGCGAGTCAAAGTAACGCAGCTTGCAGGAAACTTTCCAAGGCTGCTTGACTGCGCGTCAGATTTCCTGAACTCAGCAATTCCCCCACAGACATGGTGGCGACTCTTCCAGGCCAGTGACAATGAGGAGCATGGGGAGGAAAGGGGATAGCATGGATGAAGGTGCCAACTTTTGGCTATTTTACAGCCGTTGGCGATGGAACCCCTCACAAGCAGTGAAAAAGTGCAGGGCGACGTGCTTGATGTCAAGCATGGAACTGAAACTTTCACCCTCAAGCTCCCCCGGCCCTTACTATCCCGCCCTTATGGCAATGTCCTGGCCTGGGTGGATGAAGGTGCCAACTTTTGGTTTTGGCTATTTTACAGCCGTTGGCGATGGAACCCCTCACAAGCAGTGAAAAAGTGCAGGGCGACGTGCTTATATATATATATTGTTATGTAATATAGATATATATTATATAATATATATCTAATATTTATCTAATATATATATATATATATATATATAATATAATTTGATATGATATCATAAAATGCAATGTAATGTAATATAATATAATATATAAAATATAAAATAATATATAATATATAATATATGATATATAATATATAATATATAATATATAATATATAATATAATATAATATA
>Ga0126342_10009357_pt1 | contig 17560 bp, 16 predicted proteins | sample Cyp1metagenome_FD_92528 | JGI IMG/M metagenome (GOLD analysis project Ga0126342, IMG submission 92528) | Coral microbial communities from Lord Howe Island, Old Settlement Bay, Australia - Cyphastrea 1 metagenome | ecosystem: Host-associated > Invertebrates > Cnidaria > Coral ... | reverse complement strand
TTATGTTACTTAGAGCTACAATTAAAAAGTTAAGTTTCCTAAGTTAACTTGTAAGTTTGTGTAAGTAGGTCAAGTGCTATAAGTATTTACATGTATTCTATCTAAAAACCGACCACCAAGTAAATCTTTAGATCAGATGGGTGCGACTATGTACAAACCGTTTGGAATGTAGGACAATTGTTTGCAAGCGCGAACAAATATCCTATATTCCTATTGTTTCGAGGGTACAACCAGCAAATGGTGATGCATCCAATGGTCTTGTGGCCGGGAGTTTTGTTCCTTTTAAAGAAAACAAAGCGAGCAAACCCTTTACACTCAGGATACTTTGGGCCAACTTTTCCCAAGTCCAAATAATCATATGCCGCTACTGGGGTTTGTGGTGCGCAGTAAAAACTGCACAAATGCAACCTGTCATGTTGCTTTTCTTTTGTTAAAAAACTTGGAATGCCGCGTTTTTAACTGCGATGATGCAGCTGAAGATTCTAAGATATTTGTTTGACATGAAAACAAATATCTTAGAGTCTTAGAGTCAATCTGTAACTTAGAACAGCCAGCCTGCATAGGCCACGGTCCAGTTCGTGGCTGGTGTTGTTGTCCCATCCACTGCTGTCCCGTCGCGAGGGTTTCACAGGACCACGTTTTACTATTTTTTTCAAATCCATCACCCCCCCGTGGATTTGTTTTTTTGGAAAAACCACTTCGAGCCATATGACGGACGGGCGAACTCGTTAAGGAGAAACGTGGCCAAAAAACAACAACGTTATTTTTCCTGAAGCAGTAGTGTATATATATAATTATATATACTGGTTTTTTTATTTGCCAGGTAGTCGTTTTGTCTTTGATCTGAACAAAAACGAACTATATTAATCACACACTTCCAGTGCAAAAACGTGTAAGGAGTGGAGGTTATAGGCACCTGCTTCTGCACGACCGGAAGCTAGAAGTCGAAGGTCGGATTCTTCACGGTGACTGCCTGCAAAATATGGCAGTGCATGTGTTTAGATCCCACTTGAACAGCAAAGCATTATTTTTTGTTTTGAAGACCGCATATTTAGTTGACAAACACAAATCTCTAAAAAACAGTTTTTTTCCCAAGTTTGGAGCTGAAAACACCATCCGACGCGATCCGATGTAAGAACTGGTTTTCCGACGTTTTTTTTGGTTTTCCGACGCGATCCGACGAGATCCGACGCAGGGTTTTTACAGAGTCATCCGTTTTTTTTAGTTTGGTTGTGAAACTATGTTTTTTGGTATGTAGTCTTTTGCAAACCTATTTTTTAGATATCAAACATCCAGAAATTTAGATTCCCCAAGTCCCCGCCATGCTGGAGTTGAAATTGAGTTCACAAACAGGCTGACTGGAAGTGTCAGAGTCAATCACCTTTCAGTTTAAACTGAATAGTTCAAGATAGCCCCTAAGACTTCAAATTTGAAATCCAAGATTTAACACCGGCAGCAGTAAAAACACAAACCTCTGATCCAAGCACAGTTCAGTTTGAACCAAACAGTTCAAGATGACCTCAAACCTTGAAACTTAGAATCCATAATTTAACATTGGAAACAGTAATACACCCCTGTGGTCAGAATCAACTACCGTTCGGTCTGAACCAAACAGTTCAAGATAACCCTAAAGATTGAAACTTAGACTCCGAGCTTTAACATTGGCAGCAATAAAAAACACACCACCGAATCAACCACAGTTCAGTTTGAACTAAACTGTTCGAGACAACCTCAAAGTTTGAATCTTATAGAATGCAGGATTGAACATTGGCAGCAGTAATGCAAGCACCCTTCTGTCAGAATTAACTACCAAGAAGTTTGAACCAAGCAGTTCAAGAAAACCCCTAAGACTTCAAACCTCCTAAATCCAAGATTTAACATCGGCAGCAGTAAAAACACAAACCTCTGATCCAAGCACAGTTCAGTTTGAAACAAACAGTTCAAGATGACCTCAAACCTTGAAACTTAGAATCCAGGGTTTAGCATTGGCAGCATGATACACCACCCCATTCTGTCAGGATTAACTATCAACAAGTTTGAACCAAGCAGTTCAAGAAAGCCCCAAGACTTCAAACCTTAAATCCAAGATTTAACATCGGCAGCAGTAAAAACAAAACCTCTGAGCCAACCACAGTTCAGTTTGAACCAAACAGTTCAAGATGACCTCAAACCTTGAAACTGAGAATCCAGGGTTTAACATTGGCAGCATAATACAACACCCCATTCTGTCAGAATTAACTATCAAGAAGTTTGAACCAAGCAGTTCGAGAAAGCCCCAAGACTTCAAACCTGAAATCCAAGATTTAACATCGGCAGCAGTAAAAACCAAACCTCTGATCCAAGTTCCAAGCATAGTTCAGTTTGAACGAAACAGTTCAAGATGACCTCAAACCTTGAAACTTAGAATCCAGGGTTTAACATTGGCAGCAGAATACAACACCCCATTCTGCAAGGATTAACTACCAAGAAGTTTGAACCAAGCAGTTCAAGAACCCCCCAAGACTTCAAACCTGAAATCCAAGATTTAACATCGGCAGCAGTAAAAACCAAACCCTGAGTCAATCACAGTCAGTTTGAACTAAGCAGTTCAAGAAAACCTTGAAACTTAAATTTTAGGATTTAACATTGGCAGCGGTAGTGCAAACCCCCCTTTTTTCAGCGAACAGTTCAAGATAACCTTAAACCTTGAAACCTAGAAATCGAAGATTTAACATCGGCAACAGTAGAAACAAAGACCCAGCCAGGTTCAGTTTGAAGCAAGCAGTTCAAGTTAACCTCAAACTTTCAAACCTAGAATTCAAGACTTCGCATCGGCAGCAGTAAAAAAAACTCTTATTGCCAGGCCCAACTAGCCTGCACTTTGAACTAAACTGTTCGATAGAACCTGAAGGCTTTAGAGTTAGCATCCAACATCTAACATCGGTAGCAGTAAAAAAACATACTCCTATTGCCAGAGTTAACCAGTTAACCACCGTTCAATTTGAACCAACAGTTCAAGATAACCTCAAACCTTGAAACTTAGAATCCAGGATTTAACATTGGCAGCATTAAAAAACAAACCCCTATTGTCAGAGTCAACTACTGCTCAATTTGGACCTAGCATGTCCATATTACCTCACTGCAACATTCAAGCAGTAATGCCAGGAAACCCTGGAAAGGCCAGCAACCATTTTTTCGCCATGCACGCTCCCTGCATGGAAACCCAATGCATCCTAGTCCTTGTCTCTGCCAGTCCACCACTGAGAAGGGCAAAGTTTCGAAGATTCGAAGAGGCAACACTTCGTCCACGAGGGTTCTGACCCTGAACATGTTGTGAAAAACAATGGTCGCTTCTTTCTTACTGTCAGGGTGGAGCTAGAGATCGCCAAACGCAATAGGTGAAAAAAGGTCCTGGGCCAGGCTTTGCTGATTCGCCTCCAGGTTGAACGTTTCTGCAGCCAGATCGCCCAGAAAAACGGCTAATCAAATAACTTTCGACTAATCCGCAACTAAGGCTATCAGGCCCCACAAACAAAACAATCATTCCATCCCAGCGAGTGTGGGGATCAAATTTGTAACTATAACGTCTTCCCATCCATCGGCTCAGTGCATTCTCAGTGATCCCAATTTTGTAAACAGCTGGGTGCGGTCTTGACAGGTTGTGTACCACCCATTCACAATGTTTCAAGATACGCGAGGCAGATGTATCATTTTGTTTGCAAACGTTGAAGACTATCTCAGACCCTAATTGACAAGACTCCAGTTGTGCCAGTATCTCTGACATTCGAGGAAGTTCCAGAAGGTGCTTGTTGTCCTCCATCCAAGAAAATGGAGTAGCTGGAGAAGTCCTGGGCCCTGGCTGCCCCCCAAGAGGTACAACAAATTTTTGCACCTCAAACAATTGCAAAGTCACTGTGGTTAGTTTTTCTCGTAATTGCGCCACAGTGCTTCTCAAAGTTCAAACTTGCTGGTCTAGAGCGACCATCTTTTCATCCACATGATGGGCTTGCATTTTGAAACCACAGCTCGGACATCGCCATGACATGTGGCAGCCGCCTGGTTGGGGGCTATTGCTGCGAAGCTCATCATCGGACTCCCCCCAAAGCTTGGAAGCAAGAGTGCGCATTCGTTTCGAAGTCTCTCTCGGCATGGCCCATCAGCGGACGTGGCACTTGGACATGCACATTCCACCAAATTTTGCCATCTTTGTGTACCCTTTTGTCATGAGTTACTGGTGCGCTACAGTTTCGTTGCTCAAGGCTAGAACTCGGAAGGTGCAAATCAACTGTTCATCCTAAGAATGCGCCGCAAATCATCTGCAACCCGAAGCTTTTTGTTGCTTCGTAAATATTGAATTACGCTTTCCATATCTGCATCCAGCCAGTCATCAAAAGGCTCTGCCATCATAGAAGATAGAATCTCAGTAGCTTGCTGTGCCTGTCTTGGCTGCTCCTGCTTGCATTTTGCTTGAACAAAGACACAGCACAGAAATGAAGATGAATTATCGTGAGTGGAATTCAGCAAAGGATTGTCGATGCCAATCATCGAATAAGTGAGACACATATAAAAAATATTTATACATATATATGTGTATTGTATGGTTACCGTTTCAAAACAAAGGCAGCAACAACCCGAGGAATGACAGTCCTTGTCGAAACGCAAGCCCCGGACTCCATCTGACAAATTTGGAAATATGGAAGCGATCCTGTACCCAAATGCTTTTGTGTACGCCCTTAGGTCAGGGGACCAGAACAGAGGCGAAACAGCAGGTCCACAAGTCAAAGGATGTCCACGAGTCCCACAAAAGTCAAACTTTTTGAATGAACACTGAAACAAGGAACTGCGATTCCTTGAGTTCTCTTTTTTTCCCAGTGCATCGTTTGACACCCCCTTGGTCACGGTAGGTCTTTGCCAGAGGTTGCGAGGCATCTCGCAAGGCTTTTGGAACAGGACCGTTGTCAAGGTACTGAATATGCCAGCTGTTTGACCAGAGGCAAGTTGCCTTCTGAGATTTAACACCAAAGTGTCTCATCCAGATCTGTTGGCGAAAGACCTAGCGATGGCAGAACTATGGATACTCGTTGCCGTGGTTTTGTGGCGCATTCTTATCGAATCAGCAAAATATCAAGGGCAACTGTTCGGAAAATAAAGGCGTGATTATAAAAACCAGGACACATAGCAAATTTGTTCGCAGAAAAACCGCCAGCGAGGCATATCACCAAACTTGGCGCTCCCTGGCTGTTCTAAAATGAACGTGTGTCCCAAGCTGGCGCACAGCCAGCATAAGAGAACCACTCGATTTGCCATGACATTGCCAAGCTTCACCGGGATTTTAGATTCGTCTCCAAGAGGGGAGAAGAAAAATCTCATTGCCACACTGGAACACATGAAGGAGAAACTGGAGCATACTGGCGCCAGCAAAATCATGCTGCAAGGATGCAGCTTCAGGATTGCCAACACCGCGCACCTGAGGACAGAATGGGTACAGCTCTTGTCCAGACAAGTTTGCAAGTCCTGAAAGCTTCAGCACATGAAGTCGGTATATGTCGATGCAGTCATGCTTGCCTGCATGCATGTTCATTTCACTCCCTTCATTGTCTCGGAAGAGATGTGGTAATGTCAGCTTTACATGTGCTCAGAAAATAAAAAAAGGGTGTGATCTGGACAAAGCACGCATGTGTATCTCTTTTGCTTGCAGACCAGGTGCGCAAAACCACAGGGCTCAAAAATGTTGTTGTAGCGCCCCCCATAGGTGGAATCGAAACTCAACCCACGAAAGCCATGATGCTTCAGGCACCAGCTGACATTTGCTTCCCCGGCGAAGAACTCTGCAAATCGGTAGTCCTCAATGGCACAAGTTCAGCAACCCAAAGCCACCAAGAAAATCTCTGCCACTGTTCCTGAACCCTGGTTGAAAGATTTTGAATCCAAATCCCATGGCCGAAAGGGAAATACTTCGCCCTTTTCTTGCAACATAAAAAAAGCATTGCATCAAGTGAACACGGTTACATTTGCAAGCTTCGGCAACCAATCCCAGAAGATTAGATTGAAACGTGGTTGCATGTACTGCAAATCCACCGTTTCCGGAAACTGGAGAAAAGAGAGAGCCACCGCCCTGGTCTGGTGGAAACAATACGTGCTTCCAAGCAACCCAGGTGGCATCCAGCTCATCCGTGCTCAGCAGGAAAATGACGCAAATAGTTAAAGCCTGAAGGAACTTTCCACCAGGATCCAAATCTGACCCCAACCTGACCTGGTGAAAACTTTGCAGATTTCAGCATTCGCCAAGTATATAAGAATATAGGCAAAATCCATGGTGCATTTTTTTGCTTATCTCTATACAGATATTGTCTACATTTTTTATACAAAGATATATGCATATGTGTGTTTGTTTATGTACAGCAAAAATGTGTATATATAAAGATAATCTTCTATGTTTCTTTGACATGTGTTTCACTGATTTGGTGTCCGAATTTTCTCACAGAACCAACCTCCACATACACGACCAAAAAACAAGAGGGGCATTGGCTTTCCACAGTCGGGGCAACACAGTAGGCACAGACCATGCGCCCATGGCACGAGAGTGAGATGCCGGCATGACTAGCGACAAGTTGAAAGCGTGTTTTATTCAAGCGAGATACGAGACCAAGTTGTGCAGGATATTTGTCAGTTCGGCACCTCTTCAAGACCAACAGCCAACTCTCTGCTGCAAACCCAAACTACAGGAATGCGGTGCGAACAGCCTGTTGCACTTCCAAGAAATGCGACGGCACAAGCTTACCGGAGGTATATGGATTTCACCCTGCAAAAGACCACTGTCTGATCTGAATCAATCCTGGCCTGCCTGTCAGCTTGGCTGCACTCGCTTCCCTTTATAGGTCGTAAATAAAGGGACGCAAAAAAAAGAACATCATCCTCCCATCTTGGCGCCTCTCTCCTCTTCACTGGAGGAAGACGAAGATTGAAATCTGAAATTCTTTCGGACCTGAGAGCATGCGCCGAAAGAAAGCTATAGGAAAATAGATCTTGATGTCTCAGTTGTGCAATCTGCCTTCCACAGACCACACGCAGCAAGTCAGAGATTTTTCCCTGCGGTATTGCAAGCTACATCGCACCGTCACTGACATTCTGTCAATGTTCTCAAGCTGCGTCGCGGAAAAGATATACACAATATCTCATGTCTCCGCACGATCCCCTCTAGCCCCAGCACAAGCTGAGAAACGGCGGAGGCTTTCGACTTTGTTTCTGTATGTATCTCACATAACTTGTTTTCCCCACATGCCACATGTTTAAAAACAAACCGGAAACTGCTCAATTGCCCCACCTGTTCCCAGTTATTGTGGCAGCCCACATATCCATTTGTGTAAGTTCGATCTTGCTTTGCAAGCATCCTTCAAGAAAAACACTTTGCTTCTAGCTTCTAGTTCTAGTCCGCTTCAAGCCCCAAGCGCGCATTGCGCTTTTCCAAAGCCCATTCAGCAATCTTGGCATCAGCAAAATTGTACAGCACATCCCTGCTGGCTGCTGGGTTCTCCGTGGCAAATTCGACCTGAAGGCACATGGAATTTCACCCGGGAAATTACAGTGAACATGCCCAATTCCTGAACTGCCTTACACCTCCGAGAATGGAAACGGCATGTTCACAAACACAATCACTTATCCTGTGTTCCTACTTTGGGATTGTTGGAGAAACATTGAAAGCGGCATGAAGTCGAATTTGAAAGCTGCTCTTTTGAATTTGTGAAAAAGAGTTGAGTGGCCTCTGTCGACCCAGAACCTCAATACATTTCATGCAGTGTTCGTGCAAAAGCCAAGCAGCAACTAGATTTCCCAAGCGAACTTTGCCCTCGAAGCTCAAAGGGGTGGCCATTGTGGTCGTCCACACTTGCTTCTGCTGCTTCTTGTCCTTCACGCCAACTTGGAGACGGGTCCAGTAAGGAGTAATGCAATATCCCGCGGTGGCCACGAAAGTCCTCAGACAGGAAGCAAGGAGCAGCAACAAGTGTCTCGTCCCGATGATGCCAGCAGAGCTTCTGAAAAACAGGTGTATAGATGTAGAAGGTAAATGTTTGCCGTCGGTTTGGTTCACTTTGCCCAAGAAACTCCTATTTGATGCAGGTGCGTGTGTGTGTGTATCCATATGCACACATAAATAAATAAATATATATATATATAGATGTCTAGATTTCTCAATATGATGCTATAGTATGGAAATACCTGTTTATATGCAAGGGACCCCGTTGGTGCACACACACATGTTCGGATGGAACCGACCTACAACGAGCCAATATATTGAGCCATGTTGTGTTTATGTCTGGCTTATCTTGGCATTCTGACACGGAAGCCCGAGATTTTTGAAGCAATTGTAAGCGATGTTGAATCTTTTCGGAATGTCCCCCATGCACCCTAAAAAGGTCCAAAGACTTTCATGGAAAGCCTTTCTGGCTCTTCTTGGGGCCATGTTGCGGTAATGTTGGATCATATGGGCCGCTAAAAGTTTGTCTGGCGAACCATGACTTAGGCAAGTCTTAGGTCAGGCTTCAGAATGTCCCCCAATGTGACACCCCAAAACGGTCCAAAGACTTCCATGGAGCCTATGCTGAGCCTGTTATAGGCTCATGTTGGGCCTTTATTGAGCCATGTTTAGTCCATCTTGGGCTCGTGTGAGGCCTATATTGCTCCATGTTGGGTCCATATCTTGGGCCATGTGGAGGCGAGGTTGGGCCTTCACGGGGGCAAACGTGGCTTCAAGAATGACGCCTGTTTAAAAGCAATCTGGGGGGTACGCAGCATTGGGGTCCCTTCGCTATAGATGAACATAAATATAATATATATATATATACATATATATTTATATACACATGTATTTTGTTTACATGTATGTGTCTTATATTTGTGTATGCCCACAGAACAGCATGGGCACCAGCGAAAGAAAAACGAGAGGAAACAAAAAGACAGGCACAGACATGAAAGCCAAGGAGCGCTTTGTACCGGGCCTGATCCTCCTTGCTGACAAGCTGTTCGCTCTTCACCTTCTTTGGGGCCTCCTTCTCTGGCAACTCCTGCTCTGCCACTTTCTCAGTCACCTCGTTCTTTGTCGCCTTCGACTTCGCCTTTGCCTTCCCTTTGGCCTTCGGCCCTGCCTTCGCAGCCGCCTTAGGCGCCGAATCCTTCTTCTTCTTCTTCGGCTTAGCCGACTCGCGCAGCTTACGCTGGTCTGCATTTCTCAACGGGACGAAGTCGTCAGAAGCAGCCTGTTGGCAGGGTCGTGCTCAACCCTTTGCTGCATTTCAAAATTGCAAAAGGCATCACGAGTCAAGACACTTGACAGCATTGCTAGCACAAGGAACCGAGGCTATATAGAGAAAGATAGCCATATAGATAATTACACAACTACACTAAATATATTTGCGACCTGTTGAGAAGCAACCACAAGACAGGCATAGAGGCAGAGCAACTTGAATATCAAACCCTGTCCTGCCTCGCAGGGAACACCAGCGTCATCATCGCCCGCATCACCTTCTTCTGCCACAGCATCTGCATTGCCATATTCCATGTCATCGTCATCTTCAGAACCTTTTGCCTGATGGCCGTGGCCAGAAGAAACACTTGGGTCATCCTCACGTGCCACATCCTGGGAAATCTTGGGGCCACCATCCGAGGAACCAAAGTAGTCTGCACCGTACGCCTCAGTGATCATGCCATTGACTTCGGCGACCTGATCCGAGGCAAGCGGCCGAAGGCGCTTGCGACATTCTGGAGGAATGTGGTGAAAGGCCAACTTCCGCTTGGAAGATTCGTTTGGCTTCTTCTCGCTGGAATGCGCGTGGCCTTTGTCTGAAAGCTTCTCTCGTGGCTCTGGAGTATGGAGGCTGTTCTCCATGGCACATACGGGCTCAGAATCTTGCATGCACTGCGACTCTTCCACCCCAAAGATTTGCGACTCTTCGACCACGAAGGTCTGCGACTCTTCCACCTCGAAGATTTGCACCTTCTGTTCCTTCTCTTGGCGCAAGCAAGCAGAAATAGCTTCGCCAATAGCTTCCTTCCAGGAAGCAGGTGAAAAAAGGAAAAGGGACGAATGCTTGTGGAAACAATGGGTGCAAACAATCCTGGAGCAAACGGGAAATTTTTGTTATCCATCAGTCCTCGACTTGTTCTGGGTTCATGGGCAGCGTGCCATCTGCACCAGGGTTGATTGACAGGGCAACCTTCTCAGCTTCCAGCAATGCCTGACAGGATATAGAACATGTCAAGCACCAGGTCTCGAGAAAGCAGAGGCTTCTCTTCAGGATACATGCGGCTATGTTCTGCCTATGTCTGCATTTAGGCAGCTAAACAAATCCCATCTATTTTCGCATATTTATTCAACTTATTATGTAGGCACCTAAAAGATATACCGAATAACTTGTCCAATCAGAATCTACACTAGCTTGGGCACCACATCAGTAACTTTTCTGGTGCAGCATCCAGAGGGATTGCATGGTTTGAAGGCAAATTCTTTGGAGCAGGAATGCAACAATTTGGGAAAATGATCACCGCTGAGTCGCTCGCCAAAACCACATTACATGCTGCAAGCTGTAAGTGCACATGGCTGAGATGTGTAGCCAAATCTTTGAAAAATAAGATATGCGCATGCGCACACACACACTCATATATATATATATATGTATATAACTTGTGGTACACGACAAGATGAACTGCTCGCCACGCCTGATCACGATCAAGACACTGAAGCTGAGATGGCGTGTCCAAGCCATGGTCGCCCACGATGTCAGCATCAGCAAGTGTGTCCGCGAAAGCGACCTCGGAACTGCTGTCCAAGCATGTGCCTGGAGAGCCCACCATGCTGCCAGCCTCGCTCTCCTCATCAGGCTCTCGTCGTGTCGGCAAAAGATGCTGGAGCGAAGAAGGAATGGCGTATCCCTTGGCCTGCATCCACTGGAGATTTCTTGGAGTCAAAATCGAGTCAGGGATGGAGTCCTCGAAGGGCTGTGATTCTTCCTCGGGCAAGCGGAGCCTGTCATCCCAAGACACAAAGTCAGCAGCGGCTGGTCTGGGAGCATCCACCTGGGGCCATGCCACATGGCCAAGCGAAGGAAGATAAACTTGCTGCTCCTGCTCCTTTTCAATGCCAGGAAAGACTTGGGTATCTTCAAGCATCAGCGCAAGGTCATCAACTGGAAGTTGTTCAGGACAGAAAGGCGCAGGAACCCCTGCAGAAGCGAGTCCTTCACCATCACCATCGTCATCACTACTCAGACTGCCACCAGGTACGTCGATTTTTGGCCAGTTTACACCATTCTGCAGCCCAAGAGTTGGGAGGTAGACATCTCCCACATCATGATCACTGCTCGAATCCACTTCCTCAACATCCATCGGATTTTGCCCCGATGGATGAAGACCATCTGCTATCCCAGCACGATTCCCAAAATGACTGAAGCAGGAAGCAGGAGGTGCAAACACTCCCATTGCACATGCGCTGGCCGATGAAGAAGGTTGGGACCATGGTGGGCTCGCACCGTTGTTGATCACAGGTAGGCGAGCAGCATCTTGCGGCTCTAGATCTTCGCTATCAGAAGAAAGCTCCTCCATCAGTCCCACATTCAAAGGCTGATGCAAGTTCATATCAACAGGAAAGGATGGCCTTGTTGGCAAAGAAGGCAAAGAGCCACCACAGCGCACAGGCTCAGCTTCTGGCGTTGAAGTGGTTTGGGGCTCATGATTCTCAGGGCATGCTGGCGGCGCAACAGCGTCGGAGGAAGTCGAGTCTTGGCCCAGACTCTGCGACGAATCGGACTTTCGCTTGGTGAAGAACTTTCGCTTCCACTTGCCCTGCAGCCTGGAGCAGAACAAATCCTGAGCAATGAGCGTGTCTTGCAACTGTCTATCAGTGAAAAAGAAACTGCATTGCCACAAGTTGATGGGTGAGTATAGAGTATCGTATCCCATAGATGCGGCTTGTGTAAAAGGCGTGTGTATATGTCCATATAAATATATAAACCCTTATGTGTTTTTCGATTACATCCCTTTTATGGGCCCATGTTGCACATCTGCCCTGGACTTGATCTTTCTGAGCGCGCACATGCATGCAGCCATGCAATGCAACTTCCGTATTCTTGTATGCATGTAGCAATGTAAATGCTTCTGTGCTGATATATGTATGCACGACGTGTCCCTGAATAGAAATTAATGTATGAAGTATATTTGCGTGTGTGCACGATGTATGCGTGCAAATGAATGAAAGTGTTTGTATGCAAATTTGTATTGATGTTATTTGTAAATGTCAGCCAAAGTACGCATCAAAGATGATGCCTTGGCAAGCGTGAGAAGCCCACAAGAGGCGAACACCCATCTTGTGCCCGAGAGTCCGAGAGCTGCTGCACTACAGGATCTCGTTGTTCACCAGCACGGTCGACCAATCCTCAAGAGTGGCCCAAGTCATAGAGAAATCTTTTCCCCAAAGTAAAACCCAAGAAATAAAAATGATTATAGATTCCCTATACAGGTGTGGGTGCTAAGGTATAACCAACAATTTTGGGAAACTTCTCGAAAGAAAAGTTCCAGGGACGCCAAACCATTCACAGTGCGTGACAAAAATGAAACTCTACCACCAGTTGCTATTTTCAACACATTGATTTGGAAACAGAACAGCTTCTGGGCAGAACGATATTTTTGCCATCGTTTTTAAAAATCACCACTGCGCAAAAATCTAACTTTTCGTAGCCCCAGCAGGAAAACTGGAAGGTGTCGATATCTGGTTTGGGCAATGGGAGTGGAGTTTACCAAAGGGTGGCCCCCCCCAAAATGGACCCCACCAAGTCCCAAAAATTGACGCCAAAACACAGGAAATATTGCGATTTTCCCAGACTTGGGGGGGTCCATTTGGCAAGGTCCAAACCAAGGGGAAATTTACAAGTGGAGTTGCAGAAGGAAGGGGAGGTAGAAAAGGTTTGTGAAAATCACATGGCTTTTCTATTTGAAGGAAATTCAGGGAGATTGAAAAACGGAACCGAACAAATTTTAAGAACGGGTTTATCTTGGCAGAAGGGAGTGGCAATCTTGAACTGGCCCAAAAAGTGTCAAATTGGCAAAACGAAGGAAGAAACAAGATTTCCTGTGAAAAGGGTCCTGGGCTGCACAGGTCAGGAACCCCCATTCACCCAAAACATATAGTGCAAGTGCAAGGTTCTGTTTTGTTCAAACACGGACAACCTTGAACATGTATAGGAAATTGTGTTTTGGGTTCAACTGGGGATTGTGGATTTGTTTTGCACATCTTTAAAGGCCCATGGACAACAGAAAACTGATCGGATATGGTTAGGGAATACATATATATATATATATATGATATATATATATAAAGATACATTTGGGCGCATGGTAGCTGCACTATAGTAGAAAATCTATAGGACAGGATGTCTGAAAAAAGGGACACTGAGGCACCTCTACTTTGGGGGTGCCCGAAAATAATCCATGTGCATTTTGTTTGAACCGATTCATCGACGGTTGTACAATCAAAAAACAAATCAAACTATATCAAAATACGCAGATAGATAGATAGATAGATAGATAAATAGATAGATAAATAGATAGATAGATAAATAGATAGATAGATAGATTGATTGATTGATAGATTGATAGATGGATAGATTGATAGATTGATAGATTGATAGATTGATAGGTAGATAGATAAATAGATAGATAGATAAATAGATAGATAGATAGATAGACGGATAGGTAGATAGATAGATAAATAGATAAATAGATAGATTGATAGGTAGATAGATGAACTTAGATATAGATAGATAGGTAGAGGTAGATGGATTTTTAGATATATTCAAAAACTGATACTTGTATAATTTAATATAGGTACATTGGTAAACAGGTAAATAGATCAATGCTTATGCTCTGAATCGTTTTAACTTTTTAAAGGAACCAGCTTTGAAACACACCACCCCAAATCAAAACCACCGATGTCAGGGACTCTGATCCACAACTGTTTGCAACCAAAAAAAATGAGGTGCTTATGTGAAACACAAAGCTCGTTCGTACATGAACAGTTGCATTCTAAGAAAAACCATTTGCGGAAAAAAAAACACTTTTGCAAACCATATGTTCCTTGAAACAACTCCCCACCCAACTGTTAGCCCCAGCATCGAGCATGATGATTGATCAACGCCTTCAACGCATGCGATTCTTTGCCAATTCTTGCAGGAGATACGCCAGCCTAAGCCAACAAAAAAATCTTTTGACAATCAACAACGTGCATCAGATGTCAACATGCGACCAAAATGAATCCTGAAACCATTAATTTATTTTTTTTGATTCAAGGAACGCTCCAAAAATTATCAAGCTTCAAGAGAACTGTGAGAAGGAAATCAACGTGCCGCAATTGCTTGTAGAAGGTAGCGTGCCCGACAAAGTGTTTCAAGATCGGGACGTTCAGTTTCACAGCTAAGACTGAAATGTTTTTCTTCTTCTTGTTTCCCTTGCCCAGCTCTTCGTCACAGTCTTTTGCAACAGTGAACTTGGGCCATAAGAGAAAGGATTTCTTTGCACTAGTCAAAGCTTTCAGCTCCACGTCACCCGCCAGGTCCTGTCAGGAAAAAAACAAAATCTTTGTATAATGGATTTTCTATCTGAAAAAATGGGATCAGGTATGCGTAGATTTTTCTGCACTGAAAAAAATGAAGACGAGTTTGCATTGTTCTTGTAATACTTCTCCTGCAGAATCTGTTTCGCACGTTCTTGGCTAGGAAGATCGCGAATGAAACTGGTGACCCATTCAAGGTCAAAGACCTTCTTCTGCTTATTGGCTCCGTTTTCTTCAGCCATAGCAAATCTAAGAACGCTCAAAGATCGATCTCTGGATCGGTCACCCCAAGAAAACAAATGGCTGCCAAAGAAAACGCAATACTCTTAAGGCATATCACCTGGACAAAAATGCCAAAACCTGGCCAAGATAAGCAACCCTTCAAGAAACTTGCACTCCAATTGAGCTGTCCAAGAAAAAATCTTTGAGGCCCAGACATTTCGAGGTGCTGCACTCATCCCCCAGGCCGCGCACAATCACAGCGTTAGACATGGCAAAAAAATCACAAGAACTGCGTGTCACTGGATTGAAAAATATACAAACAATCCGGTAAGAAACCATTCCATTGCCTTAGCTCACAACATGATCAAATCAGATAACCACATTGTCTGTCCGGAAAAATCTTTGTAAGTTGTTTTTTGTAAATAAAGGTTTTGGCAACTGCGCCAAAAATCAAAGAATCATCGCACCTCAAATAAGCAACTGTGGGGTTTACACCCTGGAACGATTGGAATTTCAGATAGTTGTTTGCGTTTGCGAACAACTGTCTGATATTCCAAGGCACTTAGGTGTATGTAATGTAATGTAATTGTAATTGCAATTGCAATTGTAATTGTGTCGTAATGTCATGTATGGTACGGTATGGCATGGTATGGTATGTATGTATGGATGTATGGATGTATGCATGTATGCATATACTGTGTATCTATGAATGTATCTATGTATGTATCTATGTATGTATCTATGTATGTATCTATGTATGTATCTATGTATGTATCTGTATGTATGCATCTATGTATGTAATGTAATGCAATGTAGTGTAATGTAGTGCAATGTAATGTAATTCAATGTAATTCAATGTAACGTAATGTAATGTAATACTGTATCCAATGTATGCCTGTCTGTTTGTCTGTCTGTCTGTACGTAATGTATGTTTGTATGTATGTAAAAATATGTTATTTATGTATGTATGTATGTATGTACGTATGTTTGTATGCATGTATGTATGTATGGATGGATGTATGTTTGTTTGTTTGTTTCTTTGCGTGTTTTTTTAAGCTACCATCAATGTATGTAAAGTATGTGTATAACCTTTGGACAATTCATTCCGAATTTTTGGGAGGCAATTTCGTGATTGATTGCTAAACCCTGATTTTAACAGCTTAAAGGTTTATTCATTCAGGGTTTGACACTGTATATTGTACAACAGATTGGGGAACTGCATGTTGACAACCTATCGTTTGTCGTTTGTATGCATGAAAAGGCAAAGAAACCATTTGTGGCTTGTACAGTGCAACAGTAAATCAACAAAGTAATTATATGCGATGCTTACTTCGGATGCACGAATACATGACTTGGGAACGCCAACGTGATAGGTCCCCAAAGCAGCTTTGTGGGGACCTATCGTAGGGGCTCAGGTTTGAAACGTTATTGGAAGACACATTCTTGTATCAGGTGTTTCGAAAAAGTAAATCGTGTGCACTGGAAAAGCAAGTCATACAGTCCAAACAATATGACACCGGAAGCCAATTCTCAAGAATTGGTTTTTCAATTTCTTGATTTTCAAGAATTGGTTTTTCAGCCGGTTTTTGGTTTAACCAAAAATTTTTTGGTCGAACAAAATTTTTTGGTCTTTAAGACCTCTAGGTAGATCGATATAGATCGATATAGATCGATATAGATCGATATATAGATCGATAAAGATCGATATAGATCGATAGATCGATCGATCGATAGATAGATCGATAGATATGTAGGTAGATAGGGATATAAGTAGATAGGTAGGCAGGTAGACAGACAGACAAACCGACAGACAGACAAGCAGGCACACAGATAGGAAGAAAGAGAGACAGACAGACAGGCAGGCAGCCAACCAGACAGACAGAAAGAGATGCAGACAGACAGATAGAAAGACAGTCAGAGCTAGATAGAGAGATAAAGGGATAGCTAGACAGCAAGAAAGACAGATAGATACGCAGATAGGCAGATAGATAGACAAACAGACAGATAGATAGATAGACAACGGAAGTAGGTAAATAATTGTTTACACAGACAGGCGGGCAGGCAAAGACACGTTTAAAAATTGACTGACAAACAGACGAGGCAGGCAGGCAGGCTAACAGAGAGAGAGAGAGAGATAGATAGATAGATAGATAGAAATATAGAAATAAAGTTTGTAACTACCAGGACCCCAGGGGAAACTAGGGGGCTACCAGGAACTTCCAGACTTTGAAGTTTAATGGTTTCATACATTGAAGGTGCTAGCTAGTTGGCCCATACTCCTGCTGGGTAATTGGCATTCGCTGTGGTCTCGCGCGTTTCCATGCCCCCCCAAAAAAAACAAACCAAACCAACTAAACAAACTCCTTCAACTGTTCAACGCATTGGTGTGACATTGCTGCTCAAAGCAATCAAAACATATATCATACAGTAGATGGACAAATTATTCAAACCCCTATCCATGAGTTATAGGCCACCCCTATCCAAATTTCAATGTTATGGTTTCGTAGCGCTGTTCCTGCTCTGGGGGTTTGATTTATTTCGTCCATTCGAAGGAACGAACCAAACAAGAAAATAAAATTGATATTTGGGGTGAGGGCGGTTGCTCTATGCATAAGGGTTTGAATAATTCGTCCATCTACGGTACGGGGGGTGGTGGTCAGCAGGAGTCTATAGCGAATGGTAAGCTTCACTTTTTGTTCAACATTAGCACATATTCAATGAAGATATGAATTAGGTGACAGACGTGCATTGAACATTTTGAAT
>Ga0126342_10009356_pt1 | contig 17562 bp, 11 predicted proteins | sample Cyp1metagenome_FD_92528 | JGI IMG/M metagenome (GOLD analysis project Ga0126342, IMG submission 92528) | Coral microbial communities from Lord Howe Island, Old Settlement Bay, Australia - Cyphastrea 1 metagenome | ecosystem: Host-associated > Invertebrates > Cnidaria > Coral ... | reverse complement strand
ACGTGTAATTGACAAACGATGGCATAAATCACAAGTGGTGTGAGAATCCGCTCGTGGAGCGAGAATTTGCGGAGAAATACTCAGAGTTGTGGGAATTCACGGAAATTGTTTGTCACTGGTGTGGGAATTCCTACTCCTTTGGCTTCGCTGGATGGCGAACTGTTAGTCATAACCAGGTTGGGTAATATATTCAGCTACACACAGACTGAACCCCGCCACCACTACATGACCCAGCTCGACTCACTATATGGTAACCCCTTGGAGAGACGATGTCGATAACTGTTTTTTGTCACTAGTAGAGATGCTCAACACTGTAGTAATCCATTGCATGGTTGGACGTTCATTGAAGGTAAAGTATAGTAACCACTAACCACGAATAAATACAGAAATAGGTTCAGTTCAGCAAATTATCTTAGCAGGAGCAATTGCTTTTCCTGTCATTCTTTTGCGAGCTGCTATACGAAGTGGAGAAATGTCCATTTCAATCCCCTATCCGATGACATATCCCATGAAATTTAGTTTCCAATACAATTCCCCATCAAATTTGGATGGTTTTGGATGTTTTTGGCTAGATCTCATCAAGTCCCCAAAAAGATCCCCCAAACATATATCAGAACATCACCTCAAATCAAGGTCAAATCCTGACACACATCGCCATAAATCGCCATACATTGTCAAATCATTGAATCCAACTTTGTCTGAAAATGGGATATACCCTCTGGTTATTTAACATAGCCATGGTATAGATGGCCCTAATCGAAATAGATGGTTTACCGGTTACCGTTTTACAAATGGTGGATCTTTCCATGGCGAAATGTTAAATTACCAGAGGGTACCCCCAAATGCCGCTTAAAATCGAGGGAAACTAATCCAACTAAACCATTCGAATTTTTGGGGTATCCTAGTCCCAAACAAAGCCACATCTATCAAAAATCTCATATCTCTATAATTCCCCAGCAGGAATTCCCAGGGTTGTAACACATCCAACCCAACGAAATCGATTTCCCATGGTTTATAACCTAAATGGATGTTACATTTCCCATGGTTGATTATAATCTAAATGGATGTTTAAAAAAACCTAAGTTATGACCTTAATATCCCAAGGTCATAAAACATCTGATTATGACTAACATAGCCATGGAAAATCACCATTTTTAATAGGAAAACCATCTATAAATGGGCCACTTTCCATGGCTATGTTAAATAGCCAGAGGGTAAATCCGCATGATTCTGATAAATCCCGCCTAAATCCCAACCCCGAGCCTCGCTACAGGCCCTCAACTCCTCTGCGCTATTTTTCTCCAGCGCACTGCGCGCACGGCGCCGGGCAGAGAACAAGAGCTGCTCCTGAGGGGTGAAGCGCCCTTTGTGAAGCGTTCAACGTTGACCAAAACCGGGAGAGATCTTCTTGAGAATCTATGGGATTTCACTACTCAAAGTGAGCGGTTAACGGATTGATTGGATTCTTTTTTTGGTTTTACTACAAAACACATTAGAAGTTGTGTAGAGTGATGTTTGAAATTGACATGGGTTCAACTACTAAGACATAACATATGTTTTTATAGGGATTTATGGGGATCTCACAACTCAAAATTGATGGAGGGAGAAATATGAACATATGTGAAGTGATCATGGTCAAATAAAGTTACGATTACCAGCCAAAAAAAATGGAACCAACAAATATCGAGATAAACACAGAATGCACATCAATACGTAAACATGGACTAATTTGACATCCATCTGGATGTCAGCACGGCCTAGGACAGATTCAACAAAAGAACGCTTCGAAGTGGTCTGCAAATGTCAGTGAACCTAGCTCTAAACAGTCAAAGATGAGGACTGACATCTTCTATTAACATGAAAAGTAGCTGATTGAGTAGGGTGCTGTCACATGGAGACGCGAGACAGCGAGGAAACTATGCGGCTACACAACTATACTTCTCTTTTGTAACAATTCTCTTAAGTTGGCAAAGTGTATTCACAATTATATATATCAATTTGTATCCCATCATCTAAAGGGTCATTTCAAGCATAAAGCATTACAAACCCAATGTTGGGGGTATGAATACACATATATACTAATATATGTCGTGTATATATATATATATATACTAATATCAATCTATATATATAAATACTAGTATCAACATATTATATATATATATATATATATACTGATATCAATACATATATATATATCCCCTTACATCAGCCATATATATGGTCCTCGAATTCAGGTTCCCCAAATGGCCACTGATCATATCCAATCATATCCCCATAGACCTGTGACATCCCCCATATCTTCGCCGAGCGCGAGCAAAACTGTCCTGGAGTTGGTTCAGCTGTTCCGATTTCCGTGCGAATTCGGGTAACATCCTGGTCGATGGGTCCCAAAGTCATTCCTCTTTTCGAGAAATGGAACTTTTAAGGCTCCAAAAAAAAAACATGGGTGTAATCAACAATCATGTGGAGTTAATAAACATGATAATAGATGATTTCATAATCTATATCTAATAATCTTGAACCAAGAATTGCAGTGGATATAATATTGGTCTTCGAGGAACATGTTCGCTGCAACCCTGACATTGAGCCGCGTCTGACTTCAGGTGGCTACGAAGATAAAGCTGATATTATTACCCCAATCAACATAATATTGTTCATCGGGGGTGGCGAATTTTGATCCCTCATGGAGATATAGTTCATGTTATTCCCCCAACCAACATATTGTTCATAGAAAGTGGCGAATTTTGATCCCTCATGGAGATAAAGCTGATGTTATTGCCCCAGTCAACACATTGTTCGGAGCAAGTGGCCATTTTAATGTGATGATGATAATGGTGTGATGATGTGATGATGTGATGATGTGATGATGTGATGATGATGATGATTATGATGATGATGAGGATGATGATGAGGATGAGGATGAGGATGAGGAGGATGATGAGGATGATGATGAGGATGGTGAAGATGAAAATGAAGATGAAAGAGGTGATGATGATGATGATGATGATGATGATGATGGTAATGATGGTGATGATGATGATGATGATGAACCTGATGATGATGATGATGATGATGATGATGACGATGACGGTGACGATGACGATGATGATGATAATGATGATCATGATGATCATGATGATCATGTTGATCATGATGATCATGATCATGAGGATTGCAAGTGTGGAGCAACAGCGGTGCCCCAAATAGTCCCAAGCTATGCAGGAAAAGCTGTGCCACATTTTCAGAACACCTGACTTGTGGGGCCATCGGCCATCAATTCCTCTCAACTTTCAACATCCATTTGTTTCCACTGGTGGGATTTGGGGACATCCAGAATCTGCGCGGTTTGTCTTAGATTAAGAACAATGCCTCCATGTAAAATAACGTTTTTAACGTTCCACCATCACAGCAGCACAGCAAACAGGTACCAAGTTATCTACCCAACCCAGGCCAACCCAGCCCAAAGACCGACACAGATTCCCAAAGATACCCTCTATAAAACTCCACAAATCAACAAGTCAAGCAGACTGTTTCTTGGAATGTTCATCCTGCGAAATAAGTGGATCTGAAACAGATCCAGCAAACATTGAAAACAACATCTAGTCTAATGAATGAAAAACGATACCATATCCAATTTTACCGTTTAAGGTTGGTCGTGATTGAAAACTAGATCCGTTCGAGGTTGATTCTTTAAGCAATATACAGCTGCTGTTGAACTGCTGCATCAAGTTCACATTGTCCCGATATGTCCACACGCTGGGGTCCCCTGGCCGAAATGCATCCAGGACACCTTCCCAAGGCCATGAGAGGACTCATCGGGGGTAGGGGGATAGCCAATTTCATAAAGCACAAGTTGGGGATTATGTTATCATTGTGCATCCTCGCTTGATTGCAAATGACCAGCATTTGCAACCACAGCCGCTGATTTGAGTATTTTGAATACAATCCAAATTCTACTGCACAAATAGGTTGATCAACAATAAAGCTCATCGTGGAGAGAAGATTATCGTGGCTTGGAGGACGAAAAACAAATGGATATCCTTCAAAGTTCTGTACCCCTGGTCAAATAGTTACCCTCTGGCAATCACACGTGGCAATGGAAATAAAATTCAATATCAAGTGGGATTCTAGTAGGAAAAGCATTTATAAATGGAAGGTGATCCATTGCCATGTTTAATTACCAGAGGTTAAACTCTACGAATATCTAAGTATGTGGGTTCAAAATGGTACCCCTTTCCAGACCAAACCCATGTGACCAAACCCATGTCCCCTCTAGACTATGGTTGGTTTGATTCCTGTTATATCAAATTGAATCTCAATATTTGCCGGCAAATATATATATATATATATATTTGCCGGCAAATGCATATATATATATACGTATATATATATATACGTATATATATATATACGTATATATATATATATTGCCATTGAACATGCCCAGTACATCCCCATTATTGTTGGTGAATCATTATCGTATCCATACATACCCCAAAAGTATTGTCAATTATGATCCCTATATTGCTTGATACCAACAAGTAAATTAACATTAATGTGTAAGAGGAACGGTGAATGTATATGGATCGATGTCGTTGAGGTTGCAACATGTTTAATGTCTATGTCAGTTTGCTGAAGAGTATATCGCATTATATGTAGATAAATACCCCTACTCTTTGGAAAGTACATACATGAACTAATGCATACACAAGTATATCCATCATTGATATATTACATTATATTACTATATCCCATCATATTCCCATTGGACACAATTAAGATGCTATTCAGATCTATTAAGATGGTTCTATAATGTTCTATTTACTGGTTATATTGAAAATAGGGCATCCCTAAATCTATTGGTTAATTATTAGTTTCCCTATCAAAATAATTCACATTCTTTGGGTATACCATTTTCAGACAGACCCAAATACTATAGTTCATTGGTTAAGTCATGTTAAGTCCTTATTTTGGTGCTTGAGGCCACTATTGATCAGCAATTGTCATGGTGACATTTTCCCATCTTTTCAGCCTTTCAACCCGAAAGGCCGAAAGGGGCCAGCCATTTTCCTGGCGTCCCAAGCGACACCCGGCCGCGCCTTTCAAGCCTTGAAGTTGGCCCAAGGCTTCGCTCAAATTTCCGGCGTGGACCTGAGAAAAGCCCCTGAAATTGCATCATGGTAGTGATATCCCCTGCTTGACAATATAACCATATAATAACCATATAATAATCATATAATAACCATATAATAACCATATAATAACCATATAATAACCATATAATAACCATATAAAAACCATATAATAACCATATATTAACCATTATTAACAGTATATTAACCACAATATCAAGATATTCAGCTGGGGTTATAAAGTACCCTCTGGTGTATGGAAAGTCGCAAAAAAATTAATGGGTAAATCAACGAACTCAATGGCCATGTTCAATAGCTTTTTGTATGTTTACCAGAGGGTAATCATGGTGTAATTGGCCCAATGGTTAAGAGGTTTCCGTTTCGTCATGGGGTTACCCCCAAATTGTCCAGTCATCATGGACGATCATGACTTAGTAACACTTAGTATTGAAGCCCATGGCGATGAAAAAGGGATCCCCCATTTCAAGACACGTGAACATATTGAACATGAAGATCCCTTTTTAAATTGGGATATTTAGTATTTCATACTGAACATATTTATTATCCCCGATATTGAACATATTGGACACCCTCATATGATGAAGATATTTTTCACATTTTTCCTCACAATACCGGGATGCCAAACATAAACAAAAGTTGTTGGATATGTACCATGGGGATTACACAACTGCCAACTTGGGATTTCATCAACCAAAGCAACTTTTCGGGATGTAAGCAACACAACACCGTGTATAATTGTGGATGTTTTTTTGTCAATCAATTATTCTTCCAAACATTAGTGAATACACGCTGGGGAAACAATCGGGATACAACCAAGAATATGGGAATTACACCTGATAATCATTTGGGGTACCCTCTGGTAAACTAACATAGCTATTGAAAATGGCAATTGATAGTTGGTATACCCATTAAAAATTGTGATTTGTCCATAGTTATGTTAGGTTATGTTAGTTTACCAGAGGGTAGATGGATATCATTATGATGTGCCAACAATAATGTGGATCATATTATGGGATATGTGACCAACTTAGTGGGGATGTAAAGGGACAGAACCAACCACCTTGGCAATTGATTAAGCCGATGAATGGTTGCACTTGCAAATTGATCAATTACTGGTTGGTGGTTTCAACCCCTCTGAAAAATATTAGTCAGTTGGGATGATTATTCCCAATATATGGAAAACAAACATGTTCCAAACCACCAACCAGTGATCAATTAGGTAAGACGGAATATCCGCCAGCCACCACCCATTCATTTGTATTCAAACATACTGTGGATGGAAGAAATCCTGCACCACTTTGGATGGTAGAAACCTTTGTAAATACTGGGATAAACCACATCCCTCAACTGGTGCAGGAATTCTTCCATCCACAGTACGACTAGCTACAAATGGTGAATTGTGGCAAGCGTGTAGACAAAGTGTTCAACAACTACTGAAATATGGACTGTTCCCGAGGGTGTTTACTCTTGAAGAGGGATTGTATGTCCCATCATTCACTTCAGCCATTCCTTGGGTAACATGTTTTGGCTCTCTTCTGGTGCAAGCCAAGAGTGTTGGGTTTATGTTCATCCTCTTTGGCAATTGTTCACTTTCTTCCATCATGACAATCTTGATCATGACACACACTGTCAAAGTAATACTGATAATACGAGAAAATATGTTATCATCAACTGACAAAAATGTCATTTAATCATCATGTGTAATTCTATATATATACTTTCCACCATCACCATCATCATCATCATCATCATCGTCATCGTCATCGTCATCGTCGTCATTGTTGTCATCATCATCATCATCATCATCCTCATCATCAGCATCATCAGCAGCAGAACTCTTGAAATTGTAGTAGGTACATAGACATAGATACTTATTTCGTAACCATATGGACCATTTCAGAAAACAACAACATATCAAGAAACCAACAGATTGAGGCTCAGAAACAAACCCATTATTGATAATAATGATCCATATTTTTCCAAACCAAAGGAAAAATCAGATATCAACAACAATGATCCATAGTCCCCCGTCCATTCATAATGTCCACATATTTGTTGGTATGGATCATAATGTCCAACAATGATCCATAAAGTCCAATCATAATGTCCATTAAGTCTGATATCCACAACAATGATCCGTAATGATCCATAAAATAATTCATTCATAATGTCCAGATATATCCATGGAAATAATGTTTGATATATATATATATATATATATGTCTATATCAAATGTGTATATATATATATATTCATATCCATTCATATATCCATGACTCATAATGTCCATATATATACATATCCATTAAAACTGTTTGTTATATCCATATATTGCAATATAGATAGTTTCATTCATATATCAGATATCCATAAAAATCATACATCCATAAAATCCTTATATTAACATACATTCCAGAAATCATAAATAGATTTCTTGCTGTTAATATACAACCAGAATAACATTCCAGAAACTATACCGGTAAACTACCATAACTATGGTAGTTCCACCATTGTTTAATGGGTAAATCAACGAACTAAATGGCCATGATCAATAGCTGTGGTAGTTTACCAGGCCGGGTTTTCGCTTGGGTCCTCGAACCATCTGTTCGCAGTCCTTCACCTTTCGTTCCCAAGAACCCACCTGCGAAGCGATTCCCAAACCTGGGGATACCATGGGAGACCAATGGGAGACCAACATGGGATACCTAGTTTTGATCTGTTTTGATCACACAAGATATACAAGGGCCATGGGAACCATGAAACATCCAATTCATCTATCAATTCATCTTTCATGTGGGAACCATCCAACCTTCCAACCTGAGGATACCACGGGATTCCTATGGCAACATGGATCCTCCGGAGACTCCACAGTGCCTCCCTCAGTGCGTTGCAGGCAGTTTCCACTCGTGTCCTGCCGGCCGCGGGAAAATCATTGAACTATGCCTGGGGATTCTTCAGCCATGTTTGATTACACAAAGTACACTAAGTACAGTTATGGCCATTTATTAGTTATAACTGGTTATAAATGGGATTATACATTCTATAAATGGGGTTATAAGTATTATAACTGGTAAAGGGCCATAACTGTACCAATTGATACAAATTGTGAATGTCATCAGAATCAAGTGCAGAATGTTCACCAGCAAGGGCAAGGGTGGACAGACATGGAAAGGATCTGAGGCGAACATCAGCTGTACCATGTTCACTAATTATGCTCCAGTAGACATGCTTCATGGATTTCAGGTTCAGAAATGACCTACACATGGATTTTCCTTATCAGTTAGAAGTTAGTATACTGCAAAATACAAAGGAAAATTCCCTTCGGTAAGCCAAGCAAGCCATTTGCGACAGCGTTCTTTTTGATGCAGTTGGCCTGTAGACCTTTGCAGTGAAAATGTCCGTCGTCTCGTCCGAAGCGTCGCTGTACCCCTTGGGTCACAGGTCTTGGACCCGTGCCGTGCGCCAACAGTGTGGGATGACACCAGCCAAGTCAATGTAGCACACACCGCCTGGACACCTCTGGCAGTGGCTACGTGAGGCTGTGCCATCTGCCACATTTGTCAACTCCTGGCTTCGAGTCATCCAATGTCGTCCGTCTATTGATTTATCTATCCATCATTTAACAGATATCAACTATAACAGATACAACATATATATATATACATACTGTAATATGAAAATGTATATGGCTGTCACCTGATCCCTGGACAAATCCGAGGCATTTACAAACTAAAAACTGTTTTTTATATTTTTCTAGTATCAATACCCTAAAACACAGTCTGAATATGTTTACTGTAAACCAAGTTCCTTTTCTCACACATGTAATCGCTAGCCGCTGATAGCCCATCCTCCTATACACAAAAAATAACTCCAGGGTTTCAGTCTGCAACAATATGCCTGGAAGCTGAGAATTTGAGAATGTCACGAAGATGTGCCAGATTCCTCCAGATTTCAATGGGCTGAACATCTCCATTTCCTCCAGATTTGTTTCCGTTTTTTGGAAATTCATCTGAAGTTGTTTCATTGCCAGGTGAGAATGACAGAGGTTACCCTCTGGTAAACTAACATAACCATGGAAAATCACCATGCTATTAATGATAAAATCAACTATAAATGTCTAATTTTCAAAAGCTATGTTAAATTACCAGAGGGTACCTTTTCTCTGGGATTGGGCCACCATGCTATTACCCACATTGGCTGATATCCTACCAGTCGATCACTCCCAGGAGCAAAGAATCTCTCACCAGTTTCGACAAAGCCACCGTTTCGCTGATGGTCAAAGGTAGGGTCAAATGCGAAATATATTTCATCATATTTGGTAAACTTATACTATCTGCAACCAAATGGAGGTTTCCTAAAATGGGGGTCCCCAAAACCATAGGGTTTCAATACTAAAATCGTGAAATTATGTCTAATTTTGGATGATTTGGGGGTTCCCCCATTTTGGGAAACCTCCAGACAGCCCTACAGATGCAATGAGGCTGGCTGAAGTTTTCGTGTAAACACGCCAGATGCAAAACAAGGTCATTCCGGCATTCCAGCGTCAACTTTCCCTAAACACAAAACTCTACCAGGGATTAGTATCAGCCATAGATGTTTCCCCAACATTCCCCAACTATAGCCAATTACGGACGACGTTTCCATTAAAACATCCATATCATCCATAATTTAGCACCGGGTCCATCCAATCCCCCGGTCTTCACCACATCGATCTCTGCCAGACCCTTCAAACCGGAGCGTTTCCGATCGTCCGCATCCTGTTACCGAGCATGAAAAGGACTATGTACAAATTCAAATATGTATATATGTATATGTCATATATATATACATACATACATATACACCACATAATATATATATAATAAATATATATACACCATATGTGTCATATATTACATCATTCCACTAAATCAATTGAGACTTAACATGTTTCCATCTTTTCAGTGGTTGCGGTATGTTGCTATACCTGTGAAATCTATCAAACCACGATGAAAGCAACCATTTGTTAGGCTTTTGTTTGGGACAAAATCAGTTGTTCCATACTTTGTTTTTTCTTTTTTTTATATTCTTTTTAAGGACTAAATCAATTGAACAAAACACATGATTGCATATAAATGCGTATACTGCGTATACCATCCATGTCCACCCATGGTGTTTTACATGCTCCATTTATCTATTTATATTCATATGAAGGTAGACATGGCATAGATGGAAGATCCGGGTGTAATAATTCTGATAGCAACCACAATTGAGAATAACCCCTAAAAATAATCAACGATAATAATGGCGTCTCCAACTGCACACATTAGTACAATTGGGAATGTTGCATGTGACAATGAAATCTTGCGAGCACGAAACAGCAAATCGATCCAAACGTTTCACGACAAAATCGGAGGACTAGACTTACTTTTGCAATAGCAAGGCTAAGTTATAGACTAGACAATACCTGTATGTCTTGGTGGAGAAGATTCATCCCCCCAAAAAAAGGATCCGCATTTTGTTGACTCCAACTGCTTTTTGATTAATATAATTTTATCATGTTTTATCTCATTGTTCTTCCTTAACAATCCCATTCTGGTCTTGTTGGCCACTCAACGTTCTCAATGTTTGGTGTCAATTTAATCCAATCTCCGCTGAACAATTATGGATTCAGTTCATACAGTTATGGCCCGGAATACTAGTTATAAGTACTAAGAACATCTAAGAACTAACCCCATTTATAGAATGTATAATCCCATAGAAATAACATGAAATAACCAGTTATAACCAATAAATGGTCATAACTGTAATCAAGTTGTTTCATGTTTTTTTTTTAGTTTCTCCCATCCTCAGACATTCAGCAGCCCATGAAAAAAGCGACGGCGGTCCCAGCCTTCAAACCTTCCAACACATCGCCTAAACGGCCATAGCCTCTAGTGGCCTGCCGAAGTTCACAAACTGCTGGGTACCCAGCGAGTCTGGTACAGACGAATTCTCGGACAGCACTCTGGCAATAAATGTAGCCATGGAACATTACCCTCTGGTAATTTAACATAGCTATGGAAAATCACAATTTTTAATGGGAAAATCCACTATAAATGGCCATTTTCAATAGCTATGTTAGTTTACCAGAGGGTACCCATGAATAATCTACCCAGCTTTTCATGGTCTTCCATAGCATTCCATAGCTATGACGCACCTCCTGCCGCATGCGTTCCATGTTTTGCCCGGCAGATGTCAACTGAGACACCTTGGAGAAGATGTTTGGACCCTCTGGCAGTTGCGAATGTCTTCAGTCGCGGTTCCAAGAAAAAGCCTGGAATAGATGAAAAATAACGGACAATTACCCTTTATAATACTGATATATATATATAGAGATGATAAAAATGAATAACAATGATGATTTGCCGAACTCTAAAATGGTGATTTTCCAGTGTGCTACTCTAAATAACCAGATATAGATCAAAGATCATTTCTAGGAAGGTTTTCAAACTGCCGTAAAGTATGGTGGGTGAAGTATCAGTGACTCGGGTGATGCTGCAAAAGAGTAGGTCAATTCAATTGGATCACAGGCATTTGTAGATTTTGTAGAATTCGGCCATTGATCAAACGTTCCAATTGGAGTGTGGGTGAATTGCGATTATTGACTTGTACCCTGGGAAAAATATGGAATATAGGATTTGGGAAGAGAAGATAATTGGAAGACTCAAAATCACTTCCAACCATTCGCCCATCAATTTGTTATGTAGGAATGATGTCAGTAACCCAGGGAATACCAACATGATCCAAAATACAAATCCGTTTTTAAACAGGGGTCGTGGAGGTAGTTGTGCAGCTATGTTGTTTTCCCATTATTGTTGGACAAACCGCGACCTACATCTACCTAAGCTGGGGAAGTTGCGAATTCCAAATATTTCAAAAATCAGACACAATAAGAAACAATTCCCATGCATCATAAACCCATCTTGATCTGAGATAATTAAAACCCTTTAAATAAATAACTATATATATATTATATATATAACAATATTAAAAAAAAAAACATCTCCATTTCTAGCTCCGCAACTTCCCAAGTTGCCACTCTTCCAAGCAGGCTGCCCAGGCTTGCGGGCCAGCTGTGTACTCGCCAATTCAATGGACTCGGATGTATCTTGACACAGGAGCTGACCTCATTGGGCATCGTCAGGGCCGTTTCAGGGCCCCGAAAAAACGCATGTGGAAATTCAAACTCACAGGATACCCTCTGGTAAACAAACAGTTTGCTATTGAAAATGATCATTTATAGTGGATTTTCCCATGACAAATGATGATTTTCATTGATTTTCCATAATTATGTTAGTTTACCAGAGGGCCAGAGGGTAACCCTTCATTATATATCCTGGGAAACAACAAACATCTCCTTATATCCTGTATTTTAAGGCCACTACCATGGTGAGATTATGCTTGGAAATTGGAACCATCAATCAGAGCATCGGATCTCTGGAAAATTCATGAAAATTGCCCCTTGAATGGACATGGCACGGGAAACGCATTCTTGTCATTTCTTGCAATGCAATGCCGTATTACCAACGGCCAAAAATACCTTGAATGGAGGATAGTTGGTACTGTACCACCCATCTAGTTCAAATCTGGTGATGCGTGTGGTTTTGCGTTTCTATACTAGGGATGGACATTTACGGGTACCCTTTAACAAACCGATAAAATCATGCGAAGGATGACAATGGGAAACCGTCCCTCATAGACCAGAACGTGTTTCAACCCCAATGAATGAGCGGCCTGATCGAGCAATCGAGCCATTCATCCCATTTCCGGGAAAAACGTGGTTTCTGGACTTAGTGGATCAGTGGAAAGCAATCTTTGCAGTAGCCGGTAGCCCCAAAAATATCGAACAGTTTTAAAAAAAATGCAAACAATTAAACATCAAACTAACAGTAAAAAAACCGTTACTAACATCTATCCTAATTTGCCATCCTAGCTATGGAAATCAACATGTTTCAATATGCTTTTTATAGGTAAATTATAACTCAGTACACATTGCCAATCTTAGATACCCTGCAACAAATTAAACTGTTAGCTGGTACCTGTAGACATGAAATCGCAATCCAACCTACCCTCTGCTAAACTTTTACACAACGAACTGGAAAGATCCACCATGCTATTAATGGCTAAATCAACGAACTAAATGGCTATATTCAATTCTGGTAATTTAACATAGCTATTGAAAATGGCCATAGAAATAGCGGATTTACCCATTGAAAATGGTGATTTACCATAAATCACCATTTTCCCATGGTTTTCCCATTGTTTTCCCATGGTTTACCGGAGGGTCTTCAGGATTTTTCACTACCCGACTACAGCTTGACCTGAATTAATGGACCATCTGAGCTGAGTTCCACGCAGCTCATACTCAAAGAGGCCCTCAGCGCAGCGCGGGAGAGATACAGATTGCAGATGAAACATGGCGATATGTGTGACCAAAACAGATTGTATATATATATATAATATATAGATACAATGACTTAGTGTGATTATATATATATATACACATAAATGTATTTATATGCACACATCCGTTTTGGATATGCATGTAGATAGTTGTGGATATGCATGTAGATAGTTGTATCTACATATATAATAATAAAACACAAAAACTGTATTTGCAAAGAACATATACCGTAGATATGCAAGTTTATCTGCAATCTGGGTAGACAACATGAAACAACAATATAGTCGGTCTCGGTGAAGGTGCAAACTGACACCATCGCAGTGTTTTAGCCGCCCAAACCATCTTGTAGGCACCGCTTTTGGAAACAACAAAATTCCCACTAATTATATGATATTTGTAATTATTAATATTATATCATATTAATATATATATATATATATATTTATTATTATCATTATTCTTATTATTATTATTATATCCACATTATATATCAAGAAATGCAGAACTCCAAAGAATCTCTTGGACTCTTTTCAAAAAAAAACCGTGCTCCCGCGCAAATGCTGATCCAACTTCTCGAAGGGCACGCTGCTCTTCGATAGCCTGAACTACCGACCAACGGACGAGCACGGCACGTGCCCGGCTGCAGAAAATGCGATGAAATCACCGAGAGATTTCTGGTGAACCAAACAATCTGTGGATTTAAAAGGCGCTGGTTTAGTTTTCATCTGGCTATTTAACAGTTCGCCATGGAATATCACATGCTATGAAAAACGGTAAACGATCTATTTCGATTGGGGCCATCTATCCCATGGCGAACTGTTGAATTACAGGAGGGTAGTTTAGTTCAGGCTCAATGTTGGGTTTGTCAAAGTCTCTATATATATACATATCACACTGATTCACACCCTCTTAATTGGGGTTAAAAAGAACCACTTGGTAGGGGGGCATCATGTTGTAGGTTGTTAATGTGAGTGGCTGGAATAAACCGTTCTCCCCAGATCATCGCCAATCTTGGACACTTGCATTGTTTTGTTTGCTGGTGAATAAAAACAATCTCTATTAATATAAAATTACTTGCTTTCAACCCCTCTGAACAATATTAGTCAGTTGGGATTATCATTCCCAATATATGGACAAATAAAACATGTTCCAAACCACCAACCAGATATTTACATATATATATATATAAATATAATATATATATATATATATGTATTTCTAAATGTATATGTATATGTATATGTGTATGTCCATGTCTATATGTATATGTATATGTAGATGTATATGTATATGTATATGTGTATGTCCATGTCTATATGTATATGTATATGTAGATGTATATGTATATGTATATGTGTATGTTTATGTCTACATGTATATGTATATGTATATGTAGATGTATATGTATATGTATATGTATATGTGTATGTTTATGTCTACATGTATATGTATATGTAGATGTATATGTATATGTATATGTGTATGTCCATGTCTATATGTATATGTATATGTATATGTATATGTATATGTGTATGTCTATGTCTACATGTATATGTATATGTATATGTATATGCATATATATATATATATATGTTTATGTATATTTATATGTATATGTATATGTATATGTATATGTATATATACACCCCATTTATAGCAAAATAATAAAGTACTAAACTACCCAAGGGTTACCTCGAGATGGGGGTCAAGATACACCCGGCAACATCTAAGACTCAGGAGTTTCATCTAAAGAGGTCCTACCATGATGAAATAGTCATCAGTTCAATCGATAACCCTCTGGTAAACTAACATAACTATGGAAAATCATCATTTTTAATGGGACAACTCACTATAAATGGCCATTTTCATTAGCTATGTTAGTTTACCAGAGGGTACGCAGTAAAATGAGATGCAATAAACATCCAGCAATGAATATTGATACCATTCCGGAATTATCCATCTCCCTAGGTATTACATAGTAATGTAATGTATATTATATTGATACATCTGTCAATATCATTGTATCGCATACAAGCTGAGGCCCCCAATTGTAAGTTGGTTTATAATCCCATTAACTGTATAGATATATCTACCATAAACTATATGGTTAACCAAGTTTCTTTTAGTCAACTTAGCTATCTAAGGGGCCTCACCATGTGTCGTTTTATCCATCTCCTTAGCTATACTCATATAGCTCGCCCGGTAGCAACAGGTCGATTGGGTGACCTTTCCACCTGGACTGGGACCTTTCCACGACCCGCTGCCTGGGGTATTATCATCCATAGATGAGGATATCACATTGGAATATATTGGATACAATGGGATATAATGGGATATATGTATTATAGATAAATAAACAAATGATTCATATATGATATTTGGGTCCGTCGAAATTGCATGTATCATTTAAATGAATGGGGAACATGATGATTACAAAAAAAAAGAAACAACATGGGATTGGGGGTCACCCCATAGATCTTAAATGAAATTAAGCTGCCGGGGTCTCGTGAGTCTCTTCACTATTCTGAGCTGCCATGACCCAAGAATACATCATACCCGTGATCTACAGCAATTATCATACAATCTATTTCCACAGTTGTGGCCATTTATTAGTTATAACTTATAACTGGTTATAAATGGGACTATACATTCTATTAATGGGGTTATAAGTACTTATAACTGGTAAAGGGCCATAACTGCATATTATGTTCGCTGATTGAAATCCATACAAAGCCATTAGTAATTCCTATAGCCATAGGATCCATGGTGCTGCTATATATGGTAACATGGATCCCATCAATATACCCCCAATGTTAGCATATATACCACCACCATGGATCCTATGGGATATCATAAATCAACAATTGTATTTTGATCATTTTTGAATGCCTCAAATCTCAACATGTTCCCCCTGGCAAGCCCCCATGGGGCCCTGGCCGATGATTCAGCCATGCCACCGGGTCGAACGCCTCCAGGCTCGATGATTCCCGGTCGCGATCGCCGATAGGCTGAGATGTTGAAGTACGACTGTGACATCTATAAAACTCATGTGACTCATAACAAAACTCATGTGACATCAATAAAACTCTGGTAAACGTTCACATAACGAACTGGAAAATCACCATTTTCTAGCTGGGTAAATCCACTATTTCTATGGCCATTTTCAATAATTAGCTATGTTTGTTTACCAGAGGCTAATTGTGGATAATTCTGGGAAAATATTTCGGATAATCATCTGGAAATGGTTGATTTGGGGGTGCAATGAGGGTAGTTCAAGACTTCTGGTTGGTGGTTTCGACCCCTCTCAAAAATATGAAAGTCAGATTGGATCATCCTCCCAACTATTGGGGAAAATAAAAGCCATGTTCCAAACCACCAACCAGATATCATCTTAGATCAATCCAGTCTTTTGAGGAACCCGACTTCTATGACCCAAGTTCACTGGCTTCGCTGCACTGGGACGAACCCTTGATCCCACAACGGTCACAACGGTTAAACAAAAAAAACATGGGAATAAATGAGGAAATCCGGTGGTATACTTGTAGGAAATAGTCGTTTGATGTTTTGTAAAGTGCTCTATCTCCTTTTCGTGGTGTTTTTTGTGGTAATATTTAATATCCACAGTAAAAATCCAGATGATACCATCGTGTCGGTGAATCCTCATCCTATATAACCATGGCTTCCAGTTTGCTAAACTGTTAGAAAAACTAGACGACGGATGGCCCGAGAGCGTAGAGGAGCAGAGTCTTCTGTTGTTAGTATGGAGACACTATATTACAAGATAAAAGTTTAAAGATGTATTATAGGCAGACGAGAAGAGTATTATCAAGACAATATATGCCTAGTACAAGACAATAATTTGCATCGTATTTTTGTAAAGTTGTTCATACACAGAACTTTTTACAGACAGACGCTTTTGCACACAGAGACTTTTACACACAGAGACTTTTACACACAGAGACTTTTACACACAGACGCTTT
>Ga0126342_10009355_pt1 | contig 17564 bp, 16 predicted proteins | sample Cyp1metagenome_FD_92528 | JGI IMG/M metagenome (GOLD analysis project Ga0126342, IMG submission 92528) | Coral microbial communities from Lord Howe Island, Old Settlement Bay, Australia - Cyphastrea 1 metagenome | ecosystem: Host-associated > Invertebrates > Cnidaria > Coral ... | reverse complement strand
TAAATTAGTATTCGGATATGATTTTGCGCTAAAACCCTGGGAAGCGCAAGAAGGCGCAAGGGCGAGCGCAAGATGGATAAAGTAACGCAAAAAACTACTTAGGTTTAGAACAGCCCCCATATGAGCAGCCTTTGACAACTTGAGTGGTTATATGTAGTTATTACAGTAATCCAGTTGGATATCCAGTGGTTCATAGGGCTTGTAGAAGCCATGAGAATCCCAATATGGAGACCACGTCGATGAGCCGCGGTGGTCAGTATGGTCACTTTCTCCGTCAATCACTCCAAGGTTACTTCTCTTGATGGAATTTGATGATATTTTTTTTTTTGGGGTTTTGGTGGACATTTCTTGAAATTATAAACTTTCCAGTGCTTATCGGAGATGTTTGTTTTCATGGGATTTTAGGATATGTGTATGGACATTTATTGAAATTTAATGGATTTTTGTGGGTACGGCAACCAAGAATAGTGATCCGCGAAGATGGATCCACAAAACAACGCTATGGTTCACTTGAAGAGAACAAAAGATTATGAGTAATTGTATATGTTTTTCAAGAACATGTTTGTTTCCGCTTCTCTTGAGTTCGCTCCAACAAGCTGTACCATCAGCTTCTATTCTAATTGGTTTACATTTCTACTATCCTTTTTTGAATCCCCCGTTGTCCAACGCGTTGCCGTCGAACCTTTCCGATTTTAGCTCCGCCAACACAACCCGCGGCGCAGCACCGGGGCGGTCGGCGAGAAAAACGCCATGGGGGGAAGCCTCACGAAAATCTGGACACGGCTGATGGGGCTCAAGGACTACACGTGGCCCTCGGAAAATGGAGCATTTATGTGACATATAGCTATGGAAAATTGCCCATGTATAGATGATGAGGACTTACCAGTTAACAGTTAACAATGGTGATTTTCATAGCTACGTCAAATTACCAGAGGGTAACTTGGAAAACATTGGGATTTAGTAGTTCATACATAGTTTGTTTGAAAATTGCGGGTTGGACGATTTTGACGGTGGAAATTTGGGTACACCATGGGATTTGGTTGTCATTTCATGCTTCTTGGAAACCTCATAAATGTTCACTGTTTCTAGAGATTTATTGTCAGCCACCGTTGGAATCCCATAGATTTTGGGAGGTTGGCTTTGTTCAAGACCTCCTTCCGCAAATAACGCTGACTGGGAAATCCCCTTGATTTGAAAGGTGAGCAATCCCCTTAAGCCCTTGACTCTTGACTGTAGCTAGGCCAAAGGCTTCCCGCCACTCAGAATTTCCAGAATGGGAAAGCTCCTTTGGGATTGGGTCCTGGGTGTACTCCACTTTGGACAAACTAAAACTATGAGAATACTATCAGATTGATGTGCGCAGGGTCTGGAGCCCGGGCCCCTAGGGCCAGTGGCCGCTTGCCTGAGCAAAACCGGTTTGGGCAAAAAACATATCCATGTCAGTTGTTGGGTCAACTCAGTCAACTCCCCAATTTTGTTGCTTCCCCCATTTCAACTGGACACGCCATGGCTTCCAGGAGCGCAAGATCGTCATGGTGGGCTTGGATGCTGCGGGGAAGACCACGGTGCTGTACCGCTTGAAGCTCAATGAGCTGGTCATGACCATTCCCACCATAGGCGCGATCAGTGGGCAGTGGGAATGGCATGTCTGACGGTGATTTCATGGTGGTTTGACCATCAATAAATTGGGACTCTATGAGATACCTATATGGGTACCCATTTGCATATATATATATATATATACACATACATACATATGTATATATATATATATTTGTTCATGGTGGTTTCATAGTGGTTTACTTCATGGTGGTTCTGACTTAACCAGAACTTTATAAAGAATAGGACTCAATGGGTTATATAACCAACGTGACGTGGGCGATGGGCGCCTAAATTGTGGGCCTTGTTTACAACAAAATTTGATTTGATGATTAACCACCAGCTTTTGGGGGCACCATCTATTCAGACACACCCCTATGGAGACGGAGGATCTTAAATCATTACCGGACAAAAACAGCTTCCTCAACGATCCTCAGCACAAATGACATGCTAGGTTTGGAAATAGTCAGTCCCGCACAGAGGCACGTTTGAGGTTTGTGTCGACCTGAACCATAGCACGTCCATTAGTTGTGGGCGTGGTTTGATTTTAGTTTTAGTTGGCTGAGATCTATTGATTTGCTCATTGGGTTTCCTGGGGGAGATCCAATGTATATGCTGTGGGTGATAGCTTCCCATTGCCATCTTTGATTACCAGAGGGTAGGTGTCTGTGTCAGGATGTGATTTCACTGGGCTACGAGGGTGAAGTGACCAATGTCCATGGCCCAGGATGGCACACCATTGTTGGCTCCTAAAAATTGAATTGTTCATGCCCGGATTTGACCCTTCCAATTCCTGATTCTAGAGGATAGCTGTTTTCTCAGTGTTGGTGATGATGTGTTTCCCGTGTTTTGATGTCTCGCTCATTTTTTTTTGAGGCTTGTCTTGATGGGTTGTATCCTATTTTTGATTATCTTCACTGCTCTCTCTTGCCATGAACTCACAGCCGTTTCAACCCCTCTGAAACCTTAGTGGAACGCTTGAGCCTCGTCTTGCAGGCTTCAATGTGGAGACAGTCGAGTACAGAAACCTCCGCTTGACGGTTTGGGACATCGGAGGCAGCTGGGATGCATCAACTGAGAAACCTTTATGAATGGGGATACAAATGGGGATACAAATCTGCAACTGAAGGGATATCATGGACAGAAGGGGAACAAATAGTGAAAACACATGCAGAAATGGATGGGACATCACCAGCAACAGGAATCGGATGACTTGGTGTTTGTGAGCCATATTCCAACTCTATATAGGGTGATTTATCATTGATGAACCCAAACTTTAAAAATGTTGTCACATCATTTCCGTTTGAAATGCGTTTGAAACATGTTGAAACAATCCAGTGAATTCACTTCTGTTCTGGACCTTCATCACCGTGTGAAAGTAGAAGTGAGAGTTTGGGAAGGATACACCAACTGATGCATCATATGGAGCTCGAATGCAATTGTGTTGGAGCGCCTTGACCAAAAATGGTTATCCCTCAATGTTTGATTCTGAGTGTTCTAGTACAGATTGCTTGAGTATAAAATCTATAGTGGTTGTGTTTCTGCTTTGTCGTCCATGTTATTCTGACTGCTCTTTGATGACCAAGATGCTTGGAAGATGTGTTAATGTGAAAGAAACGCATCTTTGAGGGGAAAGACCAAGGAAGTCCTAAGGATTATCCCTTCGGATTCCATTGATATTTGATATGTTGTTCAATTAATGGTGATTGATGGTTTCATCTGTTTCTCATGTCATTTTTCCTGGTAGAGTCATCGCCATCACCAGCGTCTCGATGAACCAACAACGCAGATCGGAATAGAGTTTCAGCATCTCATTGGGATGATATCAATATCCATAATTCATCAGCATCCCGTCGCAGTGGTTGATTTGCCCCATATATATATATGATATATTGTATAAGATTGTTATACAGTATTTATTTGGGACATATATATATATATACATATGTACCACATTACTGGTTATACAATAATATATCGTAATACCTTGTAATCATCCAGGGTCTTCTACACATCGATCATCAAAAAGCTGTGCCCGTCATACAGAGCGGAGGTCAGGACATCATCCGCCCGTTGTGGAGACATTACTTCCTGGGAACTCATGCGATGATCTTCGTGGTGGACAGTCCTTCGGCGGATGAAACGTGATGAAAACGTGATGAAAACGTGAAACGGACGACCGATCCGGGGAGGTTTGTTGTTTCACCTGGAGATGGCATGGGGATTGTGAGGAACAAAAAATGTGGCTTTGATGATGTTAAAATTTTAAATAATCCGTTGTAAAAGCTACATAACAAAAAACACCTCGAGCCGCGGAGAACTGTACAGTTGGTAATTTTGGACTACTTTATCTTACTCAGAACTATGTGTTCTTTGCACTGTGGAGAAACGAACGGAGACGCATATATTTGGGGACTGAGGAAGGTCATCAACATATATTATATGTGGGATTATGTGGGTGTATCTAACAAATCCTAAATTGGGCCCCAACCAACTAAAAACAGGGATGTCGAGGCCTCAGCAAGTGAAGGCACAAATCCAAACAGGCCGTTAGCATTTTACATCATTTTACTGTGGATACTGTATGTCTAAACATGAGGTATGTCCCCACAAAACATCACAAAACCACTTTAGGAAGGAACATCAACAATAAACCCAAATTGGGGATGGTTAATTGTTGGGTTTACCACATTATACTCCCCAAATGGCAATGTTGATAGGGAAAACGATGATTTACCAATGGATTTCGGTATATCGTATTTTCTGACAAAGCCATTGCAATCGCCAGATATCACCAGGCTCCGCACGCCAGGTTCAGATCATCGCCGGATACAGGAAGCACGAGAGGAGAGGTCGACTGGAAAAAATCATGTCACACCCGGACATATCAATTTGGAAGGACCGAATTGTCCATAATTGCCTCGAATTGTGCCATGACATCTGTGGATTTTTGGGTAAATGATCCATCATATTTTGGGAGAAATCACCTTGGATGGTCCACTTGGATGGCCGATGATAGATCCAGGTGATACAGTGATACCGTAGATACCCGATTAGAATTGGGGACTGAGACATTGGTTTTCAGGCACCATCATGAAGAATCCCAAGACAGGGCCCACGTCCCATGATCTATTCGGGAACTGTGTTTGGACGAGGATTCATCATTGGTAAACAACACCTAGATGATTATATACAAACATGTTTGGATTCATGAAGGTAACATGTGTTTCAATAATTAACAAGGGGGTGCAGTGCATGTCAGCCGTTTTCCGATTCAAAATCACTGTGATGTGTGGGCTTGTGATCAGGTCATCTGGGTAGGTCCAACCGTATATGGTCACTTGAAAAAAAATATAGGGCCACCGTTCTCGACAGGAGATTTTCAATCATTGCAATGTTTGCCAGAGGATATTGCAATCATATGTGTCTGAAAATAGGAAATTGACCTCCAAATAATCTGGGAATAGCCAATTTTCCGATAAAGCCATCTTCATCTTTGGATGGGCAGAGACCCAGTAACTATCTGAGCCTTGACAGCGATAAACCACTGACTTCGCGAAGCACAGGAGCTGTGGACGATGTTGAAAGAGCCCGAATTCTCTGCGGAGGCGTGTCATCGCTATTCGCACAGCCGTTGTAGTTGTTGATATAACTTCATTGGGGCCTTGAAAGTGATTGAATGGATTTGGAGAAAGAGGGTCCTGTATGGTTTTGTGGTTGCCGATTTCAAAGATGTTTTGATTCTCCGTTTCTCAACAAAAACTCGCATGGGGATCTCACTTGCGTTTCTCTACCACAGAATTAGTGGTTTAACACAATCTTCCTCATTAAAAGTTCTAGGCCCATCTCCCATTTTTGGACACATCCAAATACTATGTACCTTTGATTTTATCCCCATTCAGATATCCATTAGCAAGTACTACATTCCATCTCTCCACTAAACTTCACAGTAACATTCCAATTCTTCATGGCAAAGCCATAATGCTTGGATTTGTTTAATGGGTGATTTGGCTTATTCCCAATCAAAAATGCAATACGGTGGGGAATCTATAGGGAATCTGTTTTGATCTTTCTGGTGGTTCCTGAAGCAAATCCATAGAAATACATAATATGCCATAAAATCCACCCAGTTTTCCTGTGAGAGCCACTCGGCTGTCCAGGCGCCCGTCTTGGTGCTGGCCAACAAACAGGATCTGCCGGACGCCATGTCGGGCAAAGAGGTGCACCGGGGAGACCGGGTCAGCTGCAAAAAGGATGACAGGAAGGTGGCCTTCCCCATTGGTTGGGGATGAATCCTCTCCAAAGCCTTCTGAAGGCCTGTTGGTCTCAGAGGACGTCAGGTGCTTTTTCTACATCCTGGCAAAGCCCCCGAGAATTGGATGCTGTACCTGGCATTTAACAGGCCCTTGCCTGACGCTCTTCGACCCCGCGATTCTGTGGAACCCTGTGGGGATCGCGCAGCATGTCCATAGGGTGTTGGTTAAGAGATCCTGTCCCCAGAGCGGGACCTTCTCAGTCGGGAATTTAAGAAAGATGCCCCTCTTCCGGAGTCTGACTCTGTGTGGAGGGTGAATTTTGACAATTATGATCTTCTAGGGAAAACATGGGAAAAGATTGTTGAAATCATAGGAAAATGTTGGAAAATGTGGGATATGTTTTGATTGATGTTGATTGTTGGAAATATGCGTTTGTTTTTGTGTCTGGTTCCATTTAACTTGTGTTGGAAAAGTTTGTAACAAAGATCAAGAAGTGGTGTACGACAGTTGGTAAAGGGTAAGTGGGAGATAAAGCTTGAAATTGCAAAGTTGAAATATGTCCCAATTACTCTTCGCATGGGTCCTTGGTTGACCGTAAATCATTTTGATTCATTTGGTTGTCTCTGGTGTCAGTAATGCTTAAGTATTGCGCCAGTTCTGTGCAGTGTCATCTCGATGACCTCATCTCAGATCGCAATATGAGGCTGACCAGTTTCCATGGATCTTTTGTTCATATACCTGGACCTATTTGCACATAGGTACAGAGTCAAAATCTACGATGCCATAATAATATGCCATAATTATGTGTTGGGTGTGAATGTGAAGATCCAGATTAAAATATGGTTTATCTAAAGTTATTCTAATATAATAGGATTAGAAATATGCTTATTAAATATGGATTAGAGGATTAAATATCTAAGATTGTGAACATGATGACTCAGGTTTCGACTATGCTAGGTTTTGACATATAACCTCATAGATCATAGAACCATTTTATATATATATAGTTGTACCTCAACGTGTCTACTATATAACTATATATATATAGTTTTAATGGATTACAGCACTTATAATATGCCACAAATTATAATCATCAAAACATAACACATATAATAAGATTCATTGTAGTGTCAACCCACCAATCATCTTTTTTTTACGGTTCAAACAACTATAAATAGTTAAAACCACCAACCAGAATATTATAAACACGTTAAAAAATATTTAATATATTTTGAGCAACTTATATAATCTGTTGGTAGATATTTATATATATAATGGATTATAATGGTATATATCATTATATATCTATGGCAATGTATGGTTACTTGAATATATTTCCTCCTACCAATAAGTTTTCAAGTTGGGAATTACTACGATACGTATAACACAAGCCAGTTAGATTACTGCGGAGGAAAAAACAGTAAAAAACTGTTTTTAACTTTCAATGTCTATCAATATCTTACAATCATTGTCAATGACCATCAGGTGGTTGAGAAACTCTGATTGTAGCTACTCAAAAAGTCTGGTGTAATAACACCCCTGGATGTCTCTATCGTGTTTTGGCATCAAACATTGGTGTTCAACATGGTTGAACTAGGAACACTAGAGATTTGGGAAATATGTGGGTTTGTACAAAACCAGGGATATCCAACATTTAGAAATTGTGCATGGTTAAAACTAAAGGAACCATGGGATTTAGGGTAGCCATTGCAACATTTTTTTCACACAAAACTCCATATATTGGGAATGTCATCATCCCAACTGACGAACTCATGTTTTTCAGAGGGGTAGGTCAACCACCAACCAGTAATCCATGTGAATCCTCGCAGGTCCATTACGATCACTATGGCCTCGCAGGTCTCAGAGAAGCTGGGTCTGTTGGAGATCGAGGGCCGTCCCATCTTGGTACAGCCCAGCAGTGCGCCCAAAGGTGGGTCCAGTCTTCGGGCGCAGCTTTTTTGGAGGATTTCATGGGGATTTTTCTGTAGGATTTAGCGGTTATTTAATGATTAGAATGGCTATTTAATGGTTATTTAATGGTTATTTGATGGTTATTTAATGGTTATTATAGTGTTATTTAAAGATTATTATAATGGTTATTTAATGGCTATTTAATGGTTATTTCATGGGATTTAACCAGGTCAAATGTTGATTTAATGGGAAAATATAGCACGATGAATGGTGAGGAACATAGCGCCATGAATTTTGATGATAAACATCCATGATGGTTTACTTGTTATTGTAAAAAATTGTGATTTTCCGTACTTTAATCCTGGAAAAAGATGGCAGTAAAAAATCATGGTCTAGAAACTAGCCAGTACCCCGATACTTCCCCAAAATTGGTGCTTTTAGTACTTTCGCAAATTGCGCAATTTTTATAATATCACCATGGCAACTCAAATATCCACAAAAAAATGGGAATACTGAGCTTCCATTTAAAAGCAACAAACATCCATAAATATCCACTAAAAATCCATAAGATCCAGAACAATTCACTAAAATCCAATCAGATTCACCAAAATCAAGTAAAATTGAGTTGTTGATGACCCTGAAGGTGAGGGGCTCTTCGAAGGTCGCTTGGTTTCTTTGGGGCGATGGTGAAACCGTGCAGAATCTCTCAAGATGGAGATCTGTATGGGGCTGAAGCGTCATTTTTGTTGATTCATAGGCATTTTTCATGGGAATAACCAATTTTTGGTGAATGTGGATATTCATAGGGAATTAGCATTTGCACAAATCACCTGACGAGATTCGATTGGTCCATTGCTATGTTTGACATCAATTTATTGGTGATTTTTCACGATGAAAAATCAGCGGATTCAACCACAAAAAAAACTGGGATTTACCATCACAGACAAATATTTACATATGGCTATGGGTCAAAAGCCACCTAGTGAACCTCAAAATAGCTTGTAAATAGATGTTCATCCCAATACAATTGATAGTTTTTCTAGGTTTTGACCCAGCTCCACATGTTTATTGAAGCAACCAAAAAGGCGGGTTCCGCCAGCAAACTTCAACCCATGGGAACACACCATTGCCAAAGAATGGGAAGATCAATGTCCAATTTGCCAATAGTATACATACAAGGTGGTTCTCCCCAGTTGTACGTTATTACACGTTGCTTTATAAAACCATCTAACATCATCTAACTACAATCATCTACCACAAATCCAACAGTTAATCATAGTTAATCTAATTATGTTCACCAACTTAGCTAAGGCTTGGGGGCATCACCGGACATCCGTTTCTTCATTTTGGGAGGTTGATGAGGACACCCATAGGAGGTTCCACCTGATTGTAAACAAACTGAACAACCGGCCGACCTTACCAGTTTTTTGTTATCATTACCAAGACATTGTTGTTTTCTCAGCAGAAACTGATGGTTTCTCATCCCAGACATGATTTTCTGTCGCAACTTGCCAAGTTTTTTTCTATCCTGAGGATTAGATTGGCTGACGAAAGCCATGACGCGACGTGAAAGAGCTGTTTCTTTGCGCTGGTTTTGAGCACCCGTTGGTGTGCAGATGTTGACAGATGGAAGGACTACCGAAATTTGCAACACCCGGGCCCCCAAGTGCTGCGATTGTTTTGTAGGAAATCCCTCCATTTTTGGAACAACAAGTCGGATATTGAAAGAGAATGGACAGGGCAGGCAAATCTGCCGTCCTTGGAAGCTGGAACTAGAACTCCCATTTGAACATCTTTAGCAATCTCAAGGGACCTCACTATGAATGATTGTCGATCATGTATGAGAAAACATCCAGAAACTGTGGGGCTTTTGCTCCCACTTGACGGGAGGCAAGATCATGACATCTCTTTCTCTTACACCGAGTATTCCTCGTTGATATCATTTAATTAATTGTCTTGTTGGGTTGACCATATGTCTTGGATGTTCTTGAAGAAACTGTCTGTGGTGCTTCTCACAACAACGAAAACATATACAGTAGAAGCCGCAAACATCAGACCTAAACCTGGCCTAGTTGATGTTTAAACTTTAGACCCATGCATTTTGTCATTCCCACATATGTCATCATATGTCCATCCCAGCTTCGGTCCCGGTGTTGTAAAAAGGCATGGCTTCGGACCACTGTACAGGACAGGTCCCCGCGGATCGCCAGGTCGTGTGTAGCTGGCCATCGGCCCTCGGTAACAAACAGCTGCCGTGTGCCGCTGCACCGTGTGCCAAGAGCTGGTGATGGCTGGTGCTGGGCAAAATCATGTATGTTTAGTGACTAAAGTGGCAAACAGATACACATGATAAACATGATTTACCAAACAAATGCCATGATATTTTGGTGCTATTACTGCTCTATCCTTTTGTTTGGGGTTGCTGTCTAGTCTTCGTTGTCTCCTCCAATTCTGAAAGTTGAGCTACGCACATCATGCCCATCCTTCTGGGGCCCAGGTGGCTCAACCTAGCGCCAGTTCCACCCACAGGTATTTTGACAGTTGTGCAGAAAAGGCGCCACATCATGGTGCCGTGTCAAGTTCCCTTTTAGGCTACACCACCATGGAACCCTCCGCAAAGATGGGGGAGGCTGCAAGATGAATTGAATATTTAGGACGAATGGACATGGAAATACATATGGATTTTCAGAAGGTGATTTTTCATGATTTTTCCTACATCTTTGGGAGAGTTCCATGACTGCAGCGGTGTAACACAGATGGGATTTAGACACCTGTCCTGAGCTGGTGTCTCACCCAGAGCAAACGCGGAAAAACACCAGATGACGACAATGGTTGGACCCCGGCCCACTAGCTGCACTAGCAGCTAGCAGGACTCAAATATGTTTTGCAATAGTTAAACTTATTCTTGATTGCCGGGTATCAGATGCTCCTCATCCATATAATATATCATCCGTATATCGTGAAGTTTCTTGTGCACGTGAGTCCACAAACAGACAAGCATCTCGGATAATATCCTCAACTTGTTCCTTTGCTAAACCACAATTTCCAGGTCCATCAGTGCCATGAAGTCCTCCAGCCTCAAGTTCCCCTCCCGTGCAACGCGTCGCGCGAACAAGTTCACTGTCGCCATGGGCCTGTCCTTCACGAAGATTTGGACGCGATTAGTTGGCAAACAGGACAGGGAAAGCTAATAAGCTGCGAATCACATGGCCTCAGGCTGTGACTTAACTGATTTAATAACTTTATTATAGCTAATAACCTTATAATTATATAATTATAATCATATATTTATAATACTGGTTGGTGGTTTCAAACATGCTTTATTTTCCATAATATATGGGATAATCCTTCCCATTGACTAATATTTTTCAAGATTGTTAAAACCACCAACCAGAATAAGTTCAAGGGCTCCTTTTAACCATAATTTGCACAGTCGTTTGGCATTTTGTTGACCCCTTCATGTTGAAAGGATCCCTGCTCTATTCGCTGATAATGATAGATACCCTTTTCCCACTGGTTTGTTGGTGAAAGCGAGCTGTAACTCCAAGTATCACTATATTCGTACTTGGTGTTCTTTTGTTAAAACTCATGGTAGGATTTGGCAAATAAAAACGGTCTCCTCGGTTTTTTTTCCTAAGAGGACGCCATTCAAAGACCATCGGAAGCTACGGCTGGCTCGTGAGATTGGTCGAGATGTGCTGCTTGTTGGTTTCATTGCTCCCAATGGTAGGTTCTTTGCTAATCCCAGTGATGGGATACTTGGAGCCAGGGATGTTGATTTTCGCCCTTGGATTGCGGCAGTGCCACTGAAGTTTAGCAATTACATTAACAAATTGCTACTAAGTTTGGTGATAACTGTGAGAACCCTTAAAACATCTTAAAAGTATCCATTCAACGACTATCTCTGAAGACTTTTCACCGATGGCTTGAAGGGTGACGTTTCGGCATATCGTAGCGATCATCCATGGCAGGATCGCAAGATCGTGATGGTGGGTTTGGATGCAGCGGGCAAGACCACGGTCTTGTACCAGTTGAAGTTGCAGGAGGTGCTGATGACCATCCCAACCATAGGCGCGGCATGGCGCGGCTGAGATCTCTGGGAAACCCCATCCATGAATACCAAGCGTGGGTTTAGTTGGATCATACCGCTGGAGAACACTTTTTTGTGATGGTCAATGGATTGGTTTAAGGGAACATTTACAGGAAAACACCCCATATTTATTGGGAAAATCAGTGGTTTCCTGTAAAATTTCCCTTAAACCAATCCAATCAGATGGTATTGCTGGTTTATGGAAATGATACCATGGAACTCAGTGGAACGCTTTTCGTCATCACGAGGCTTTAACGTGGAGACGGTGGAGTATCGGAACATCCGCTTCACTGTTTGGGACATTGGAGGCGTAGCGGCCCAGCTGGGAGCTGGTGGTTGAACAAAGGCAACCTATGTTTTGAAGGTCCAAATCAGCCAAAACGTTGGGGTGAAGTATGAAAATTTGGCAAACTTGGGATGAATATGACGTGAATAGGGGATACAGTAATAAGGGGAGATAAACCATGTCGATTTCTAGTTTCTGGGTACATTCTAGCGACCTCACAACTCAAATGACTCCACAGCAAACGAGTGTGTGTATAGGGAACAAACCAAACCGGGCTTATTGGGGAATTACCAGCGAAATGATCAACCTGTGTTTGGACTCTCAACCACAGTTGTTGAGACTCAGATCCCATTATCATAATTTCCCCAAAAGCCCAATAATCTATATATAATATACGCATAAATCATAAACATGTATAATGAACTATATTGTATATATATATATAATCTACACAACTATGTATATGTACACCATAACCCACATGGATTCTTATCATTTCTTGGGCTTTCCGTTGGCCTTGAACAGCCATGTTTTTTTCAGTTCCGTCAGCGACATCGACTCATTTGACTCATGTGACTCATCGACTAAACGAATCGAATGCCCCAAATGGATCCAAAATGGTACCATAGTGGATGATTACAGATGTCTATAGAACATAGAACACTATTTGGGAACATGATGAGTATTGTTCTAAACATTGTGTACCGTAGTAGATGATTACATTGCCAATATAGTGATGACGGTAATTATATGGCCATATCATATATCCTGATATGAAACCAAACATTGGCCAAATTTGTTTGGTGTGTAGAGCCGCATGGGCTTGAACGACCTTTTGTTTGTTGGTTCAATATCCCTGGAATCCGAAATTATATTGCTTGAACGGTTGAAACTCTATGTTTTTTTTAGAACACACAATTATTTGGCTGAAATTTCTACTTGAGAATCCTCCAATTTTGCTGCTTGAAGCCCTCAATCTATGGAAAAACATTGGATGCAGGTCAAGATAAGATCCGTTCCCTTTGGAAACACTACTTCCTGGGTGCACATGGAGTGCCTTGGTAGATGGTGAAGTCGGGTCCCTTCGGATGATGTTGGCAAAGAAGTGCTGGTTTATGCATATCTCGCTGTGTGTCTGTGTGTGTGAGTTTGTTTAATACAATATATGTATCTATCTTGATAATATGTATATATTATATATGTATATATTATATATGTATATGTATAGTAAATTATATATTATATACATAATATATACATAATATATACATAATATATACAGAATATATACAGAATATATATATACATAATATATACATAATATATACGTAATATATACATAATATATACATATTATATGCATAATATATACATAATATATACATAATATATACGTAACATATACACAATATATACCTAATATATACCTAATATTTACATAATATATACATGATATATACATAATATATACATAATACATACATAATATATATATACATAATTTTTACATGATTAATACATGATTAATACATAATATATACATAATATATACATAATATATACATGATTAATACATGATTAATACATGATTAATACATAATATATACATAATATATACATAATATTTGCTGGCTCACCCAAGGCCCTCATTTGTTGGAGTAACTTTGTAGGAACGCGCAGAGCTCAGGTGATCTTTGTGCTCGATAGCTCCCTGGCGCTGCAGTTGCGCTTGGAAGAGATGGGGATCCTCAATAGCTGGATGATAACTGGGGGTAGCCCTAAAGGAAAGCCCTACATATATATATATATGTTCCACCAGTTAGACATGGGGATTTAAGTACTATATCTTAAGGAATCTAAGTATGGATAGTTGTTAGTCTATCAAGTAAAACCAATTCAAGTACCAACAGAAATTGAGGAATTTCCCAGACATGGAGATTTTAGCCACCAAAAGTCGGGGTATTTTTGAACCAATGATGGGGATAGATTAAAGCCTTTTGTGAGATAGATCCAGAGAAGAATTTACTGGGATAGCAAGCATCCATTGCTATAATATACTGTACACTGTACCCACAAATCATGCCACCGCCACAGCGCCAAAATTACCCACTACATTCCGGCATATTCCACCACAAATCCCGGCGTTTTTGGGGCTCGGTATGAGACAGTCAAAAACTGGACTTAGGAACGAGGAAACAACACTGAAGCCCTACTTAGGGCCCGATTTTCTTCACTAGGAATCTGCATGAATTTGCAATACATCGGTGGATCTTCCATATTTCCAAGTTGACGCGGCAATTACCTGGTATCGAGTTGTTTTTGGCTACAGTCAATTCACCCATTGTCAAAGGATGAAAGCACAAATCAAATCAAATTAAATGAACTATGTGTCAAATGACAAAGTACATGGAATGTTTTAATTAATGCATTACAGTCCACACTTGATGGTTGACTCCAAAATACCAGCATGCTCTTGGATTTCAAAGTCTCTACATCCATGCATTGAAGGTCAAAACCAAACACATGGTCCATTGAACTTAATGTGTTCTCGTGTTTTGCATTCTTTGTGTAGGGGCCTCAGTTGAAATTCCGGTTCGTCTCAGGTCAATACTGTTTGGTAAGCAACGATGCCCGTCATGACAATTGAAAAATCTTCGGATTTCACATTCAACATCTGTATTTCTGGTTCCTCCTATTACCATGCTTGTTTATTAATCATTTATACTGTTGAATCCAACTTGTTTGATGCATAAAACCCAGCTGCTAAAACCCAGTGATGTGGTAAGTTCAGTAAACATTATGTACCACGCTGTACCTCACAAAGAATTGTATCATGGGTTCCATCACACAAAAATGATACCCGGCCCCTTCATCTTGCATCTGGCATCCCCATCTTCCATCCCATGATATAAACAAAACTGATGCCCATCCCCAAGAAAGAATGACCAGTGATTCAACCAGTGATGTTAGTCACATCAATCCCCATCACATTTTGATGATGGGCCTGGCTTAGCCCCTGGCTTAGCCCATCGAAGCCAAGGCTCTGACCGCAAGCGAGTTCAAGAAGCTCGGGAGGACCCACCGTCCTAAGGGATATGACCGTGAAACAAAGCGGAAATCATGGGTCGTTTCTCCCAAGATGTTGGTGTTTCTAACAATGTTCAACCATCCTTATCTAAATATTTTGAGGATTCAATATCCACCAAAAGTAGAAAAATGTATATATTTACCTTATGTATCCTTATGTACTATAGTTTCAATGTGTATGCATGTGTTTGTTGATATTGTGTGCACCAATCGCTAAAGCTTTAACATCAATATCCTCATGAAAGCCACGAAAAATTGCAGGAACTGTGGAACATGTTGCGAGACACCGAGCTGGAGCAGGCGAGGCAAAAGCATCGCACATGGCGACCGGACCAATTGGAGTGATGTTAGTAGTATTTGTTTTGTAAAATTGGTGATTGTTTACTATTGCTTTACTAACATAGCAGATATCCATGGATCAACATTCCCCCAAGGTTTCTGAGGTGCGTTTTTGTGAAGAGGGAGAAGGAATTACATCTCTGCAGTTTCACCATTTTTGAATGTGCTTCTTCTGGAAGCGAACATGGCAATAGACCTACAGTATGTGTTTACTATTCATGCGAATGTCCAAGGATATTGCACTGCCAGACTAGAGGCTATCTCACCAATTGAGTTGGATAATCAAGTATTATAACTTGCTGGAATAGTTATGTTTCAGTCAAAGATCCATAAAGATCCTCTAGCCATCTCTAGCCCAACAGTAGTGGTCCACTTTCCAAGGCCTGGGCTTTTTTTTTCCAGCGCCCAGGCGGCATGTTTGATCTTGGCCAACAAGCAGGATCTGCCAGAGGCCATGAGCTGCAAAGAGGCCAGGGGGATGAAGCTGTGAAGTTTGCTGCTTGGTGTCAACTATGTGTACTTGGTATCACGATTCAATGATAACACACTAATATCATAGTATATAAATTATAGTACTTATGATCCTATTGATAATAGCTTCATAGTATATATTATATATGTATATGTGCGTATAATCATCATAATATTGATGATCATATAATGTGTTTTTATAATAAGCTTAATGGTTGAGTCTCACTACGTGTCAAAATAACCGTGATGGTTCAGTATTTTATACTATTTGTTGTTCATTGTGGTATCATAAAGTCATGAAGCATATTTCATGATTAATATTGTTTAACTGTTTAGCTGTTTCTATTCTTGTTGTTATGTTCAGCCGTACTTGGGATGCTGATCCCAAATGAAGATTAGTTGTTGGGGGAATGGGTAAAATCCTTCATCAGTATTTTAAAAAATGGCTGGCACGATGGGATGCATTGGTGATGTTGGATATACCAACCAAGAATCGGTGTTGCGTTCGCGTTGGCCCAGTGTTCAATTTACTTTTTGACGGCCCATGGCTCATGTGTAGTCGCTGTAATGTCAGATGACGCTTCCCTTATACAACATATAACCATAGGAAACACACAACTCAAATACACCACTTGGATACATGCGAAAACACGTAAATACTATTACATACACAACCATTAGAATCGATATTTCATCCAAGGGCAATCATTAGATAGATGGTTTCTGGCAATCAAAATGTCCAGGCACTGAGAAGACTTACCATTTCATGTTCATTTTCCCTACGATGAGCTGATACCCAAATGACCAGCCAGTCAGCCATGTTGACACTGGAGGGTAACCCACGGCTATGCAGATGCTTTTCCAGCTCAAATCTCCAATCCTACTGTAGTTACTATATGTTACTATGATATATTCTACTATTATCCTGCAAATATCCTACCATGTTGGATTGCCCAGTTGGTGTATCCAACCCAATACCTCCATGATGATGGTCAAATCTCTGTTTGAAGAATTTGCGGTATATCGTCATCCATATCCAATATGTTCATAGTAATTTCCATGATATTCCATTAAATAACGACTAACTAGTACCAATATCAGATTTGATCTGAATTCCCATGATAATCCCATGACATTCCTATGACATCCAGTACCATAGATATTATATAACGCTATTCCAAGATTCATGGTATAGCATGGATATTCCTATGATATGCCTATCAAATACCAACTCTTACCCAGCCATAGGCTCTCCAAAGACCCCAAAAACATAGCAACAGTACGAAAATTATGGCGTAGAGCACCATTTTTATTGATAGGTGTATATTGATGTATATTGATAGATGATTTTCCAACATACTCCCCCATGTTATTGCTAATATTCCCATGACATTCCAGGAGCATACAGCGGGTGCCAGAATTATAGAACGGAGCCAGGAGTACAAAAGTACGGTAAAATACCGTACCTTTGTACTCCTCCGGGTTCCGATTCCGCGCGGAGTCGGGAAATTTAATTATAGAACGG
>Ga0126342_10009354_pt1 | contig 17564 bp, 13 predicted proteins | sample Cyp1metagenome_FD_92528 | JGI IMG/M metagenome (GOLD analysis project Ga0126342, IMG submission 92528) | Coral microbial communities from Lord Howe Island, Old Settlement Bay, Australia - Cyphastrea 1 metagenome | ecosystem: Host-associated > Invertebrates > Cnidaria > Coral ... | reverse complement strand
ACTACTACCACTACTACCACTACTACCACTACTACCACTACTACCACTACTACCACTACTACCACTACTACCACTACTACCACTACTACCACTACTACCACTACTACCACTACTACCACTACCTCTTCTACAACAACAACTACTACTACTACTACTACTACTCCTGCTGCTACTACTACTACTACTACTCCTGCTGCTCCTACTCCTACTCCTACTCCTACTCCTACTCCTACTCCTACTCCTACTCCTACTCCTACTCCTACTACTACTACTACTACTAGTACTACTACTAGTACTACTACTACTACGACTACTACTACGACTACTACGACTACTACGACGACTACTACTACGACTACTACTACGACGACGACGACGACTACTACTACTACTACTACTACTACACCGGTAGTGCCGGTGGCTAGTGACACTGCCTACAGCATTACCGTCGTCTCCAGGTACTCGTCACAGGACGCACACGGTACTGATCGACCAGTACTCATTTGGTATGCGTTCCGTTGGCTGTTCAAGCACGCACTTGCTACTCAAGCTGCTTCTGGTCTACGGTTCTGTCTTCGTCTCTTCTTCTCTCAGGCTTCCACCTAGCGTGCAAGTCAACCTCCCTTGGGCAATCTCTCTCCCCTGTCTCCTTCCATGCAGCGGTCTGCTGTCAAGCCAGAGGCTTATACATAGTACCTGGCGCTACTTTGCTGGGGGCGGTACTAATGTGGTATACGGTCAATAGGTTGTTACAGCAAACCTTGCTACACAAGCCGCTTCCGTTTTACGGCTTTGTCTTCGTCGTCCTTTCTTATTCTTCTTATTCTTCTCATTCTTCTTATTCTTCTTCTTCTCCTTCTTTTCTCTTCTGCTCTCTCGCGGGCTTCCACCTAGAGTGCACATCAAACTCCCTTGGGGCCACCTCTCTATGGCCGGCGGGCTTGCCGAAGGCAATTAAATATTCAGCAATACATAATAATCCTTTATATAGATGTAAGCAGAAAAGCAATTCAAATTGCTGTTTTTCTATCTTTTTGGTAGGAACGACTTGGATTAACTTACGGTTTAATTTGTAGGATTTAGCAGCCAAAAAAAGTACGGTTTGGCTCGGCAAGAAAAAAAGCATATCTTCTATACAGGTTTTCTACAGAACTAAGGGTGGTGGGGTGTCCTCGCCTGGGACACAAGCTCAGGGCAGCAACATACAGAGCCTAGTGCTGTACCCCTGATAGGGGCTGGATCATCTGGATCCACATCTTTCCGCTGTCAAATCGTATCCTCGCTTCTTTGCTCAAAACCCACATGTGTACAAGCAATATATAGCAATATCGATTTGAGTTGATTCCCAACTTTAATCAATTCCACTGATTTCGACGTATTTTTTCCGTGTCAATCTACTGTTTGAAGGCTTCTTCAATGGATCATGACCTAAGACATGTCACTTTCTGGGAAGGGATTCACATAGACATGGATAGAATTGGATAGATATAAAATGAACATAAATGAACAACTATGAATGTGATGTAAATGTCATGCAATTTACTTTGATTTCCCATCCCTCTCGTCAAGCATCCAAGGTGAAGCACTCCTCTAGTGGAGCCTTGGTGAGCTGGGAGAATGGGATTGAAAAATGAGGTGAACCTACCAAAATTCAACCATTTTACTAGTTGCTTCCAAGAAAAAGAAGCTAAAGAACGTCTTTCTCATGTTGATATGATCATCAGAATCATTAGATAATAGATGATAATAGCGATCAGCTTCAATTTCGGTGATACAAGCACAACAAAACGGGCGCAGCAACTTCTTTGTGGCGGTAAAAATATGGATTTACTGGAATGGACAGCGGTGGCCAGTCAACCCACATGGAACTCCCTACCGCTGGCCAGTCATAGCGATGTCAATCATCCAAACATCATTTCCGAGTTGCATCCACGTGTTTGCAACTTGGTATCCCGAAATCTCTTGCGTATGCTCGGATTTCGGATTTCAATGTTGATATAAGTGATATTCATCATGATCATCATACCTGGGTTACGTCTCGTTTGGTTCAAACAAAACAGTGATCTATCTCGACATGCCTCGTTTTGAATCTTCTTGAACCGGTTGGTGGTTCACAACCCATGCAAATGATATGATAAATAATCATCCCAATTTCAGGGATCAAGAATCAAGAAATCCCTGGGAAAAAATGCACTGGTAGTTCAGGGGTTTCAACCCTAAATCTTCTCTTCCGCCAGCTCTGAGAACCAAGAATTTCATCGTCTTGTCTAAAAATAGAGAAATGTTATCCTCATTTTCCCTACAAGTATTGAAGCTGCCATAAATTCAGGGTATACAAATCCCTGATTTCGGGAGAACCCCAAGTTGTTCTCTCAGTTCCTCTCTGGCAATTGAAACATAGCTATGGAAAATGGATGAGAATGGCCCATGTATAGATGAATTACCAAAGATGCTGAGGTGTCCCATGGTTTTCCCCACATTTTTAACGCCATCAGGGCACGGCGAAGGTGGAGGAGAGCTGTCCCACGAGCCCGGCGTGCGGCGCACCGCGCCTTGACCAGCGATTTGCACGAGATTGAGGTTTCAGGTTTTAGAGATTAATTAAGCTTAGGTTTTTTGGGATTTATTGTGGTTTATTGTGGTTTATTGTTTCAAGATGTTTCGATGCTTCAGGGTTGATTGTTTTGGAAAGTTCTTAAAAAAAACTAGCCCGACGAGCAGGGATTTGAGCATGTCGGATATGCGGGATCGGTGGTGGGCAAACATAGGGCAGCGAACATGTTTTGAAACCAGCAAGCAGTGCAAAACCAACCATTTTATGCGGATATATGGGGATATAATCGGCTGGTGGGATACTAGTCAGTGTAATATGGGCATTTCTTCAAGCCAAAATTCGTGAAATAGGAACTTCAATGGGTTGGTTGGGGAAATATGGGAAAATCCATCCAATCCAAAAACCCTCCAAGTGGGGGACGGTTTCAACAACCTTCTGGTAGGACTGAAAACCCAGTGCCCTTCTGTTCCTTGTCTTGGATGATAACTATTTATAAGATGTTATAATATGTTATGAATATTTAGTGTCCCCGTACTTCATCACCCCCCATTGTTTTTGACATTTGACATCATTTGACAAAAAAAATCTGGATTCGACATGCATGTTACTAAATTACAAAATTATTGCATTCTGAATTTATTGGTAAATCAAGTCCACCACTAGTTAGGTGTGTTTCCCTAAAATCCCCATGTTGTGGACATTTACCAAACCCTGGTTTCCCTAAATAAACTTGATATAATATGCCATATTAAATCATATTTTTAAACATATGATCTAATATTAGGTGATCTATTATATTAGATAATATGATGTATTGGTGTTATAATTATTCAATGGATTGGTTTAAGGGAAATTTACGGGAAAGCCCCATATTTAATGGGAAAATCTATGGTTTCCTGTAGATTTTCCCTTAAACCAATCCATTGAATTATCTAATAAGGAAACCATCCAAACATCTCATCATTTTCCCGCAAGAACTGGCGGGCTTATCGAGACGCCACCTCTTGGCTTTGGCGGGCGTGGAAGATCGGCTCGAGCCACCCACCTGAAAGATGGGCATGGGATTTTTCACCAAGGGAGATGTTTGGTGAAACAGGATCAGAAACCCCCGTTTTTATGTCTATAATATATATATATATATATCATAATATATATATATATATATATCATAATATATATATATATATTGTGAAATTGCCATGAGCATGCACATGAGCCTTGCTTTGACCTCTTTCATGCTTGACCGCCTTAAGTGGTCGCTCAAAGAACCAGCGTGGTGGGTGGGACGCGGTACTTTCGTTTGCTGGTGACAAAAGCCATTTAGCGGCTGATTTGGCGGGGCCATTTCATCATTCAGATCAGGGATCTGTATTCTTTGGATTGATCAGTGACAGGGTTCACTATTCATTTGATATCATCACTGGTTGGATCCAGTTTACTTCTATCTTTGACTGAACAGGGTTCAGGGCCAGCTACCAGTGGGTTTGGACTCCGGTCCATTCACAATATATATATATATATATACATAATATTATATATATATATAATATAATATAATATAATATAATATAATATATATATACACATAATATAATATATATACCTTATATATATAATGTAATTATATATATATAATATGTATAACATTATGTAACCAAGACTTGGAAATCTATTGGAACATCCCCAACATCAGTAGCTTTCAGTAGCGGATTCCCAGAGAATCGCATGATGTTTTTCGGTTGTTCTGCGCTATCCCCGTAGCGCTGTTCATGGTGGAAACTACTGGTGGTATAACACCATTCTTCTCGATTCTAATGAAGACTTCTGTATAACCATTAGTGGTGGTATTACACCATATTACTGGTGGTATTACACCATTCATTATCCTGTATAGTTATATTAATTACAAATTATTGTGTGTGAGAATACTGCGTTTTGCCGATTAGATCCAGTGCCCTTGAAGAATGATTCCACAATTAACCAGCCTCAAGACTTCCCATGTATGGGACTTTGTCGAAATGCCAACCTTGATCTGATAACATCAAAGTGATGCTTTCCACTATGCCGATCATCATTTAGGCCATGGATCAGACTCATTTTTCAGTATCCTGACTCATTCATAGTCTCTTTTATCTTCAAATAAAAATCATCAACAAAAGATCATCAAGAGTCATTTTTGAATTCTCTTTTTGTTGCGTTTTTTGGCCCAGCCCGGCGGCCCTTGACGTGGCCTGCAACGCAGGAGCTGAACCACTGATGCACAGCTGCCTGGCACGAATCTTAGCTCAGAAGGCTTCGTGGGATACCATGCGATCTCGTAGGATATAATATGTGTGTATATATTATAGTTCATGGGGATATAGACAATAATACCAATGATGATAATATTGGGTAATAATTGGGATGATACAGCAATGGTTAATGTGATGATTTATGGTTAATAATGGTTAATTAATCATGGTGATTAATTTGGGGGTTCCTAAGTTATGGTGGTACCCAAGTCACCACGCTGGTTTCAATACTAAGTCACTAAGTCATGGATGACGACTGGATGTGATGAGAACTGGGGATACCCCCATGACTTCGGAAACCCCCCTAGGGGATAGATCGATCCATTTGTGTATTCTGGGGTAGTTACCTGGTAGGTGTTGAATAGGGGTTCCAGGAAGGTTTGGCGCCACTGGGAGATGTCAAAGATGGGACGGCAGGATTGGTGGCTCCAAAACACCTTCAAATCTGATTCTACTGCAAACATCTGCAAACCCCAAACAAGCAAATCTGGTGATTTCCCCCATTTCCAACCAGTTTGGATGTAGAGAATCTGAGTACCACGATGAAACAATCGTTTTTCGGTAATAGGGTCGAAGAACTCACAGAATAACCCGGCCAAAGCCTGCGTTTCCCAGGGCTCAAAATTCATCGTTGCCGCTGAACAATCTTACAATCTTTAGATATATGATATACAGTACGTCGTACGTTGAAGACCCTGTGGAAATTTCTTACATAGCTATTGAACATGGCCACTTTTTTGGTTGATTTACCTAAATTTACCTATGAGAAATGGTGATTTTCCATGGTTACTTTACCAAAGGGTACCGTTGAATTTCCAATTTCGCTCAGCTAGACCCCAAGATCGCCCAGGGCTTGGCGTCATTCACTGGGATTCCTCCCAAAAAAACTGACCTTTCTTGAAATTTAAAATATATCGAATTCAGTCTAATTCTACACTTATAACATCATAATCATCATATTGTGGCTGAAACATATTGATTCACTAACCTGGTGATGGGTGTAATAGTGAGTGAAAAAAAAGGTCATTTGGGGATGCTTCACCCAAAAAAAAAAACATCATTCCAGTGCCTCTCGTGACCTATGTCATGGTGAGGTCATTATAATTCATCCAAACCATATACGTATATATATATATACGTATATATATATATGTATATATATATATTTATGTACAGAATTCAATGTCTCCACAAATGGCTGCTGCTAAACAAACGAACCCAGTCCCCAGAACCCCACAGCCCCTCCCCCCCGCAATGGTATGGTGACCCCCCAAAACCTCACACTTAAAAGTTATTTGCAATCTCATATAATATTATTGATATGTGTATATATATACATATGTATTCTTATATTATATTATATCATATTTGTATTGTATTGTATTATATCATATATTATAGTTTATATTAAATTATATTACATCATATTATATTATATCATATATCATATTATATTATATTAGATTAGATTATATTATATTATTATAGTTATAACTATAATTATATCATATATATAATATTATATATATAATGTTATATTATGTTATATATAAATATAATGTATACGTATATATATATATGTCCATATATTCCACATTCTATCCCCATGATCTCCGACTCTCCGCCTGCAATTCAGCCCGAGATCATCGCCGCGCCGTGCTCGACGGTGCATCCAAGGAAAAAACGGCACGGAGAAAACGCCTCGAACCTGGGAAATCTGTGGAAATCTGTGGAAATCTATGGAAATCCCATGGGAAATCTGTGAAATATGGGAAAATCACCAGAGATTCCCTGGTTTTTGCAGTTTTACCAAGGTTTTACATGATTTTAGCCACCAAAATATGGGGCGGGTCCTGCAATTCTTACAACCAAGAAGCTGATTCTTGTTTGGGCTTGTGGATTGGTTCTGAATGAGTTGATTCAGTCAGGACATTCCCAAGATTAGGTATGATCCAAATGACAGGTGTTCAAGTAGCTCTATTCATTTTGGTCGACCGGTGCGAGCTGGTTTTTAGGGTGACATTAAGAGACTAGGGGCCTTTAGGGCCTTTAGCACCAAAATATATGGAGGTTCATCATGGTTCACCGTTCCAGTCTTCGTCCCAATGGTTGAGACTCTGATAAACCCCTTTTTGAAAAGTATGCATCATTTTATGCTGCTGAAACACAGCCAGCCTTTGTGCCGCCCTGGAAAAATTGGACCCAGATTTTTTTTGCTGGTCATCGTTGGATCGGTCATCGTATGCTTAAATCCCCATCAGTCTTGAAGCCTTCAGTCTTCAATGCAAACCATAATGATTTACCAGGTCACTATCCCCCAAACTACCAATATCTACCAATTTTAATTGTTGGGCGTTGTCTTCTATTGGCGGGTCTATTGCAAACTTGGAGAGATGGCAATCAATGGTAAACCAATGAGTATACCCCATGTTTATCCAATGTTTGACAACCGGCCTGATAAAATTACATGTATTAACATCGGTATGGGTCAAAATCGGGTCCTACAATAGAAATGACTATGACCAAAATGTGTGGTTTCCAGGGTAAAAAGTGTGATCCATATCATCATATCCATATTCCGAAAATTTTGATCCATATTTTACTCACCCTCTAGTAACTCTAGTAATCAAACTTGGCAATGGAAAATCCACTATAGATGATATATTCTAATCATCTATAAATGAGGGATTTTCCAGGGTACACCCCCTAAACGTTGCCCAGGCGCAATGCTCTTCCTCGGAACTTCTTTGGGCCTCGCCACTTTGCGGCGGCCACAGCTACAGAGCCTCAGGGCTCGAGCTACGAAAAAATTGGGTATAGCCTTCTCGACAGGTGAACTTTGTAGTGAGGAAAATGATAAACAACAACAAAACCAACCAACCAACCAACCAACAAACAAACAAACAAACAAACAAACAAGAAGAAGAAGAATAAGAAGAAGAAGAAGAACAAGGACAGCAGCAGCAGCAACAACAACCACAACCACAACTGACAATGACACTGACAATGACAATGACTTTACAACGACTCGACAATGACAACGGATGTATTGATGGTGTCCATAGACCTCCCTTCGAACAGTTCACCTCCAGTAGGACATGATATTCCCATGTCTGAAAGTGGCAATTCAACAACCAAGTTTTCGATGTCATACGTTCCAATTGTCCAACTTGGGTATAGACGTGTATAGTGTATGGTCATGTATGATCCATCAACATACAGAGGGGGATCTGTCCAAACAACGGTAGTACCGATTAACCAGCAACAAGATAGACAGGTAACCCACATACGTAGCGGTGTGAATTTTGCAAGAACAACGGAAATACCAACTACAAGTGTGGATGTGACAAGAGTGGAAACAGAATCAACTAAATCTGAATGTTGCAAAACATTGTTATTATATAACATTGATAATGTGGGATATCGTATCTGCATCAACAATGGCGGCGATGTTGCCCATTAGAATGGGGATATCAACAACGAAAAGCTAGGGGGTATGATACATCAATTGGTTTCTCCCGAACAAAAATAATTACCCTCTGGTAATTTAACATAGCTATTGAAAATGGCTATTAATAGTGGATTTTCCCATTAAAAATGGTGATTTTCAATAGCTATGTTAGTCATAACCAGAGGGTACACGTAGTCTCTTTCCCAATTACACGTGGTTTTTGACATCTTCCAGTTACTTGGACGGTCCCATTTCTGGCTGCAAGAACTTTCGCCAAGTCCCCACAGCTTCATATTCGAAACCCGCTGTCTGTGGCTTGGTCAGTTGAACGGGATTCCGAGTTCAATGATCATCATCCCTAATATTTTGGGCAGTATAATATAGTATAATATATAGTATAACATAGTATGAGATATTATAACATGGTGTAACATGGTGTAACAATGGTGTAACATAGTATCACCCACTACTATACAGCAACCAATCAACAAGGGTTTGGAACCCTCAACGCTTCCTGAGGGCCGGGCGTGAACCAAAACCATGTCCTTTGAATCTTCAGAGCCAGGAGGAGGCAGCGCAGGCGAAGGCGACAGCCCAGATTAAATGGATTGGTTTATAGCCAAAAAGATCCAAAAAAGATCTACCCTCTGGTTAAGACTAACATAGCTATTGAAAATGGCCATTTATAGTGGATTTACCCATTAAAAATGGTGATTTTCCATAGTTATGTTAGTTTACCAGAGGGTATAGGGAAAAAAAGTTGAAACAATTGATAGACAAGTTGGAAACCTGGAAAATATACGAAAAAATTTGAAGGAAATTTATCATCACCGAAACAAACAAAAACTCGTGGCAAACATTTACCGTATCTATGAGGGGTTGAAGCAAACCTTTTTTGGCGCACAATCTTCATACATATCATGACAAAACTTAACATTGCTTGTTTGATTTTTTTCAGGTGCCAATTTTTCGAATCTATGGCTCTTTAGATGTATTTCTAAAAGCATCTCTATGTTCAATGTTCAATGAGCATCTTCAGATGAGCTATATAACTATTTATCTATAATATATACAACATATAATAATATATGTGTATGTGACTGTGTATATATATATATATATATATATGTGTGTGTGTGCGCGTAGATTCTGATTATTTGGGATGGTGATCTTCATAACTTCAACAATCAGCCCATAAATCTTTCCTGGTGACCATCTTCCCGATCCTTTTCAGACGGCGTCGGCGTCGGCGTGCTGTTCCTTCAGACAGATGTTCCAGGCCATCAATCAGTGCATGGTCTTGGACTTGATCAATGGGAATTTCAGGATCCTAAAATGGAGGTACTGTACCATGTAAGGCCATATTTTGTGGGGATATTCTCTGAGGTTCCTGAAATTCCCATTGACTTGACTAGTCTAGAGGTACCCACGCTATCGAAGTATTTTGTGGACGTCCCCAACTTTAACTTGGCTTGCCACTCAAGGATACCCAAGGGACGTGAACCAATCAGAAACTACATGATCATACTTCTAGATGGGTGAGCCACCCATCCTACAAATACCGGCAGTACCCAAACATTTCAAACAGGCAGTAGTCCACTCACCTGTTGTTCTCTTGGCGTTTGACACCGACAATCGTCGGATCGTATACAGCTTTTGGTCTCCATTTGAGGACTGCAAGAAACTCTCTGTCATTCATTGTCGTTCCGTTGCACTGGTTGGTTAAGAACGGTATTTCCAAATAATGGAGTATGATAATCCTATATATATATATTGGATTATATTGGATAGTACAACCCAATACTATTAACTAATTATTCAACCAGCAGGGGTTTTGCACACTGCTCAGGCAAGTGGCTGAACTGAATTTGGAACAGATTAGACTGGCTCACTTCTGTCCATTCGCTGCTGAACCGCCCCCGAAAAGTCCGCAATGCATGCTCTGCCACTGTGAAGGTCCAAACAAGCGCCACAGCTGGCATGTGCTGTTTTTACTCTATGGATGTGTGATGTGTGTATATTATATATATATATCTACATACGCAAAACACATTACAAATATGTATATATATATATGTAAATTTAAACAACACATGTAATACATAATATGTATGTAATACGCAACAGGCATCTTTTAGAGTAATATACCACGTGACATATACATATTATTACATTGTATATACAATAACATAATGCATTGTATATAATAGGAAATGTGTGTGTATATGTAATATGTATATATATATATATATACAAGTAATATGTATTAATATATCTATATACATTATATATACAGTATCAAACATAATCATAGCCATCTACTTATAATATGTAATATGTATATCTAGGATATAACATAGATACACTACATAGAATCTAATGAATCGTATAGATATCCGTCGTATCCGTACCCAGATTCCATCAGGTCGTATGATTCCTGGGATTGTAATGTTTTTGTCACATGAAGCACTTTGACAAGTTTTAGGCAGGAGCCGTGCTTTGCCCATTCTCTGGAAGCCCAAAATGCATCCAGATGTGAACCCTATATTAAACACCCCGAGAAACCATGCTTTGGTAGGGAATTTGCACGTATTTGTGACCGTTTAGGGGGCTACTAGGATGGGAGTAATGATATGTAATGATTAACAGAAGAATGGTCTTCCAAAGTTCCAGTTTCCCAGCTTTTGGCTAGCCAATTGTGGATCTATCATGATATATCTGTGAACATCTGTGAACTTGACTGTGTATTCAATGGATTTCTGATGATCGATGGATTGGATACGTACATTCTCCAGCTCTTAGAATGGACTTCGAACTTCTGTGAACCTCATCAGATGTCCCCACCGAACAATCTCTTCGAGAATGTGTGTTTGAAGCCACAGTATCACAGTGATCCTTGAGGAGACACCACGGAAAACCGTGTCATTAGCTCTGGCATGGGTCAAGTTGTGGCAACCCAAATCATCCCAAATCTGCGATGAAGTTTTGACCCGTTGTCATATTGTCATATATTGTCGTTATAGGGATCCAAATTGGGTAGCCCCAAAAAAAGTTGGAAATGTCATGCTGACATGCTGAAACTCACTCAAATCTGATCAGATTCCTTTTTCTTTTCGCAAGAAACAGATCTTGACCCAGTTTTGGGTGAAACAAACACGGCGAACTCATCCTGCAGGTGCTGCAGAGGCCTGGAAATGCCCAGATTCGCTGCGAATGATTCAGAAACCTCAAAATAGGCTTCATAACTGTCATAACTGGAGGTGATTCCCCTATCATTTCAGAATGCTGAATCAATTTTAGGACATTTTGGGACGCGATTTTGGAGACCAGATTAGAGATGTCGAATGGAAACCCTTCGAAAATCATCCGAATGATTCGGCCATGAATTCGAAAAAAAATTGGAATTCTGACCCATCTCCATTCGGACTTCCCCTTGACATCCCTTGACCATATTTGCTCCAGGCTTGAACAATCTTATCAATGTCCTGGTGTCTGTTGATGTACGGATGTAACTATGGGATTTTACCAACAAGAATGGTGATGTCCTGATGTCATCGGGAATTATCCGCTGGTGAAAATCACCATGCTCAAAAACGGTATGTGGCATACCTTGATTCATTGCAATTTTAACAAAAACAATTGCTGATCGACCATTGGATTTGTTTGGGGGTGCCCAATTTTCGGACTGCTACCCACTTGATGCAAAAATATGTGCAAGAATGGATCCAAAACGATGTTTCTGATCCACAGTCTCCGCCAAATTTATCGGATCTCCCCATATTTGTGCAGAATTTTTACTTCTGTGTCACTCATCCCCAAAGCCATGTGCAATTTTCCAGCCGTAGAAAAGCCATGGCAAACCAGACATTCAGAACTCGTTCCAAACCCAAATAGATCTGATAGTCACCTGGCTTTCAGGCGATCCAAACACGAACTATCCATCCACGAACGATGGTTTCCCGACTCTATTGAAAACCTCAGGCTGGGGCAAAGAAGGGAGCTGCTCTACCCTGAAGTTCCAAGTCGCATTCCTGGCCCAAAAAATGCAAAAACATGCTGGAAGAATCATCTATACCTTCTGATAAATTCACATAGGCCCTGAAAATCAGCCGTGTTGAGTGGAAACTCATCTTCCAAGTCCTATCTGCCAGGATCTATTTTTTCATCTACTGGAGCGTAGTAGCTGTCAGTTGGAGCAATTCTGGTGAATGGGGCGCTTTGAAAAAAATGGTGGCTTTAGTGGAATCAACAACTTTCAGGTCATGGTTTCATTTGTACATAATTATATATAATATATATATACACACACTATATATAAGTATGCAGATGTATGCACCGAAATTGCCAGTATACCTTTCAACAATGGAAGCACGGCGCATTGGGCGTGAAACCCACCACATTGCGAGCAACGGCAACGTGTCCATCCCTCAGATCTTCCGCTCATTGTGCGTGATTCAGAAGGCTGTTTCCGGACGTCCATCGCGAAGGAGTACCCTCTGGTAATTTAACGTAGCTATGGAAAATCACCATTTTTCATGGGAAAACTCACTATAAATGGCCATTTTCAATAGCTATGTTAGTTTACCAGAGGGTATCCAGAGTCGTTTTGGCAGCGCAGATCCGACTCCTCCAGTCTGGGTGCCGAATCGCGGCCACAGCCGATCCATGAAGCCTGATTGCCCGTCGTTCTGAGCGACGGCTGGTATGCACGAACGCCACGAGCAAGACTCAAAAGGTCGAGAAAAAAAAAATATAGTAGTGATATGTAGTGATATGGTTGTTTTCCAATGTTCCAACCCAGTGATGAAGTGGGTGCTGACTCTTTTTTAATCTAAGCTGGAAAATCCACCACTCCTACCCAGTTGTACTTCTGCGATGCACAATAATTTCTTGTTTAGCTTATGCAAAATCCTTACGTCACCTTACGCCACTACGGGCTCTGCTTACGCCTTACGCCACTTTGGGTCCAAAGTAAAGGATCTCGCTTCCTAGCCATAGGGCGTTTTGAACGTGCTTGTATTGGGTTGCGCCACTCCCGAAATTCTGAGATCAATGGGGAAACCAACATGTTTGCGAGCCAAAACATCCAAGGAGGCTTCAGTCACTTGTAGGAAGCAGACTTGCTGTGGGACCCACCCGTGAAAGTGCCTGGGATCATCGAGCAGCAACAGGAACATTAAGCCGCCACTGGATGAAACTCCATTGGCAAAAAAAGGGACGATCTTTGCCAGGCAACCCATGAGTCATGTCCAAAACCTCAGAGCCTGCTGGGTAAGAATGCTAAGGTCCATTATAATACATAGATAATCATAGCTAATCATAGATAGATGGATAACTGGTTGGTGGTTGACCTACCCCTCTGAAAAATGATGGAGTGAAAATCAATTGGGATCATTATTCCATTCCCAACTGTTTCTGGAAAGTCATAATCCAGCCATGTTCCAGTCACCACCAACCAGATAATCATGATATACGTCATGATATATGTAAATATCTGATTTCACTAACCTGAATTAAGGCCACTATTGGAAGATGATTTCCCTTATAAACCACGATTCCAGGGTTCGGTCGCAGTGAGGTCGTTATAATTTACACAGAAATATAGAATAAAGATAGATAAATACCGTTGAGCCCCTCCGAATGTGTGTTGAGCCCCTCCAACGCCCCGGAATCCATCTCCATTCCTAGATCCCCATTTTTCGGGGCAGAAAATCGACATGTCCACTCCTCACTGACGTGACAACGAAAAGTAGATGTACCATCTGGTTATTTAACATAGCCATGGAAAATCACCATTTTTCATAGGTAAACCATCTATAAATGGGCCATTTTCCATGGCTATGTTAAATAACCAGAGGGTAATGTAGATGTATTTCTGCCACTGCTAGCCTGGCAACCCCTAGCTTTTTTCAGGACTTTTCTATATGTTTTCCAATGTTTTCCCATTCAAAATAACAGCGTCAAATTTACCAATGACAGGGTAGCGGCAGTGGAGGATCATCCCACTTCAAGTAGCAGTAATTCTGTGTGTGAAAGCCCTGCCACAATGGGACCCCGAAAGATCACCAAATATCATGTTTTCTGGTGTTCATCTTACCCTCAATTAACAGGAGATTTAAAATATTTAAATAGATGTCATAAGAAAAAATTGGACAAAAACACTTTTATAGATACTGTTCCTGGGGAAACTACCATGAGTTACCATGTATTTCCACCGATTTCCCATGGTTTTTTAAACGCCAAAGCCGGGGCGCCTCCGCCCGGCGCCGTCGTTCTCGGTCCACCAGCTGCTTTCCGTCTGTCAGCCTTGGGCAAAGCCATGGGCCATGGGTCATCAATGGGGATCATAATCTATTGGAAATTATTGGGGAATATGGCGCCATATAATGTTTTCATATCTATTATAATATGGATATATATGGGATATATAATCTATTGGATATCCATATTATATAATTATCCATATAAAAAATGAATTCCCTAGATATTCTCCATATTCTGGTTACTTTATGTTGCTGGCGTGGGCACAAATCCAATGGTTTGGGCTGATCCCATCAATTCAACGTAACTTTTCCAGCAATCCAACGCGGCTGGAAATCCTACGAACGAGTCATGGAGGTTACGAGCTGGGAAAATCATCAAACTCAATGGTGAATTGGCCCAATTGGATAAATTGGATCCCATTGGATCGGCCATTGCCACCTTTGATTACCTTAGGAATCCCCTTGGGTTCCGAATAGGGTTTTCCAATGTTTTCCCATTTTTCAAGGGCCCAAAAAAAAAACACAAGGTCCAAACGGATCATCTCCAGCAGAAGCCTCACCCAGCTCGAATCTGGCGCGAGTTGTGGATCTGGTGAAATGTGGTACCCCAAAAAATAACTATGGAAAATAACCAGTTTTTTATCATTTCGCAAAAATGAAACATTACATAACATACCTGTTTTCCCTCTGGTCAACAAAGAAAAAACTATATGGAAAGCATTTTGAAGAACGGTAAATCAACTATTGGAAAGGGCCACTTTCAATAGCTATGTAACAGTCATTACCAGAGGATAAAATGTGGTTTTCCTGTTACATCATTTCTGGGGGATACCCAATGGGTTTGCTGCATAGATATCCAACCATTTTATAGGGCAATTTAAAGGGTAATAACTTGGTAACATCGAATAACTGTGGGGATTGGAGCCAGGTTGCTCACCCAGGGCACACTAGCGGCTAGCTGGTATAGCCACACAATCCCGCTAAAATCCCGCTAATTCAGATATGTCCAGAAACGTTGGACAGTCTGAGAGTCAGAAAAGCTAGAGATTTATCCCAACAAATCGTGTTCACAACTGCGCAGAGCTTTACACCATGATGTCTCTCCAAAACTGCTGGAAAGCTTCGCAAGTTGAGTTAACATGTTTCTTTCAAAAGATTCTGAAAACACGTCACCATCTACTGCACAAAATGTGGGAAACATTGGGAAACCATTTGGGCGTTTCTCAAACTTGGGGTACAAAAAAATCCTGACTTCTTCTAGAGTCGTACAACATTTCCCCATGTTTATTGCCACTTTTGGATGACTTTCAGCTACCCAGAAAGTGGTCTTTTTCACCCCCATGACTCTCAGCGCACTCCATGACACCCAGGGTGAAGAACTGTAGGAAGCGCGAGTATACCTGACAAGCGCAGCCAACATGGTGCCTGATGGGTCCGTAGATCTGTCCTCACTAGCTTCATCGATGTCTGACTAAAAAATCGCGTCTGGCGGATTCTGAATATCCAAACGAAACCCCAGTTTAGATCTGTAAAAATTTGGGGGGAAAGGGATGATTACATTATAGTACATTCACGTGTTTATACCAAATCTGCCTGACGACCCTAAGTCTGATGATACTTTTCTGGTCGGATGCTCTATTCCTACACTTACGGCTACATAGGTTTCAGCCATACGATTTCCAAGAAGCAACTCATTTATAGCGTTGTACATTGCCAGGGATCTGCACAAAGGTGCGCACGTTGAAGATGTTGCAGCAGCACAGCAGCGCGATGAGACAGGGAAACACCTGACAAGAAGGTATGCTGATATGCTGTTGGTCGGCCAACATACCCAACTGGTGTTGAACCAACACAAAGATGTTGCTGTTCAATCTACAGAAACATAGTGATTTGAAACGAACCCGTTGGCCCTGTGTCACGGTATACCCAACCTATGCCTGTCAGGCAAGACCCGTGGCATTGTGAGTGACTGGTTGGTGGTTGAGCCATCCCCAAAATGTGGAAGTCAAATGAAATCAATTCGCCCTGACAAGCTGGAGTGGAATAGTATGGTCGCAGCTCCTAATCGCCTGTTCATCCAGACCTTCAGGTGGGCATGCTTCAAAACCTGCCATGATCAACCATTTAGACATATTTAGACTCACCCAAAAAGGCACGGATTTGAGGGTCTAGAACCATCCGTTGTTCAAAATGATCAATCCATGCTAAAAATGGATTGTTCTAAATCTTCAAAATGCATCCCTGTGTTCATCCCCCAGAAAGCCAGAAAAATGCATGGAAAGATCGGGCCGGGCGCCTGGTTAAAGGACTCACCCAACACAGGGACGATATTCATCTGCCCCATGAAGGCCTCCGACGTAACGAAGGAAGTACAATTCAAAGCCATTCCCATTTTTTATACAAAACGAAAAATCCGCGAGATTTGGTTATGAGGAAATAACCCCTGGTTACCCTAAGATAGCTGGTTAATGGATGTTTATTCCCCCAAATATGGGAAACACTGGTTTTGACCCATCATACCCACCCCCATTTGGATCAATATGGTGATATTATACGTAAGGATTGAATGGGGAGAACCCCCTGGCAATTTAAGATTACTACCCAAACAAACCTGATCATGTTCAATGACCCGTTTGGCGCGCTTCACCTGAAAAGTGGTTCCCCTGACTCGAATCAGCAGCAAGAAGTGGTAGCACAATGGTGCCTAAGAATTCGCCGGAAGATGATGAAACAAGCAGAGGTGGAGCGCAGAAGGACACAAATGGGGCAACGACATGGAGATGATGGTTCAATGGGGTTCGTATACATACTGTGTATGTATGTATCTGTCTCTGTCTGTCTCTGTCTATCTCTGTCTGTCTCTGTCTGTCTCTGTCTGTCTTTGTCTGTCTCTGTCTGTCTCTGTCTGTCTCTGTCTGTCTCTGTCTGTCTCTGTCTGTCTCTGTCTGTCTCTGTCTGTCTCTGTCTGTCTCTGTCTGTCTCTGTCTGTCTCTGTCTGTCTCTGT